>Ga0115002_10005451_pt1 | contig 15000 bp, 12 predicted proteins | sample ArcticOcean_MG_C_8_FD_89576 | JGI IMG/M metagenome (GOLD analysis project Ga0115002, IMG submission 89576) | Marine microbial communities from western Arctic Ocean - ArcticOcean_MG_CB11_86 | ecosystem: Environmental > Aquatic > Marine > Oceanic | place: Arctic Ocean: Canada Basin | collected... | reverse complement strand
GCTTTAGCAAGCTCTTTTCTTGCATTAGCTGGAGGAGGAAACTTAGGATTAGTTGCAATGGGTGCCCTGGGGTGTATTCAACCAGCAATATTCCTATCAGAAAATGTTGATAGGAGGGAACTAAAGCAAAAAATTATATACATTTCTTTATTGCAACCAGTTATTGCTTTTGGTGTTGCATATTTCTTAAGAGAGGACGGATCTTTGGTGCGATTGATACTTTATGCTCTATTAGGAGGCATAATTGCTAATTTGGCTGCATTTTCTAGCATAACTTATATAGAAACAGCATTTAGGTTAACTACTAATTTTCGTCTTTCTGAACTTGCTGACAGAAATCATCCAGCATTGAGATATCTTGAAGAAAAGGCATTAGGAACATTCAATCATTCACTTGTAGTGGGGACACTTGCGGATAGAGCGTGTGCAAAAATTAGTGCAAATAGTCAACTCGCTAGAGCCATGGCATACTTTCATGATTTAGGAAAAACTCAAAACCCTTCTATGTTCGTTGAAAATCAGTTCAGCTTTCAAAACCCACATGACCAATTAAGTCCATTAGACTCAGTAAAAATAATAAAAGAACATGTTTCTCTTGGATTAGAAATGGCTAAAAAATATAGAATACCAGAAATAGTATCAAATGGGATTCGAGAACATCATGGAAGAGGAGTAATGAGGTTTTTTTACGAAAAAGAGAAACGATATAATGAAAATGTTGATAGAGATTTATTCCGGCATGAAGGAAGAAAGCCGACAACAAAAGAATCAGCCGTTGTTATGCTTGCTGACTCAATAGAGGGGGCATCAAGAGCAATATTTACAAAAGAGGATGCAACTTCAGTCAAAATCTTGGATTTAATCGAAGAAATATTTAATGAAAAAATTGATGATAATCAACTTACAAGTTCACCCCTCACACTAAATGATATTGAATTGATTAAAGAATCTTTTCAAGAAAGTATAGAAGGGCTTTATCATCAAAGAGTTCTATATCCGGAGATAACAGATACTATAGAATCCGAAGAAGAATAAATAATGGTCATAAAATACAATGGGTATTTTTATTTATATGAGAAAAAAAGGCTAGAAAAAGCAGCCATAGTCTTTCTTAATTATTTTAAAATTAGAAAAGATATTAATTTTCATTTAGCATCTATAGGAAAAGAACAAATTTCTAAAGAAAATATGATGGCGTTTAATAAAAATGAAGTGACAGATGTTGTAACTCTTCCAATATATTCAGATTTTAAAGAATTGTGTTCCGAAAAGAATACAGACGGATTTTCCGGAGACATACTGATACATAGACCAGAAATAAGAAAAAATGCACTAGCCTATAGTAAAACAATTATTGAAGAATTAGAGTTAGTAGTTATCCATGGGATGCTTCATTTATTTGGGTTTACTCATAAAAATGAAAAAATCTTAACAAATCATCAAAACAAAATTATGAATAAGGTTTGGCATGAATCTTAGTAATCAGAATTTGAATCATATAGCAATAATAATGGATGGAAATGGAAGATGGGCAGAGAAACAAGGTCTTGAGAGAACAGTTGGACATGCAGCCGGAGAGAGATCTTTATCCGAAGTAATAGATTGGTCACTAAAGAATAATTTAAATTGGCTAACAGTTTACGCATTTTCAACAGAAAACTGGGCTAGGACTGATGAAGAAGTTGATTACTTAATGTTTTTCAATAGAGATCTTTTAACAAGAAGAAGAGATGAATTTAGTAAAAAGGGAGTGAGATTCCATTTTATTGGAGATTTAAAAGATAAGCTGATACCCGATGAAAATAAAAAACTAATGAAAGAAACTGAAATCATTACTAAAGCGAATACTGAATTAAATTTAGTATTCGCTTTTAATTACGGCTCTAAAAAAGAGATTCATAATGCTGCTTATAATATAGTTCGGAAAAATTTCGGATATTTTCCATGGAATATAAAACTAAGTGCTGGGTTTTTAACAAAAAAATATATTGAGAATAATTTCAAAAACTATATGTATCTACCAGAAATGCCAGATCCGGATTTACTGATAAGAACTGCAGGAGAAAAAAGGTTGAGCAATTTTCTTCTACTTCAACTCAGCTACACTGAGCTTATGTTTGTAGACACTCTTTGGCCTGATTTCAATGGAGAATCAATGGATAAAGCTGTTAAAGAATTTAATAATCGTAATCGTAAATACGGAGGGACTTAATGAATATTTTTGATGAAGTAGTCAATTTAGCTACAAACAGAGGTTTTGTTTTTAATGCTTCTTCTATATATGGAGGATTAAGAAGTAGTTATGATTATGGCCCGCTTGGGGCTCTATTAAAAAGAAATATAGCTAATAGGTGGTGGGAGTCTACTGTTTCTAAACATAACAATATTTATCCAATAGATACAGCGGTTATACAAAGCACTGAGGTTTGGAAGGCATCCGGTCATTTGGAGGAATTCTCAGACCCGTTAATTGAATGCAACCATTGCAATAAAAGATATAGACATGATTTAACTGAAAAAATAATATGTGAAAATGAAGATTGTAAGAAAAAAAAACAAGGCTTTTCAGAACCAAGAGATTTTAATCTTATGTTTGAAACATATATGGGGCCAATACAGGAAAAAGGAAACGAAGTTTACTTAAGGCCTGAAACAGCACAAGGTATTTATATAAATTTTTCAAATGTTCTCAGAACGACTAGAACAAAAATTCCATTTGGGATTGCTAATATTGGAAAATCATTTAGGAATGAAATTACACCTGGACAATTTATTTTTAGAACTAGAGAATTTGAACAAATGGAACTTGAGTTTTTTTGCAATGAGCCCGAAGAAAAGGAATGGTTTGAATATTGGGTAAAAGAAAGACTTAATTGGTATGAAAGTATTGGGATAAGTAATAAAAATTTAAGATTGAGAGAGCACGATAAGGATGAATTGGCACATTACTCAAAATATACAACAGACATTGAATTTAAATATCCTTGGGGCTGGGGAGAGTTAGAAGGTATTTCAAATAGAGGAACTTATGATTTAGATGCACATACTCATTCAAGTACCGAAGATCTCAGTTATTTCGATGAAGAGTCAGGTTCAAAAATAATACCTTCAGTTATTGAGCCAGCTGCTGGCCTTACTAGAACTTTCTTTGCTGTCTTATTAGATGCATATACTAAAGAAAAAGTAGGTGACGATAGTAGAGTGGTTTTGAAATTAAATAAGCACTTATCCCCGATACAAGTTGCTATTCTTCCATTGAGCAAAAAAGAACCTTTAATTAAAGTAGCCGAAGAAATTAATGCTAATCTAATCTCAAAATATTCTACAGAGATTGATTTAACTCAATCTATTGGAAAAAGGTACAGGAGACAAGATGAAATAGGGACTCCATTTTGTATTACAGTAGATTTTGATTCTCTTGATGACCATAGCATTACAATACGAGATAGAGATACTATGGACCAGGAGAGAGTGCCAATATCTGAACTTTTAGAAGTATTGAATAGAAAATTTAATTTGTAATGTCTATATCAAGACAATCTATCGAAGAATTAAAAAAAGTTGCTAAAATCAGTGATTTTATCCTAGAGTCTACTCAAGGAAAAGTACGTGGAGAAAAGGGCATGGCAATCTGCCCATTTCACGGTGAAAAAACCCCGAGCATGAGTTTTACAGATAATGAAAACTTATTCCATTGCTTTGGATGCAAAGAAGGTGGAGATATATACAAATTTGTTCAAGAAATTAAAGGATTGGAATTTGCTGACGCAGTAGAAGAAGTTGCAAGTAAATATAGCTTCGACCTTAATTATGAAAAGTCTTCGAATTTTATTCCAAAAAAAGAATTAATAGAAAAAGCAAATCTACTTGCGCACTATTTACATGAAGAATTAATGACATCAGATAGCGCTAGCAAGGCAAGGGCTTTTCTTAGAGGTAGAGGTTTAAAAAAAGAAGTAATAGAAAAGTTTAAGCTGGGATGGATTGGGAATAGAGAAAAATTTTTTACGGACTTTTGTAAGAATAAAGACATATCAAAAAAAGATTTACAACTAATAGGTGTTTATAACAACACTGAAAAACAGTTTTTTGTTAACAGAATTATATTCCCGATTTTGGATCAGAGAAGTAATATTATAGGTTTTGGAGGAAGAATCATTCAATCTAATGGACCTAAGTACTTGAATGGACCAGAAACAATTCTTTATCAGAAAAGTAAAAGTTTATATACAGTTCCAAATTTTTCAGAATCAGCAAAAAAAGAAAACACAATTTACGTTTTTGAAGGGTATATAGATGTAATGGCTGCATATATGTATGGTATTAATACAGCAGTTGCCACATGTGGCACAGCCTTAACCAATGAGCACTTAAACTATTTAGCTAATTTTAAATCAGATATTGTTCTTTGTTTCGACAATGATGAGGCAGGATTTGAAGCAACAAAAAGGGTCTTAAATCTGAACACTAGAAAAGAAAAAGCATTAAATATCCAAGTTATCCAGTTTAGAGGGCATAAAGATATTGGAGAAATGTTAGAGAAAGGAGTGTTGGAAGATTTTAAAAATTTAATCACAATGAAAAAAGAATTAGTGGAATTTCTTTTTAGAGAAGAGATTGGCAATAATTTAAAGCAGAAAATGAGAAAGAATGAAATCGTGTACAATTTATCGGGATTAATAAATTCATTGTCACCTATTGAAATGGATGACACAAAAAAATTAATTGCCGAAATGTTAGATCTAGAGATGCAGGTTTTAGAAGCAGAATTAAGAGGGCCTTCTATTAATATTGAACAAGAATCAAAGGCTATAACTTTCTCAAATGAATTTGAAACAATATTCTTATCAGAATTACTTACTAAGAAAGACGAAGACCTTGATCAAGTATCTAATTATATACTTGATGATAGGACTTTAGGTTTAAAAACAAAATTGTTTGATTTGAGACAGCAAGATGGATTTATGGGAAAAGAAAGCTTTCCAGAGTATTTAGCAAAATATTTTACTATTTCATATGATCAGCCTGAATTTGAAGAAGCTAAAACGAGATTATACGATAGGGTGCTTGATTTGCAAATTTCTGAACTTTCTAAGAAGATTGAACTGTCTAAGAATAAAGAAGAATCTATGAAAATTCTTAGTAATCTGTCTGATTTAAAAAAGAAAAAAGAATCAATATTTAAGATTAATAATTAATCCTTATTATTATAGATTTACTATCCGAGGTAGCTCAATTGGCAGAGCAGTGGACTGTTAATCCATTGGTTGTGGGTTCGAGTCCCACCCTCGGAGCAAAATAGGCAATTAAATATATAAAATTTGTATATAATTAATTAGATACAGGAGGAAATATATGTCAGAACTATTAAGTAAAATTCAAGAGATAGCTAAAGGGAAAGATCTCTCTACCTTAGGCAGCAGCATTAAATTTGTTGTTGGGGATGAGATAGTATTTATAGATCCTGAAGCGGGGACGATCACTTCAGATGATACTGAGGCATCATGTACCGTTACAGTAGAACACGAGACTATGTCAGAGATTCTTAGTGGAGACACTAGTTCTCAAGCAGCCTTTATGACAGGTAAGTTAAAAGTTGCAGGTGATATGGGAGTTGCTCTAAAAGTTGGAACAATTCTTTCCTGAAATTTGGGGCCTGTAGCTCAGTTGGTTAGAGCAACGGACTCATAATCCGTCGGTCGCAGGTTCGAGTCCTGCCGGGCCCACTTGTTGAAAAAAATATTAAATTCTGAAAAACTAATTATATTATTGGGGGTGATGCTTGGAGTATCTACCTTGATTATCCCTAATATTGGATTAAATTTTTTTGGAATAAATTTCGAAGACCTCCCATTTATATTTATTTTTATATTATTACTAATTCATTTTATAATAAATAAATCCTGGAAATCCATTACAACAAAACAGATTTGGGGATATCTTGTATCGTTATTTATATTTTTTGCGATTATTTCTTCTAGAAGTAATTTTTTTAACACTACAAATCTAAGATTTATTATATATATTTTGTTTGGTTTTTTAGTATTTGGATTTTGTAAATTTAATAATAATATTTCAAAATTAGTTAAGAATTTCTTCTTGCCAACTTCACTAATCATTTTGTGCAATTTTGTTATTTATTTAATTAAATATACATCACCAGATAAAAATAATGGATGGCTAGCTTCAAATATTTGGCCTAGCAACTTATTAAATTCTGGAAGACTTGCTGGACTTCAAGGAGGTGGTCCAAATGTATTGGGTGCACTATTGGGGCTGTCGACATTAGTTTTTATTTATCTTTTTTTAAATTCAGGTATTTTCAAACTTAAGCTAACTTATTTCTTTATACTTATAATTTCTGTTTTCTGTCTATTTCTCACTTTTTCTAGAGGATCTTATCTTGCTATATTAATTTCTTCAATTTTATTTTTATACCTTCATAGTAAAGATATAAAAATTGTATTAATTTCTGGAACAATTTTATTCACACTAGGTTCGATTTTTCTTTATTTTGGAAATTCTCAAATTTTATTAAAAGATTCTGATAGATCATTGCTCTCAGATATTGCATTCAGTAATCTAAATATATTTAAAGGTGTAGGAGGCGGAAGATACTTGACTGAAATTTATGGAAGCTATTTGTTAGCACTTGATCCAGAACTTATTGCGGAACAATACAATCTTTCTATAGACCAGATTGCTTCAGGAATTATTCCTCAAGGTTTTGAAGGTCAAGGAAACTTTACAATCGCTTCTTCCGGAGGAGGTTACGAAGTTCTACAAGCAGCTAATATTGCAGATAAATGTACAGGAAATAGATCTACATGTCAGAATGTAAGAGTTAATCCGATTACCTTAGTGAAATTTTTATCAGTTACCAAGGGTATTGATTTTGATATATTAACTGACTTATTTTATGAATCAAAGTGTTTCCCAAGTACAGATGATGATCATCTACTAACGAGAGGGGAATATGCGTGTGTTAACTATTTTGTTAATAAAGAATATCTTGCTAGACCTGATAGTAGGGCTGCAAATTTTAAAGATTCTACAATTAAAGAAAATAAATATTTTGGCAGTTTAATAAGAGACTCACTTTTTAAACAGTGTGAAGAAAAAGACTTCGAGAAACAAAATTTTAGTGAAGTTGTTTTTGGCTGTCCTTCAAGGAAATTAGCAATTGGTGAATTAGCGGCTTTGACTGAAGACCTTGCTTTTAGGTACGAATCAGTTAGTCTTGATGAATTTACAAAATTCTGCTCTGGCTGTGATTTAAGAGAAGTAAAGGGTTGGCTCAAAATTGAATTTGATAGATATGACAAGATTTTACCTAGATCTGTCTTTAGATTTTACACATCTAAAAACGGATTTGAATGGGTACAACTAGGATATGACCATACACCCGGGTTCGTTGTTGATTTTACTGATAACACTGGAGTCCTAGAAATAGGAGGTTGGGTTGATGGCCAATCTTTTGGAAACACATGGTTGGGAGCTGAAATATCAGAAATTACTATAAATACTAGTGGGTCATCGAAAAATATTAAGTTCATCGAAGATGATCAAAATAAAACATATAATATTTATGAGATTGCAAATAGAGATGAGTACATTTCAAATGTAGGTTTCACTTCTTTTGGTGTAGTTATGCACAATCCCACTAAATACTGGCTTAGTATTGAGAACGATAATTTTGACTTCCACGATGACTTTGAGATTCTGCTAAAACTTAAAGTTCCCGAAATCATTTGGGAAGAAGCAGTTTTAGTATCTTTAACCTCAGGTTTTGACAAACAAACAGCTTCATGGAAATGGGTTGCAGATGATGGGAGGTTATTCTTTACTTGGACTAATGATGTAGGAGAATTTAAGTATTTGATAGGAGACAGAAGTCTTAGGAGTGGATTACTGTATGCCGATGAAGCTTTCTTCTCTTCCGGGAGCCCACCTACAGTTGATTCCGCTCATTTGAGTCAACTGACTACCTCTCATAATGGATTTTTAACTTATGCTGTAGAGTATGGGCTATTTTTGTCAATTATATTATTTTGCTTCTTTTTGTATTCTATAAGGATTGGAGTCACCCACATTTCTAATGAGAGCAATCTACTTGTAACACTAATGAGTTTTTTACTGATACAAAATTTTACAAATGACTTAATTTATGCACCAGACACAGCTATATATATTTGGCTTATAGTAGGGATGTTGTTTTCTTTAGAAAGAGAATCAGTCTAGTAAATTATTTTCCTTTAAGAATTCTGAAAAGTATGATGTCATGATTAAAACTTGCATTCCCGATTCAGTTTTGTAGGGTCTTATTGGGATAGTAAGTTTTATAATATCATTTAATTTTTTATTTCTTAGATTCCACAGAATACCTGCAGCTTTAGAGTTTGTTAAATTTTCATCAATTACAAAAGCACCTTCAAGTGCAGAGATAAAAAGATTAAGTGCCTGAAGATTCTCAAAATTTTTTACTTTAGAGAGTAGCTCAATTACAACATCTTGTTGTCTTTGAATTCTTGTTAAATCACTGACATTGGATAATGTTCTCCATGTAGAAGAGTCGTTTCCATTATCATCGATTATTTTATTTCCAATTAGAACTTCAGTATTTCTAGATACTACCCAGTTGAGAGCAATCTCTCCATTGACCATTTGACATCCTTTATGTAATTCATAAGAATACCCTTCTCTAACAGTGCTCTCTACACAGAGTTCAACTCCTCCAACTGAATCAATTATTTTTTCAAAGCCTTCAAAATCAAACAGTGCCAGGTGGTCTATAGACAGCCCAGTTAAGTTCAGCACTGAAGCAGCCAAGTTCTCTACATCGTTCCCACAATTGTTATTACTGAAACTTGAATTGATTCTTTGTAATTTTTCAGTACAGCTATTTTGGATTAATAAATCTCTAGGTATAGAGATTATGGAAGTTTTATTATTTCGGTTATTAATTAATCCTAAAATAATAACATCTGCTCTTTGTCCAGTTACAAAACCACGAGCCAATGATGAGTCTTTTGATCTTTTATCTGATCCAATCAATAAGTAGGATGTAAAAGTTCCCTCTATACGCTCTGCTTTATTAAAGAGTAGTAGTTCATCTTCAACATTTGGGTTGACCATTATCTCAGTTGCTTCATTGTTACCTGTATTATTAATTGGATTTGAAGGATCCTGCGTTGCTTCTATTTCTTTAGGTGTAGTTGTGGTGATTCCTTGACTGATATTTTCTACATTTTCTATGCTGAATTCTTGTGTAGGGAATTGAGGTATGATTAATTGGTATGTAGTTAAAGCAAGAGCAACTAACAAGCCCAGCACTAATAAATAAGTTTTATTTTTCATAGTTCATTGTTTTTATTATACAAAATGTTAGGATAATCTAACGATATTTATTTGTGATGAATCTAGATAAAATTTCAGTAGTAATCTTGGCAGGAGGTCTTGGTACAAGACTGAAAAATTTTCGTGGTAGCAATGTAGCCAAGGTTTTATTAGAGATAAATGGGATTCCAATGATTATTAAGCAAATAGAACAAGTCATCAATTGGGGTTTTGATTTGAATAATATTGTGTGTGTTACTAATCCAAGCATTCATGAAATAATTAGTAGAGTCACAAAGGATAAATTTGGAACAAAAATAAAGTATGTGACACAACCAAAGCCATTAGGAATATCCCATGCTTTTTCTTTTGCTGAGGATTATGTTTCCTCAGATTATGTTTTGTTAGTACTAGGAGATAACTTTTTTGAACAAAATCCATTCGCTGGCTTGAGTCTTAATTCTGATGTTGTTGGAAACATATTTACTAAAAGAGTAAACAATCCCAAAGATTTTGGAGTTGCAGAAGTTTCAGGAGGCAGAATAATTTCATTGGAGGAGAAACCAGAAGCCCCGTTATCTGACTTAGCTGTAGTTGGAGTGTACCTATACAGACGAGATATATTTGAAAAGATTAAATCCCTTAAGCCATCAGAGAGAGGAGAGTATGAGATAACAGATCTCAATAAAATATTGATAGACGAAGGAGGTATATCCCATAAAGAAATCAGTGGCTGGTGGATTGATGCAGGAACTCCAGAGAGAATACTCGAACTTGAAGCAAAAAATTGATTAGTCTAGAGTCGGCACATTAAGTAGCTTTAGTCCTAGCCAAATAAAAGATAAGATAAATATTATTAGGGCCAGTAAAGCTCCTACCTGATTCAGGGTTACTATAAAGAAAATCATTAATATTGTGTACATATTTAGCAAGCAGATTATTGCTATAACTTTTTTTTCTGAAAATCCTAGGTTCATCAACCTGTGTGAGATATGGTCAACCCCTCCTTGTATGGGAGACTTTCCTTTCGATAATCTGCTAATTACAACTATTGCTAAATCAAAAATAGGGATAGTAAAAAACAGGAGTACTGGTTGAATTGAAATTCTCCAGAAATCAGAACTAGATGGATTCCATATAAATATAATACTCAAGAATGCTAAACAGTACCCTAAGAACATACTTCCAGAATCGCCCATGTATATCTTTGCAGGGGGAAAATTCATCAAAAGAAAACCAAATATTGTAAAAGCAAGTATTGCAGCAACATCTGCAAGATTATTTTGGCCTAAGATAAATGCAAGAATACTCAATTCAATTGAAATAAGCATACTAACACTTCCTGCTAGTCCATCCATATTGTCTATAAAATTAACTGAGTTTACTATTAATAATACCCAAACAAATGTTGCAAAATTATTGATAAGATTCGATTGATTAATTTGCAGATTTTCTTCAATATTCAATACAATTGTTGAGCTAAAAACAGGAATTGATATGCAAATAATTTGAAATAAAAGTTTTTTCCACCAAGATAAATTAAAAAGATCGTCGAATAATCCTACTATGGCAATCGCTACACAACCCATGCTTATGATTTTTATCTCTTGAGTAGCTTCTCCTAATAACCTAGTACTTATTAAGAATGTTAGAGACATTGCTAATCCACCAAATGGTGGGATATCTTTATCTGATAGTCTTTTTTCAACGAATCTTTTAATTATAATTTTTTTATCTTTAGTTAAAATATGAATTAGATATGTTAGAAAATAACTAGATACAATTGAGAATATACCAAGAACGTGTATAGGGAACTGTATTTCAGACATCTACTTCGATTGTACTATATAAAGTGAGAAATCTTTTAGTAACTTTTTCTATTGAAAATTCTTCCTCAATAAATAGTCTTTGCTGTAAAACATAATTAATATCTATTACTTTACTTTCAGCATAATCAATTATTTCTTTAGAAAACTCACTCGTGTTATTGTTATCTATTAGCTTCCCGTGTAAATTCTTTTTTAATATAGCTTCAGTTCCTGGTAAGTTATTCGATAAGCAGTATAGGCCAACATAAGATGATTCAAGAAGAAATCTTGAAAACCCCTCATGGTACGAAGTTGTTACGGCAATATCATATTTGTAAAGTTTATTTTGAAGATCTTCTACATTGCCTAAGTAATTGATATCAGGGTTATTTTTTATTTGTAACAATTGCTCTTCACTAATAGAGCTTGGGTTTCCCTTATCAATTACACCAGCAAGAAAGAATTTGACATTCCTATTTTCCCCTCTCACATTCTTTGCAATTTTAATATATTCGTCTATGCCTTTTTCTTTAAGAAGCCTTGTTGCCATGATTACTTTTAAATGCTTAGTGTTAAATTTTTCTTTAACTTTTATTGATTTAGTGTCAAGACCACTGCTTTCAATCAACTTTAGTATTGCTATATCTAGCTCAAGGTATTCTTGAAGCCTAATTTTATCTATTTTATTTTGAAAAATATAATAGTCAAAAGTTTCCGAGAGTATAATTTTTAATGGTAGCCGTAAAATTGCTCTTGATATTCTTGCCATCATTGTGTTTCCAAAAAAATACCCAAGTCCTGTAATTGATGATATTGCATGTGTATCTTTCTTTTTCCCCAATAGGGTGATACTAAGTGCAAAAAGAACTGATGATTTAAAAGTAAATATATGAAATATATTTCCATCTAGATGCAATTTCAAAATTTTATTTAAGTTTAATGTAGATACTATTTGTCTTAAGTTACTTTTTGTTCTATCTATATTCCATTCATAAAAGTTATCATATGAGTCAATAAGTGAGTCATAAAACTCATCTTTTGGACATATAGCATTTACTTTATATTGTTGTCTGATTCCTTTTGCAATTTCTGACCTTGATTTATAAAGCCCCCATCCCCAATGGGAAATAAAAAATATTTTCATCACAATTATCTTATATACGATTTACGATAAAGGTTGTACTTTATTAATGATAAGAATATAAATAATGAATAAAATTGCAGTTATCGGAACAGGTTATGTAGGACTTGTTACTGGTTTAGGATTCGCTAAGTTAGGACACTTTGTCCATTTTGTTGATTTTGATCAAGAAAAAATTAATAAGTTACAAAATCAAGTATTACCATTTTATGAACCTGGATTGAGAGAAATATTTTTAGACAAGGAAGTTATAAAGAGAGTTAGTTACTCATCTGAATATTCAGCAAATTTAACTGAATCCGAAGTAGTTTTTATATGTGTTCAGACCCCACAAAAAGATGGCCAAGTAACAAATCCAAATTTTTTGTATGACGCATTAACTTCAGTCAAAAAGTTCATAAAGGAAAGTACAGTAATTTGTATAAAGTCTACTTTTCCCCCAACTCTTCTTGAAGAGGTTGAAATGAAAAATCTTGATGTAAGTAACTTAATTTTTAATCCAGAATTTTTAAGAGAAGGAAGTGCAATTTTTGATTTCAATAATCCTAATCGAATCTTAATTGGTGGTTCAAATCAAGAGAACCTAAATTTTTTAGCAAATTTGTATAAAAATTTTGATTCGGAAATCATTATTACAGATTCAACAACAGCATTGCTCATAAAGTATTTAAGTAATGCTTATTTGCCTATGAGGCTTTCTTTTGTAAATGAAGCTTTACAAATTGGAGACTCACTTGGTGCTGATATCCCAACTCTACTTAAAGGGATAGGTGCTGACAATAGGATAGGTAAAGATTATTTTAGACCTTCTCCTGGTTGGGGAGGTTCATGTTTTCCGAAAGATACAAAAGCATTAGAAGTTATGCTTAGTGATAAGGATCTGAATTCCCCACTGTTGAATGCAATCAATCTTTCAAATAAAGAGCATATTGAATGGATTTCAGAAAAAATAATAGATTTAAGTACTTCCAATTCTAAGAAGGGTGTTGTCCTTTACGGAGCGTCTTTCAAAGAGAATACAGATGATTTGAGAGATTCTCCAACTATAGAGCTTCAAAAAATATTAATGTCTAAGGCTAAGAAAGTATCTATTTTTGATGAGTTCAATGTAGGCCTTGAAAACTCTATAAATAATATTAAGGAAGTTAATAGCTCTTTAGTTGTGTTGATGTATCCTACAGAAGATATGCAGTCAATTATTCAGATTTTGCAAAGAAATAAAAATATAATATATATACCTTGGGAAAATAGAATCTTGTGAGAATTGTAATTACTGGAGGAGCTGGATTTATCGGCTCTCATCTTATTGATAAACTTTTAAGTAGAAATTTTGAGATTGTTGTTGTAGACAGTCTCATAACTGGGTCTATAGATAATATCAAAGAATTAATTGATACCAAAAAAATACAGTTTATTGAGCAAGATGTACAGAAATTTCTAGATATTGAAGGTAGTGTAGATGTAGTTGCACACCTTGCCAGTATTGCTTCCCCGAAAGCTTATATGAAATACCCTATTAATACTTTAAAGTCTGGTAGTTTAGGAACTATTAATTCATTAGGACTGGCTAAAGCTAAAGGAGCAAAATACTTGCTAACTTCAACAAGCGAGGTTTATGGAGATCCTTTGATTTCACCTCAAACTGAAGACTACTGGGGGAATGTAAATCCAGTTGGCTCAAGAAGCATGTATGATGAATCAAAACGTTTTGCCGAAGCCTCAGCTGTAACATACATAAATGAATTTGGCTTAGATGTAAAAATTGCAAGGATATTTAATACTTATGGAACAAGAATGAAGATTAATGATGGAAGAGTGGTAACAAATTTTATATACCAAGCAATAACGGATAATGATATAACAATCTATGGAGATGGGACACAGACACGAAGTTTGTCTTACGTCTCTGATACAGTCGAGTATCTTGATAGGTTATTAAATTCTGATTTTCAAGGGGTTATGAATATAGGGAATCCAGAAGAAATAATGATTCTAGATCTTGCAAAAAAAATAATTGAAAAAACAGAATCAAATTCTAAAATTAAATTTTTCGAATTACCTGAAGATGATCCCAAAATAAGGAAACCCGATATAACACGAGCTATAAAAGAATTAGGCTATAAACCATTAATTAAACTTGATCAAGGTTTGGATATTCTTATATCATGGATAAAAGAAAGGATTAATAAATAGCCTACTTACTGAAGAATACTTTAGATAACCTCCTAGGCAGTGTCTCAAGAGAGTGCTTATGAAACTGAGTGGATGCATGTTTAATAATCTTATCTATTTCATCACTATCTATACTCACTACGTATTCAAAAATATTATTTAATTCATTTAAATTATTGTTAATAAATAATTTATCGTGGTGCTGTTCTAAGTAAAACTGTTTGTAGTCATCATTGACACATATGTTAATTAGTCCTGCTTGTAGCGTCTCAAGTACAACTTTATCAAAGAATCCTAGATCAGTTAAATTTATGTTACAGTCAAAATCTTTTATAGCGTGATTTAATTGACTATGAGGAATTTTACCTAGAATTCTAATTCCAGGATTAGTATTGATTATTTTTTTTAATTTTTCTAAATATATTTCATCTTGTTGGTTGAGAGGCCCTCCAATTAAAGATAATGAGAACTGGTTTTCATTTGCATTATTAAATTTAATGAAGTTTTCTATTATCATTTCTATATTTTTTGACTTAGAGATTC
>Ga0115002_10005449_pt1 | contig 15005 bp, 13 predicted proteins | sample ArcticOcean_MG_C_8_FD_89576 | JGI IMG/M metagenome (GOLD analysis project Ga0115002, IMG submission 89576) | Marine microbial communities from western Arctic Ocean - ArcticOcean_MG_CB11_86 | ecosystem: Environmental > Aquatic > Marine > Oceanic | place: Arctic Ocean: Canada Basin | collected... | reverse complement strand
TTCACCATCGGCCTGGGCATCAACCCGGTAGTCCAGATCCCCCTCGGAAACCGCCCGAGTTCCCTCGGCCAGCTCTTCTATGGGTACGGTGATTCCACGGGCGAGATAGAAGCCAAACCATATGGCGGCAAACAAAATCAAAAGCGTAATAAGAAAAAACGTTATGATGTAGCTGGCTTTTATCGGGTTCTTCGAGAGTTCGATTTCCTTGTAGTCCTCGTACGCATTGATAATTCCCGCCACTTTCGCGGCAAGGCGCTCTGGGATGTAGCGCGACACCACGACGAAGCCAGTAATTTTCCCGCCGGATTTAACTGGGACAACCCCATGAACCGCATCACCGCCTCCCCAACTTTCAACGCTTGAGTGGGACTCTCCCTGAAGAACCTTCGCAACAAAATCTCGGGCGGGGAAAAATGCCGTGGCCGCGGGTAGATTTTCTCGAACGATACGCGTCAGGCTTTTTCGATTGATATCAAATAACTGAACGGCATCGGCGCGGAGATTTTTACGAACGCTTTTGATGTAGGCGCTCAGAATTTCTGTTTTTTCAAGTTCTCCCCAGCCGTTCGCCTCGATCGCCTTGGAAAGGAGTTTCGCGCTCGACAAGGCGTCGCGTTCCGATTCACGGTAATAAGTTTGTGCGACCTGGAACGAACCCTTCAATGCCCCTTCAACCTTCATGTTGAATAGCGTGTTGAAGCTTTGATTGATCAGGCCGCTCGCGATAATAAACAAGGCCACAGAGGGAACAAGTGTGAAGCCGACAAAAGCGGCGATGAGTTTCACCTGTAGCCGAACACCGCCGGTTTTTCTTTGAGAGGAATGATAGAGGCGCACGAGATTCCGGACGACCAGGAGAACCAGAATCATCACCAGAATGATGTTGAGATTTACAAGCGCGAATACAACAACATTATTCAGAAGCGGCGTTCCGGGCTCGAGCTTCTTGAAATAAATCAAGGCCGTGAACATTAGCACAATTATGCAGATCAGGCCGAGCGTAGCCTTCCGTACGTTTTTCCGCCGTCTAGCGGACAGTTCATCGTAATTCAGGCTCGTGGGATACATAATCGGCTACATCCCCTTTGTGTCAAAAGGCAGGGAAACCGTCCATTCTGTTTTTTTCGACAGGAATGCGAGCATATAATTAAAGGGAAAAGCGAAATCTACGGAGTTCAATCTCACCCTCACCTGAATATAATAGTGGCTGCCCGGATCAAGTATTTCGATCTGCGCTATCGCGTGTCCGTTGATCTCCGACATCCAGTCAATCATCTCTTTGCGGATTTTGGTGACCTTTTCAATTTTTTCATTAGTCCCGTTCTGCGCGCTGAACGAGTAAGCCTTCTTGAGCGTATTGTACTTCACCTGATGGACGATTGTATGGCGGGCGGTTTCAAGATCATAGACAACCTTCCGGCCCTTTATTAAAGCGATTTCGTATGTGAAGCGGGTCGTAACGCCACTGTGTAGCGCTTCGAACACCTCAGGTGTAAATGCGCCATTCAGGGACGCGAAAACGAGTAAACGCCCTAGTTTGCCTACCACCTCAACATCTTGTATCGAAGGAGGGGTGGCATTTTGAGGGGCCGCATTGGCCGAAGCGCCCAGAAAGCTGAGCGCCAGCAAAACGACGCCTAAACATAAAAACTTCCATAAGCCAAAACAATTCATCAACTTACCACGCATAACACCTCCCAGAGTCGAGAGGATTGTAACCGGATTATATCTCATCTCTCAAACTAGGATTCGTCTTTTCGAGGCGACGGGCTAAGCAAGGCTTTCAAATCGTACAATTTATCCAGTGCTTCTTTGGGAGTAAGGGTATCTGGGTCGATTTCCAGAAATTCGCGCTCTAGGGACGAAGGCCCGGAGCCAAAAAGCGAAAGTTGGCCACTGGCCGGCAAGGGGGTTATTTTAGCCCCTCCCGGGTTGTGGGATAGCGAAATCGATGAATTTCCGCTCGTCTCAAGGCCAGCGAGAATTTCCCGGGCCCTCTCGATTACGCCGGGTGGAAGTCCTGCCAGGCGGCCTACATGTATCCCATAGCTGCGATCACTGCTTCCATCGCTCATTTTCCGGAGGAATACCACCTCATCTCCCCATTCCCTCACTTCAACCGTGAGGTTCGATACGCGCGATAATTGCTTAGAGAGTTCGGCCATTTCATGGTAATGGGTGGCAAATAGCGTTCTGGCCCTGTGCCCCTCGAAATTGTGGAGATATTCGACCACGGCCCAGGCGATGCTCACGCCGTCGTAAGTGCTCGTCCCCCGCCCCACCTCATCCAAAACGACAAAGCTCCTCGGCGTCGCTTCCCGAAGAATGGTGGCGGTCTCGACCATCTCCACCATAAAAGTACTCTGCCCCTCGAGAAGGCGATCGTGCGCCCCGACTCGGGTGAACACGCGATCAACGAGACCGATTCTCGCCGATTTCGCCGGAACGAAGCTGCCGATCTGCGCCATGAGGATAATCAGGGCCGACTGCCGTAAAAATGTCGATTTACCAGCCATATTGGGTCCCGTCACGATTAAAATCTGGCGCTCCCCTCCCATACGAAGATCATTGGGTACAAAGGCGGAAGAAAGGTCCGCCTCCATCACAGGATGGCGACCCTCTTTGATGTCGATGATTTCATCATCAGTGATGTGGGGACGAATATAGTTCCTCTCAATGGCGATTTTTGCGAGAGCAGCAGCGGCGTCAAGAAGCGCCACGCGCTCGGCCGCCCTGAGAATACGATGGGCCTCGGATGCCGCGAACACCCGTAGTTGGCCGAAAAGGCGGTATTCAAGTTCTTTGGCCTTCTCCTCGGCGCCGAGCACATCGTCCTCGATCTTCTTCAACTCCTCGGTGATGTAGCGCTCGGCGGACACAAGCGTCTGCTTCCGCGTGTATTCAAGCGGCGCCTCCTCCGAGAAGCGTTTGGGCAGCTCAAGATAAAAACCAAACACCCTGTTGAACCCGACTTTCACCGGAAGGCCCGTGCGTTCGCGCTCATCGCTGGCGTAGGAATCAAGCCATGATTTGCCGCTACGACCAGCCTCTCGAAAGCGGTCGAGTTCGGGGTCAAGACCGTCCCTGATCATTCCGCCATCGCGAATCGTGATTGGCGGAGATGCGACAATCGCTTCACATAGTTTACGAGATACATCTTCTAGCGAATCCCACTCATTCAAGATGTCCGCGAGGTATGAGCAACTCGAATCCGCTAGCGCTTGATGAAGCGCGGGCAGCGCGGCCAGTGAAGTGCCCAGCGCCAACAGATCTCTCGCATTGGCCGTTTGTATGGCGACGCGGCCAAGAATACGCTCAAAATCGTGGATACTGGAGAGCGAATCTTGGAGACTTTTTCGACTGGCGGGGTCTTGAACGAATTCCTCGACCGCATCTGCGCGGTGATTCACGGCCTTTAGCGTAATCAGAGGAGACAGAACCCATCTCTTTAGAAGGCGAGCCCCCATGGCTGTCTTTGTGTCGTCCACCAAATCGAGGAGTGTTCCCCTCCTTCCCCCGTCAATTTGAGAGTGGACAAGCTCAAGATTCCGCTGAGTGGCAGCATCCAAAAGCATGGTGTCCGACATGCGCTGAAAATTAATTTTCCTCAGATGAGGGAAATTGCCGGGTTGGTTTTCCCGTGAGAATGTGAGCAGGTCCGCCGCTGCGATCGATGCCAAGGGATGCCGTTTGGTATCGTCCTCAAGCTTTTCATCATCGCCAAATTGCTCGCGGAGAATTTCAATTGCCGATGAGTGGGGAATACTCTTGGGCCGGTGTTCGATGCGTGCACCCAACTCGCTTATCCGCCGTTCGGCGGCTTGGGGTATTTCGGCGCCCGAGGGCAACAGCATCTCCCTGGGCCGGATACGTTCTAGGGCATCCGCCAAAATGGTTCCGGCTTGCTCTCCGGTAATTTCCGATGCGCAGAATTCTCCGGTGGATAAGTCCATCCACGCAACGCCCCAGCAATTTCCAAGCTTTCCGCTCCCGGGCATCAGACCCACGAGGTAGCAAGAACTCTTCGCGTCAATCAGTTGCGGATTGTTGGCGGTTCCGGGGGTTAGTATCCGAACGACCTCCCGCCTAACGATGCCCTTTCCGTCGGCGGGTGCTCCGACTTGCTCGCAGATAGCGACTTTATGTCCCGCTTCGAGCAAACGGGTGGAATAAATGTCCGCCGCATGTATTGGCACCCCGCACATCGAAATTGGATTACCATCACCGTCTTTTTGTCGAGACGTGAGCGTGAGTTCCAGTACTTTCGCGCCGACGAGGGCGTCCTCAAAGAACATTTCAAAGAAGTCGCCCATCTGAAAAAACAAGAGAGCATCCGGGTGGCGTCCCTTTATCTCAAGGAACTGGCGCATGGCCGGGCTGGTCTTTTCTGGGATGGGCTTAATGGAAGGCTCTGCGGATCCGTTTTTCGCGATAGCTCCGGAGGGACGAGGCGCCTCGGTTGTCTTAATCGACGGAGACATTTCGTCCCTCTTCTTTTTGTGAGTCCGGGCGCGGGGTGGTTGATGTGGATCTCGACTCAGAAGATGAGGCCGACGACATGAGCTGCTCTGAGGACTCGCCGGTGGTGATGGAAGCGGGAGCAGGAAGAAGGCGGCTGCTTTTGTTTTGGACCACTTCGAGCTCTTTCCTCAGAGCTTTCACCTCTTTCCGGTAGTCCCGAATACGGGCAAAGAAGCGGACCCTGTCGAGAAGACCACCTACCCAGGCGACCAAAAAACCCGAGGAAAAGAAGATGATCAAAAAATAAAAAAGTGGCAGCTGCAAAGTGCCGATGCGGTGATATCTTACGGCAATGAGTTCCATGTTTAATACGCCGAAACTCACGATGACAACCGCAACAAAGAGTCCAAGGATAAGACGTAAAGCACCCATAATTTCCCTTTAACCGGAAGTCCCGGAAAATTCTTCCAAAAACGCCTGACGCAAGGTCCCGTATGTCGTTTCAATATGTTCGGGAATAGAGCGTACTTCCGCGAGGACAGTCATGAAATTGTGATCCCCATCCCATCGCGGCACTACGTGAAAATGGAGGTGGGGATCAATGCCCGCCCCAGCCACCTTGCCCAAATTAAGACCCATATTGAATCCTTGCGCTCTCACTGTGCGGCGCAACACGACAAGGCTTCTTTGAGACAGCAGGAATATTTCCATCCCCTCTTCCGCATTGAGCACTTCAAAATTTCTCACATGGCGATTCGGGACTATCATGAGGTGGCCGTTCGAGTACGGAAATTTATTCATGACTACATACGCATAATCACCCCGGTGCAAAATCAGGTTTTGTGGTCCATCTTTCTCCCCGCGAACATCGCAAAACACACATTGCTCAACACCGTCGTCGGGCGAGGATTTCCCCTCTAAAATATATTCCATTCGCCAGGGTGCCCACAGTTGTTTCACTTCGTGATTTTCTCCTGCGACAGCTAGTTCGTTTCTCATGCGTTGGTCGGCCGAGCATAGCCAGGAAGATCGGGGCCATGAAGCATTTTCAGCAACTGGTTTTCCTTGCGCCGCATTCTCGTCGCCTCGGCGGGCGCGCCATGTTCAAATCCATGAAGATGCAAACATCCATGAATAATTAGGCGATCAATTGCCACATCGAGCGAAACCTTGTCTTCTTCAGCCTGCTCTTGAGCTTCGTCCAATGAGACAACAATATCTCCAATATGATTCACCTCCTCGGCGAAAAGGAAGTCATGTGCATCCACCTCAGGAGACGGGCCGGACGGAAAGGAGAGAACGTCGGTGGTTTCGTTTCTGTTTCGAAATTGACGATTCAGCGCCCGCATTGCCCGATCGCCCACGATTGCGATATCAATAGATTTATCGCTTGAACTAAGTTTATCAAGAATCGCCTCCGCCCGCCTGCGCAATGGTTCGATACTGAGGCGCACTCTCCTTTGACGGTTTGTTATGGATATCCCCATTTGCTCCTTTCCGTTCCTGACCCGTTTTTTCAGGATAAATGACCCTATGATGATATATGCCAGCCAGCACCCTAAGGAAGGCCTGTTGAATTAAACTCAGATGGCGGAGAGTGAGATCACACTCATCCAGTTGGCCATCAGAGAAAGCAGTCTGCACCAAGCGTTCCACCAGTCCTGCCAGACGGGCGGGAGAAGTGTCGGTCAACGAGCGAGAAGCCGCCTCAACCATATCCGCGAGCATCATGATTCCAGCCTCGCGCGTCTGAGGCTTGGGTCCAGGATAACGGTAAATTTCCTCGTGTATTTCCACATTCTCGCCGCCTTGTTCCTTAGCTCTTTCAAAGAAAAAACGGATCAGCGAGGTTCCGTGATGCTGACAGATCAGGTCGCATATCTCTTTGGGCAACTTGTGACTTTTTGCCATCTCAAGGCCTTCCTTGACATGGCTGACGAGAATGAGCGCACTCATGCTCGGACTCAGTTTGTCATGCCGATTAAGGGGCCCCTGATTTTCGATGAAATATTCAGGTTTCACGACTTTGCCAATGTCGTGAAAATAGGCCCCTACCCGGATGAGCAGCGGATTCGCCTGAACCGCATCGGCCGCTTCCTCGGCGAGATTTCCGACGAGCAAACTGTGGTGATAAGTGCCCGGCGCACGAACAACAAGCTGGCGAAGCAAGGGATGGTTTTGATCGGATAGCTCAAGGAGCTTCATGTCGGTCGTCATTTTAAATGCGGACTCAAGAAGCGGCATGACAGCCGAAACAACGATGATATTGGCTATACCGCCCGCGAACGCAAAAGGCATATCGGCCCATCGTTCAATTGCGAGACGGAGGCCACCTTGTAGATTGAATCCAAGGATGAGGACGGCGTTTGCAATGCCGACCATCAAACCTACGATGAGAATCGATGTTCGATGGCGATAATCCTTCCAGTTGATCGCGGCATAAACACCGCCCGCCAGTGTAATGAGGGTAAAATGCACATTTCCAGGAAAGAGTAGCCCGGCCATAACAGAGGACATTATGGCCATTAATATGGCTGTCGAGCGGCCCTGAAGTATGCTGGCCAGCATCGACGCCGATGCCAGGGGGATAACAAGATAATAGACGGAAACATCAAGTCCGCGGCTGGTTCCCTGAAATTCATGAGCAAGAACTATGCTCAATTTTATCAGGATCGTTTGAGTGGCCAGCAGCAAGACAAAAAGAAAGACGTCCTTGGATCTCTCCAGAATGCCAAGGTCATAGCGTTCTGCGGCGGTCCAGGCGAACATCAAAAAAAGTGCGACCAAAATAGTCGTGCCAATAAAGTTGTCAACGATGTGGCTCTGGCGGCCAGCCCGTTCCAGAGCGCTAAGTGTTGTCATCTGGGATTGACTGATTCGCTCCCCTTCCCGGACTATCATTTCACCGTCTTTCAGTACTTGGCTTGCAGGCTTTACTTCTTTAGCCGCGATGACTTGGGCCAAGGCAGTAGCCTGGTTGTTGAAATTCAAAGTGGGTTGAATCAGTTTTGCGGCTTGTGCCGCCAGAAGAACCCTTTGGGCGGGCGGCAGATGTAATTTTAGCTTCTCTGCCTCCTGGAACAGGAACTCTTTCACTTCTCTGAGTTCCAGCGGCTTGGATATGATGGGCAGGCGCACACGTTCTCCGGTGCGGATATCCCGGAGAATTATTCCCTTGGCCAGGTGAATTTCATAAAGACGGATGTCACTTACGACACCCTTGGCCAGAACGGAACGGACAAGCTTAGTCAGATCCTCTCCCAGCCACGTGGCGTAGCGTTCATTTCTAAAGAGTACGAAGAGATTCGGAGATATTTTTCCACCCAGCATACGCCCGAACGTGGATTCTTCCGCGTTGAATTCGGAAAGCCTATAAAGATCTTTATAGACCAGGGATTCACTGACAAGCGATGCCCGTTTTTTGTCGCCCTGAAGGCTCAAAAGGCGGCTCCTTATCTTGCTTGAGTGCGTCATTAGGCTTTTCTGAATCGACTCGAATGCGCTGCGTATCTGGCGTTCGGTCCTCTCAAGAAGCTTCGAGTCGATATCGTAGTGAGGCAATACTTGATCCCGGGCGCTCTGGCGGAGAATTTCCGTGGCTGCGGTGTCTTCAATCCTCATTTTCCGGGGCGCCTTGATATCTCGGCGGGCGATATCCCCAATCTGATAGTCGATTGAGGTGACGGAGAGGCCGGATGTGACCAACAAAGAGAGAACGAAAGAGAGAATAACGCCAAGCACGATGGGATAGGTATAGGGTGGAAGCTGGAAGTTTCGAAAAGTTCCAGGAACACTAAATAGACCGCGGAAACGGTCGTTTTTAGTGTGATGCTTTCGAGGTGTTCCGTTTTTGCCTTTTCCGGGCGCTTTCGCATTTCCGGCGAGTTGACTCAAAACGATTTCCTCTTGGGTCCGTTTAGATAATTGAGTGAGATGGGAATATTAGGGGCGAATTAATCTTGGTGAGCCTCGTAGGCCCTCACAATTTTTCGGACTAGCTCGGTACGAATCACGTCCCGTTCAGAAAAATCAACGAAGCGAACAGCATCGAGACCATCGAGAACCTCCCGGGCATTAATGAGGCCGCATCCCGCCGCCGCGGGAAGGTCGCTTTGAGTAATGTCTCCTGTTATCACGGCTTTGCTCCCGGTTCCGAGACGAGTCAAAAACATCTTCATCTGTTCGGGCGTCGTATTCTGGGCCTCGTCCAGGATAATGAACGAGTCGTTGAGCGAGCGCCCTCTCATATAGGCCAATGGCGCGACCTCGATTTCTCCGCGCTCGAGGAGACGTTCGACGCGTTCGAAATCGACCATGTCGTGTAGCGCGTCGAACAGGGGCCTTAGGTAGGGGTTAATTTTTTCCTGCAAATCTCCAGGCAAAAAACCTAACCTTTCGCCCGCCTCTACGATAGGGCGAGTCAGGATAATTCGAGAGTATGCCTTATCCAGAAGGCCCGATACGGCCATTGCCATGGCCAGATAAGTTTTCCCTGTACCCGCTGGTCCGACTCCGAACACACAATCAAAATCCCTAATGGCCTCGATATACTGCTTTTGAGTCTCACTCTTGGGAATAATATGTCTATTCTTCAAGGGCAAGTTAATTCGGGCGGCAACCAGATCGCTGAGGATAAGCCCCTTTCCCTTGGCCACCGTCTTGGCGAGTGTGGCGACCTCGGAGGATTGAAATCGGTAACCATCCTCGACACAGGCCGAAAGGTCATCAAAAAAATTCAGGGCCCCTTCCACCGATTCAAGTTGCCCTTCTGCCAGAAACCCCTCCGATGCAATACGAATCTTTACGCCGAATGCCTTCCCCACGGCTTTCAAGGACTCATCCCTGTTTCCAATCAAATGAATCAGATGGTCAGAACCCTGGAGAGGGGTAGCCAAAATCTTTGTAGCCAAAAGGTAAATCTCCTACGTGAAGTGAGCCGGACCCTGCCCCCAACCGGCTGGATCGTACGACGCCGCCCAAGGGGCGTCAACAGCAAACAGCCGCATTTGTACGCTTTATTTACGCCCCTCCCCGTGGATGATGCTCATCCACAGCCTCCCTCAACGCATCCCTGTCCACGTGCGTATATATTTCCGTTGTTGAAATATCGGCATGCCCCAACATCGCCTGGACGGCCCTTAAATCCGCCCCGCCTCGCACCATATGTGTGGCGAAGCTGTGCCGCAGCATATGGGGGCTCACATTGCCGCCAATTCCAGCCAGCAGAGCCCATCTCTTAAGGCGGACCCAGAAAGCCTGTCTTGTCATTCCATCTCCCCGCCGGGTGACGAAGATGAAATCCGAGGTCTTTCCTCTTAGAAGAGAAAGTCTCGCAGTATCGAGATATTCCCTCAATCGGCCCAGAGCGACATCGCCGACCGGGACAAGGCGCGTCTTATCACCTTTGCCGTTAATGAGTGAAAATCCCGCATCCATTTGCACATGCGTAATTTTGAGCCCCACCAGTTCGCTTACTCGCATGCCGGTGGCATACAACATCTCCAGCATGGCCCCATCTCTAACACTTTCGGCGGTTTTTCCATCGGGTGCGGCGAGAAGGCGCTCCACCTGATTCGCCGATAGGGTCTTGGGGAGGCGTTTCCATGCCGCAGGTTGTGAAATATCGACCGTAAAATCCGCATCAACAATCCCTTCTCGGAGCAAGAAGCGGGCAAAGACCCGGATAGCCGCGAGTTGTCGTCTTATCGTGGTATCAGCCTTCCCCTCGACTCTGAGGCGGGCGAGGTTCGCCACCACATCGCCCCTTTCCCAGGCCTTGGGATTCGTTCGTTTGCCGCGCTGGGCCCAAAGGAGAAAATCTCGGGCATCCCGAACATAGCTTTCAACAGACATCGGAGACATCCGTCTCTCTATAGAAAGATAATCCTGATAGTTACGTCGCATATCTTCAAGTTTTGAGTTAAGTTTTCGAGCCGCCACAGGCGGCCTCTTTTTCATGTTCGGCTCCATATTATTCTTAGCTGACATGTGTCACACCTTCTTTCGCCCGAAAGCTCCGCCCCACAAAGCCGCCGTTTCGGGGATAATCATCTTTGAGAGGAACAGATAGGCCCCGGCCCCAGCAATCACCTCGAGCCCAAGTACCCCTGCCCTTAGCCCTATACCCGCACCAACCGGCCAAAAAATCCAGTTAAGCGCAAATATCCCCACCCCCATGGCCACCGAAAGGGGAATAAGGGTTTTCGCGGCTCTTGCCAACTCATCGCCCGGCCAGGCGCCTGATTCATTGAGTCCCCTGAAAAGCAGCCAAGCGTTCAAGGCGCTGGCCAACGAGGTAGCCAGCGCGAGGCCGACAACGTCAAGGGGAAACATCAGCGCAACACTCACCACCATGTTGGCGAGAACAGACCAGTTGGCGCAGCGCACAGGGAATTTCGTGTCCAGCCGGGCATGGTAGGCCGCCGCCATCAAGCGCACGAAGCCGAAGAACACGAGGCCCAGAGCGTATGCTCTGAGGGTGGCCGCACTACGCGCGCTGTCCGCCGCGGTGAACGCGCCGTGCTCGAAAAGAACCTCCATGATCGGTCGAGCCAGCGCCATCAGGCCAAATGTCGCAGGAAGGGTGATGAACATGGTCAGCTTGCCGGCTTCTGCCAGCATCCCCCGCGTCCCATTTCCATTGTCCAGGCTGCGTCGCCCCTCGGCCTCGCTGTCAGCGAGCAAAGGAAAAACCGCCGCCGCCACCGCCACGCTCAGTATTCCGTGGGGGAGTAGAACCAGCCGGTTCGCGTAATAAAGATAGGAAATCGATCCCTCCTGAAGAAAGGACGCCAGCCAGCGGTCGATAAGGACGTTCACCTGAAGAATGGCTACCCCGAATGCGGCCGGCCCCATCAGAGAGAGGCATCTGCCCACGCTCGGAGCCCGCCAGGGCCAGGAAGGTATGGGTGAAATTCCGAGCTTCCACATCAGAGGAATCTGAATCAGCAACTGAAGCGCCCCGCCGATGACGACTCCCCAGGCGAGCCAGAAAATCGCCCTTTCCAAGCCGACGAACCATCCTGATCCCGTGAGAGCTGCGATCATGGCGATATTCTGGACAGCCGGAGCGAGGGCGGGCAGGAAAAAGCGTCTTGCCGAGTTCAGGACGCCCACGGCGATTGCGCTTAAGCCGATAAAAAACAGGAACGGGAACATGATCCGGGTGAGGCGGGTTGTCATCTCGAATTTCTCGGAGACACCGGCGAAACCCGGGGCAAGGACAGCCACGATGGGCCGGGCGAAATAGATCCCCAAAAGGCAAAAAATCGCCAAAAACACGGCAAGACTCACCGTCATGGCGCCCGCGAAGAGGCGGGCCTCCATCTCCCCTTCACGGGCACGAACATTCGAATACACGGGAATAAAGGCCGATGTGAGCGCCCCCTCGGTGAGAAGGCGCCGGAACATGCTGGGAATCGCGAAGGCCACGAAAAAGGCGTCGGCGGCAAGTGCAGCACCAAACAACTGGGCGATGATGACATCCCGCACGAAACCCAAAATTCGGCTAATTAACGTCGCAGCGCTGATCGGGCCGACAAAGCGGGCGATAGCGTCCCTGGAAGCGGTATCCGGCTCGGGGCCGACTGATGGGCTTGGGGATCGGGTCACGAATTCACCGATAGGCGGATAGGGTGCTTGACAAAAAACACAACTAAAGTATTTTACGCTCGCAGGGGAAGAGGCTCAACAGGGGTACCTTTCCCAGCATATGAATTCTTATGGAGATTCGAACTACTGTGGCTAACATTAAATCGGCTAAAAAACGGAACCGTCAGAATTTAGGGCGAACTGCCCGCAACCGCATTACGCGAACCAACCTTCGCAACGCGGTGAAGAAGCTCCTCTCTTCGGTGCAATCCGGAGAAGGCGCCCAGGAGTCCCTTCGGGAGGCACATTCGGTGCTGGCGAAAGCGGCCTCCAAAGGTGTTCTCCACAAGAACACGGCCTCCAGGAAAGCTTCTCGGCTTGCTAAAAGAGTAAACCGCGCGGCCGCCGCCACTTCCTGATTCATCTACGCACCCCCTGCGTTTGATTGCCCGGGGGCGGGATACCCTCTTTCCGCCCCGAATCCACCATTGCCGCTGCACATCTCGATGATGAAGATCTCAATCGCCTGGAGCGCGACACTTCCCCTGCCCGAGCGCTTGATCTTCCGATCCACGGCCAGCAGTTTTCCGTAAAGCTCCCTGAAAAACCTGCCACTCGCCCGGCCCACCTGCCGCTGTAGACGCTCGACGGCGAACGGGGGTACGCCCAGCACCTTGGCAAGCTCGCTCTTGCTCATGCCGCTTCTAGACGCCGCCTTGACGATAGTCCAGCGCCGTATCTGGTTTCGAAGAAATCCGACGAGAAACTGCGGCCCGGCATTTTCTTGTCCCAGATCTCGCGCAAGGGCTATCGATTTGGCGACATCCCCCGCCGCAAGCATGTCGCCGAGTTTATACATCGCCTCCACCCTGGAGCGTCCCACCAGATCCCGGACAGCGTCCTCGCCCGCGACTTTTTCCGGGCTAATATAGGCGGCGAGCTTTTCAAGCTCGCCGCCTATCCGGCCAAGGGAGGGCTCCACCCACTCGGCGAGGAGCATCGCCGCCTCCCGTGTTAGGGTGAATCCGAGGACCTGGGCCTGTGACTGCGCCCAATCGGGTATTTCACGCTCAGAGGGATGCTCCATTTTCAGTGCATTGCCGGCCCCGGCGAGATTCTTGAAAAATGTGCGCCGCATGTCAGCTTTCTCGGCGATGAACACCACCACGGCCGTGGGTGGCGGCTCGTTAATCAACAGATCAAGAGTGGCCGCGTCCTTGTCGCCAGGCTGACCCATTCCATGGACTTCGACCAGTCGCCGACCGCCCATGAATGGCAGGGTCATCGCAGCCGCTACAATATCTGCGGAATTTGTCTCCCCCCAGTCGAAGATATCATGGTTAAAATCGTTGCCTTCCTCTCCCAGCACGGATCGCCGAATTTCGCGAACCACTTCCTCGCGCTGAAAAGATTCTTCACCATGCAGGAGATAGATGGGAGATGGATCGCCCTTTCTCAGGAGAGAAAGTGCGTTCTTAACAGATTCCCCGGAGCCAGAGCGACGAGGCGAGCGGGCCATGGTCAAAAACCTTCCAGAACCAGACTGATCAATTCCGTAGCGAAGAACTCCGCGGCTTTCGCGTTCGTCTGCTCGCGGTTCGAGGCGCTGCTCGTAACCGAGCTTTCGATATCAAATTCAGAGTCAGTATCTATTTCCTGGTTAAAAATGACACGACCGGTTTTGAGATTGCGGAGTCGAACACCTGTCTTGATGACCACCCGGTAGCGCTTTGCCTGGTCGCTTTTAGTGAATCCGATGGGGTCGAGGCGGTATTCGCGCACCACCGCATCGAGAACGATGTCCGCGGCAGAGGAGCTAAAAATCTGAAGCCGACCGTCGTTCAGAAATTTATTGCGGGTGGTCTGGGTCATGAGAAACCCCAAGTTAGGCTCGTTTGTCTCGTCACGGAAAACGGAGATATTGATCGTCCGGGCGCCTTCGAGATTCTCTGGCCGTTTCGTCCCCTCAAGGGTATACCCGCAGCCAGAAATGACGAGGAGGAAAATGATCAGCATGAACTTCAGGGCCCGAGAGCCGATGATGCTTTTTGAGATGGCGTGTAGTTTCATACGTTTATTTCAACGGAAAGTTCCCGGCCCTCGGCTCGGCGGAATGCACTTTTTTCGGCGACGCCGACCAGTTCATTGAATCGGGCGGGATCCGGCTCGCAAACAGTGATATTCACATCGTACGGGCAATCTCCCGCCCCGCGCAACACGCCATTGACGGTCTCGGACGCCAAGCTCTCGTATTTGGCTTTGGAACGATCCGAGTAATTTATGGACAACCCCATTTCACGTGCCGAGAGTCGAATCACTCGTTGTACGATTTGCTCCATTCGAGCTGCCAGGATGGACAGCGTTATCCTTTTGAAAGGTCCGAGACCAGCGAACAGGACATAATGGGGGGCGATTCTGCCCCTGGAGGCGAGGAGCGCCTGTGCCCCCCATGTTCCGCTGAGATGTCCCTGCTCGATTTGACTACTGGCCTCTCCATCCAGGAGGTTATCCAGCCTGCCCGGCAGGCCCTCAAACGGCAACTCCTCTTCCGCGAACGCAGATATGGCGATGAAGCAGGGCGTATCTTCGATGGAATGCGGATCGACCCGGAGGCGAATCACTTTATACGGGAGTCTCTTTTCGATACAGACGGTCGAGTATGCCGTTGATGAACGAGGGCGTATCCTCGGAGCCGAACCGCTTCGCCAGTTCAACGGCTTCATTTATGGCCACTTCTGGCGGGGTTGCTGGGAAATGAAGGATCTCGCAGGCGCCGAGGCGAAGAAGGCAACGCGAGACCGAATCCATCCTCTTGATAGTCCAACGTTTGCTCGCTTCGGAAATCAGGCGATCGATGTCTGCGAGGTTGGCGAGAACGCGCCCGACGAGTTGTTCGGCGAACGGTCTGTGCGCCGATTTCCCCTCGTTAATTTGCCAAAAATGCGGGGCTT
>Ga0115002_10005448_pt1 | contig 15006 bp, 15 predicted proteins | sample ArcticOcean_MG_C_8_FD_89576 | JGI IMG/M metagenome (GOLD analysis project Ga0115002, IMG submission 89576) | Marine microbial communities from western Arctic Ocean - ArcticOcean_MG_CB11_86 | ecosystem: Environmental > Aquatic > Marine > Oceanic | place: Arctic Ocean: Canada Basin | collected... | reverse complement strand
GTGCCACTGACCCTGGTCCGGGAAGGGCCATATGGGGTCGGCTCGATGCAACTCTATGTTGAGACCGATCCTCGTGTCACCTACTTCAACATGATTGCCGACAACCGGGACAAGCTATGGCGGGTCATGGCTTTTGATCTGCTGTCCAACAACGCTGATCGAAAGGGTGGTCACTGCCTCCTTGGTGAGGACGGCACCATCTGGAGTATCGATCATGGGTTGACGTTCCACCCAGAGTCCAAGGTCCGGACCGTAATGTTGGAGTTCTGGGGGGAGCCTATTCCTTCAGACATCGTCACGGATCTAAAGTCGTTTGCGGACCGGCTGAGCGCCGACCAGGGTATCACGAGCGGCCTGGCCGAGTTGCTTACTGAAGATGAGGTGGATCGGCTGGTTAAGCGACTTGACGCGATTCTGGAGTCTCCGATCGTCCCGCAGTTTGATCCGCGCCGCAATGTCCCCTGGCCCCTGGAGTAGGTTCCTACTGGCCAGACCCGGACCTCTTCCGACGCAGCGTGCGACTGACCCTTTGACGCAGGCTCGATGCCAACATCAGGTTGTCGGTCAAATGGCGTACGATGCCGGGGCTACCTGCCAACAGGGGCGGTGACCATTGTCGGAGTTCGCCGATGGTGGTCTTGCCGGGTGTCCATTTCACCAGTGGGCTCGCTGGCGTCCAACTCAGGGAGGGGCGCTGCAGCGGTGTGGCCCCAGCGCTCCGGCTGCCTCGCATGACGGTGCCGCCTGCCTCGATGACCAGCGCAACCCCTGCGGCGACATCCCACAGTCGCGGGCTGCCAAACATCGCATATTGAAGCGTCCCACGCGCCGTCATCGCCATTTCGGAAGCGATGCTGCCACTCACCCTGAGTTCGCCGGGCCCTTTTTGCATCGTGGGCTTGAACCGGAATGACGCTCCAAAGGAGCCGGGAAGTCCCACAAGTCGACTTCCTACAGGAGTGTCTACCGGTGGTATCTCCAATTTGTGGCCGTCCTGAAACGCCCCGCCGCCACTACGTGCGTGCAACACGGTCCCTTCCGGCTTTGCGGGCCATGGGAGGTAGATAGCCCCGGCTATGGGCATGCCCCGGTGGAGGACCCCGACTGAGCACGCGTATACGGGCAGCCCGTTTACGAAGTTCTTTGTGCCATCCAGGGGATCGAGTATCCACACTGTGTCCGCCGCTACGGCGTTCGCACTTTCCTTGTCCTCCTCGTCTTCCTCGCCGACGATGCCGTGGAGGGGGAAGCGCTTGGAGATGGCCTCTACTAGGTATTGCTGGCTCTCATGGTCCGCGATGGTAACCGGGTCGGTGCGTTCCTTGTCCTTGTACTCGGCGTCGATCTTTGCGCCGAAGTACTTTGCCAGGATGGCGCCACCGCCACGGGCGATCTCCGCCGCGAGGCCTTCGATCTCCTCGAGGAGACTCGTCTCTAGTGTTGCACCAGCGTATACCACCTGTGTTCGCTCCTTGCGTTTGCAATACATACTCGGACGAAGCATCAGTCTGCGCATAGGCAGACGCCTGGACCTGTCATACGTAGCGTGTGGATGGACCGCAGCACCCCGGAGTATACCCCAGGCGCATATTCGAGGAGGTCCTTGTCTCCGGTTCGTGTCTGTGGACCCTGGGAATTGCTGCGCGAACTGCTCAGAGATGGATGTCACACTCATTGACTCCTTAAATATGACGCTATTATCATGATCGAACTGGCATATATACTAGTGAACAGGTGGGACACGGGACTCAAGTGGCAGAAAAAGGCGACGCAGAATTCAGGAATCGAACCGAACCGTCGGATCCCAGCGGCGAATTCGACACGGCACCGGAGTCGCGGTTCATGGCGGATGAGCCCCCCACCCAAGATCAAGCTGTCGATCGGCAACCGGATCAACTAGCCTCAGCGAGATGGTCGAGTGTGAGGGGTCGCCTGAGGCCACCGAGGGTTGCTGCACGTTTCCATACGCTCGAATCGTTGCGCTACCGGGACTTCAGATTCTTGTGGCTCTCGACGCTGAGTGTCTCCGCCGGATTTTGGACGCAGATGGTGGTGATTGGCTGGCTTGCGTACGAGCGCACCGGTTCTCCCCTGCTGACCAGTCTGATCCTTGGCCTGGATGCGTTGCCGTTCCTGATCGCGGGCCCAGTCGGCGGTGTCCTGGCCGATACGTGGGACCGCCGCAGGCTCCTCATGGCTGGGACGGTGTATCAAACCCTGGTGACGACGGGATTTGCCACGGTGTTGATCCTGGGTCGTGGGCAGACGTGGCACATGTTCGTTTTCGTTTTCGCGATGGGGCTCTCCTTGGCGCTGATCGAACCGGCGAAGGCTGCACTGATACCCAACCTCGTGCCCACGAGCAGTCTTGTAAACGCCTTTGCCCTGAACACTTTAGCCTTTGGTGCGTCACGACTCGTCATGCCCGTGATCGGAGGCGTGCTGGTGGTCGCCGTCGGGCCGGGACCCACCCTCCTGGTGGGCAGTGCGATGTACGCCCTGACATTCGTGGCGACCCGGGCTGTCGGTCCTACGGCTCCCCGTGAACGCGTCGTCGGCGGGCCACCGCCTCTCCGCCGATTCCTGGAGGGGGCGGGCTACGTCAGAGACACTCGGCTGATCCTGGGCCTGATACTGCTGCTTGGTGCGACCGCCCTGTTTTTCTTCCCCTTCGTACACGGCCTTCTGCCGGTCTACGCGTCGGACGTATATGGAATGGATGCGGCTGGCCTGGGTCTCCTGATGTCACTTATTGGTTTAGGGAATATCGTCGGCACAGTCGTTGCCGCGTCCGTGGGGAATGTCCGAAGAAAGGGCGTGTTCATTGCGGTGGCGCTGGGAGTTGTGGCGGTCGCAATGGCTGCTTTCTCGCGAGTGTCGGGATTTGCGCCTGCCGTGCTCCTATTGATGCTCGCGAATGGGGCGTTGATGACGTTCTTATCGATTCTGTCGGCGTCGGTGAATTCGATGGTGCCGGACGCGCTGAGGGGGCGGGTGGCTTCTATCTCCACGATGACATTCGGCATCTTCCCATTAGGGAGTGTCGTGGCAGGGGCGATGGCACAGCTAATGGGGGTGCAGGACGCGACGTTGCTGGCAGCAGCCGGACTTTTCGTGCTCTCGGGAGCGGTCCTACTCAAGTTTCCCCAGATACTAAAAATGGGCGGAGATGTAGAACCGTCAGTCTAAGATGATGCTGTTTCGCTTCAAAGCGAGCGTACCACCCGCCTCACTCAGCGCGCGCAGCACGCTTGGCTCGCTGCCATAGCGCCTCTTTCGCCTCCAGGTCGAGCTCGGCTAGCGTTGTGCCGTCTTCGTCCGCCATCTGCTCCATGGACCCGAAACGTTGTCGGAAGCGCTTGCCGGTCCCGCGGAGCGCGGACTCGGCGTCTATACCCATCCAGCGGGCGGCGTTGACCATCGAGAAGAGCAGGTCACCGAACTCTGCTTCGCCATCCTGCGGCGTCTCGGCCTCGGCCAGCTCTCCCAACTCCTCGGTTACCTTTGCAAGCACACCCTCCGGGTCCTCCCAGTCGAAGCCCACCCCGGCTGCGCGATCCTGTATGGTCTGTGCGTGGGCCAGGGCAGGCATCGACATTGGAACGCCCGCGAGGGAGCCCTTGTTCCCCCCGTGTTCGGCCTTTTTGATCTGGCGCCAGTTGGTGAGCACTTCGTCGGAGGTGCTGGCCTCCACGTCGCCGAAGACATGCGGGTGCCGTCTCGTGAGCTTTTCGACGACTGTGGCGAACACCTCGCTCTCCTCGAATTCGCCGTTTTCCTTGGCCATCTGTATCTGGAATGCGAGGTTGAACGCGACGTCACCGATCTCCTCGGCGATCTCTCGCGGTTCATCGGACTCCATTGCATCGATCAGCTCGAAGCACTCCTCCATGACGTAGCGCTTCATCGTTTGGCGCGTCTGCTCCCGGTCCCATGGGCAGCCGCCGGGCTCTCGGAGCCTCTTTACGAGTTGGAGTAGGCCGTCAAAGGTTGACGGAAAATCGTGATTGGTTTCGCTATCCACAAGTCGCCCCCGTGTGTATTATTTTGTGTAGTGGGTGGCCACCCCCGCGATCGAGTGCCAGGGCGGGTTGGGCCGATTATACGAACGGTCGGCGTCGATTGACAATCTGCAGATGGCGGTCCTATCATTTTTGAACCCATGACCTATCTAAAACCCCTCAGGCCCGTGGCCATCGCGCTCTTCATTGTGCTCGTCCCCGTCTTTTTGATCACCGCCAACGTCCGCCTGGTCATCAACCTGCCTGCGCTGTATAGCTACGGCTACGACCGATACGAAGATGAGATCACCCGGTATATGGATATAGAGCGTGATGACTATATCGATGGCGGTCGCCAGATACGCGACTACTTTAACAACGACGCCGAGGAACTCAATGCTCGGGTTGTCGTGGGTGGAATACTGCGCAGTATCTACAGAGAAAAGGAGGTTCTTCACATGCGTGACGTGAAGAACCTCGTTCAGGGGGTATACCGTCTCGGTGAGCTATCGGGCCTCTATCTGTTCGTGTTTGCTGTGGCTGGCATGTTCTTCGAGCCGTGGCGACGATCCCTGCGCCGCACGGCCTGGCACATGGCCATGGGTGGCGCGGTCACCCTGGGACTGGTGGTACTGGTGGGTCTTGGTGCCCTGGCCGGGTTCGAGCGGCTGTTCCTCGCGTTTCACCAGGTGAGCTTTAGCAACGACCTGTGGCAACTCAATCCTCGAACGGACTACCTGATTGCCATGTTCCCAGAGGGATTTTTCTTCGACTCGACAATTCTGATTGCGCTGCTGGTTATCGTGCAGTCGACGGTATTGGCGGCGCCACGTTGGGTTGGGGCTGCTCGGCGCCGTCGGCGGGATGCGGGGTCGACGACGACCGCGTAGACCCGGTGCAGCGCCGGTTGTCGGGGCGTTACAGCGCTGCTAGACTTTCATAACCTTGGAATGCCCATGCCCAATCTCGTTTCGACACTGAGGAAGACCATGAATCCTGAGCCCTATGCTTTCGCCAAAAGACTCCTAGAGCCGCTGGATGATTATCTCAGGCATAATCTCCACCAACTGACTTGCAAGGACATCCGTGCTTTGTACGAAGGCCTCTTTGACTCGCAGAAAGTCTACAGGGGAACATGCAACAGGCATTACAGGCTTCTCAGAGTTCCTCGTGCTCCGACCGTTAATCCACTTGCTGGGAGTGGAACGGAACGTATCCACGGATGAAGGGAGGCATACTCATAGTTTTTGGAAGGGATCTATGAGAGTCAGCCAAGGCGCTCTCGTCACCACGACTGAGGGAAAAATACGGCCGGACATCCTGTTGGAAGAAAAGGATGTACCAGTAGCTGCCGCTGAAATTAAGACAATCTTCACTGATAGGAAAAAGCTTCAAGACGCGTTTGAGCGACTAAAAGGACTCAAAGCGGCGTCAAACAAACAGTTCAAAGGCGCGATCATTGTATATATCAACGAGGACAGCTATTTGACTCCAAAATTGGAGGAAGACGTGGCGGTACTCGGTCACGAGAATCGTGATTGGTTGGAGATACTGAATCTAAAGACCGATGACAGGCTGTTCAAGGACGCTTTGACCAAGGCCCTGGGGTTGGAACGGTTTGAGATTCAAGAGAGCGTCAAAAGAGGCAGCTAGGCGGAGCGAACATCCAGATTGCGAAAGGAACAAGCACGATGACTAGGTCTATGCAGTCGTTGGAAGCGGAGTATCGCGAGAAGACACCGAAGTCCCGAGCACAGTGGGAGAGGGGCAAGTCGAGCATGCCCGGTGGTGTCATCAAGGGAGCGTACCTGGATTCGCCCTACCCGCACTACGTGGAGCGCACCGAGGGCTGCTACGTCTGGGACATCGACGGCAACCGATATGTTGATTTTGGTAACCACCACTCTGCGATGCTTCTTGGACATAGCCACCCCGACGTGGTGGCCGCCATCAAGAAGGAAGTAGAGCGCGGATTCGGTCTGGGTGGGCCTACGACCCTTGAGGCGGAGATCGCCGAGGAGATCACGGGACGTTTCCCTTCCATAGACAAGGTGCGTTTCACCAACTCAGGTACGGAGTCTTCGCTCCACGCCGTGAGAATGGTGCGCGCGATCACTGGCCGGCCGAAGATCGCCAAGTTCGAGGGGGCGTATCACGGCAGCCACGATGCACTCGAGGTCAGCACGTCAACACCATTGGATAAGGCCGGCCCAGCCGACTCGCCCAACTCCGTGGCCGCATGGGACGGAATGTCTCGATCCGCCGAGGAGGACGCCGTAATACTGCCCTACAACGACAGGGAATCGGTCGAGCTGATCCTGAGAGAGCAGAAGGATGAGATCGCCGGGGTATTCTACGATGCCAAGGGCGGTCTGATGGACGTGCCTCACGAGTTCACTCGCTTCATCAGGGAGATAACAGAAGAGCTGGACATCCCGATGGTCATGGACGAGGTAGTGACCTTCCGAACCGGCTACTCCGGGGCCCAGGGGCTCGCAGGCGTGGAGCCGGACATCACCTACTTTGGCAAGGCCTTCGGTGGCGGTTTCCCCGTGGGCGCGATCGGCGGCAAGGATCGGTTCATGGAGATCATCGACAACTCGGGGGATCCGACCGGGCTGTCCCAGAGCGGTACGTTCTCCGGTAACAGTTTTACGCTGGCTGCGGGCCTGGCGAACCTGAGGGCGCTGACCCCCGAGCTATTCGAGCAGTTCGACGGGTTGCGGGAGAGGCTACATGCAGGGATGGCGAGGGTTTTCGGCAGTGCTGGTATACCCGCACAGATTCTGAGTGAGGGCGCTGCCGCCGCTTTTTATCTGTCAGACAAGCCCGTCCGAGACCACCGGAGCATGGTGGAGGGCCCGGATCACGAGCTGACGGGCCGGATCAACATGGCTCTGCTCTTGAAGGGGTATTCGCTCAGGGGCGGCATACAGTTCACGATCTCGCAGCCAATGGGCACAGAGCACATCGACGGAGTGGTGGAGGCGCTGGAGCAGGTGCTGGCCGAGGCTTAGCCTCCTCTCCCTTTGAGGGAGAGGACTGAGGTGAGGGTGGATCGAGTAAGCTGGCTACGCGCCGGCCGCGCAGGCGCAACCCGGGCCTCCGCCTCCGCCGCCGCAGCACCCTCCGCCGCCCGCTACGGCTGATGTCTCACCGTTGGAGCCGGTCGAGAACGACATGAAGACGGAGAGGCGGCGCTCCGATGCGCTACCGCAGTCGGGGCAATTGGCGTCGTCGTCCATCCGGCTGATCGAGCGGAGCCGTTCGAAGGTGTTCTTACACAGGGTGCAGGTGTACTCATAGAGGGGCATCTGTAGGGCTCCGGTGCGACGTCGAATTTTTCGTATTGTATGTGCCGGGATTCAGCGGGTCAATCAGCGATGTGGCTGACATATAACCACTGAGGGTCTCAGGAGGATGAGCGTGGATAACGATCTTGCCTTTGCATCGGCGACCAAGGTTCGGCAACTTATTGCCGATGGTGAGGTGTCGCCGGTTGAGCTTACTAAATTATTCCTGAGCCGTATCGACTCCCTCGATGACCAGTTGAACTCGTTCTTGACTGTGGCATCGGACCAGGCGCTTGCCACTGCCCGGAAGGCCGAGGAGGCCGTAGTACGAGGCGACGATCTTGGGCCGCTCCACGGCATACCGATCTCCATCAAGGACCTAGAGATGACGGCAGGAATCAGGACCACGGGAGGGTCGCTGCTGTTCAAGGACAGGGTGCCAGAAGTGGATTCGGCGGTGGTCGAGCGCGTCAGGGCTGCTGGCGCAACGATCCTTGGCAAGACAAACACACCGGAGTGGGGGTTGCTGGGTCACACGGAGAACAAGCTCGGTGACCACTGCCGCAACCCCTGGAACACAGACATGACCACTGGCGGGTCAAGCGGCGGTGCGGGCGCGTCACTGGCCGCAGGGCTGTGCTCGCTGGCGACCGGGAGTGACGGCGGGGGATCGATACGCATCCCGGCGAGCTTCTGCGGCGTCTACGGCATCAAGCCGACCCAGGGCCGCGTTCCGTTCTACGCTGGTTCGCCCGGTCCGGCCTTCGCCAACCTGTTCAGCCAGTCGGGGCCAATGTCCAGGACTGTCCGCGACACCGCTATGCTGCTGCAGGTGCTGGCCGGCCACGACCCCAGAGACGTGTCCTCCCTTCGGAGTGTACCAGGCGACTACATCGCGGCGGCGGACAGGGGTGTGAAGGGCCTACGGGTCGGATGGAGCCCAGACTTCGGCTATGCGGCGGTCGACCCGGATGTGCAAAGCTCAACCCTTGACGCGGTCAAGGTGTTCGAGGGGTTGGGCGCAGATGTGGAGGATGCCGGCCTGGACTTGGAGCCATCCTACGACCCATTTATGATCATGTTCGGCGCTCTGGCGGGCTCCCGATACCAGGACGCGGCGGTGGGCCGGACTGAGCTGCTTACGGACTACACCCGGCGCTGGTTTGCAGACGGGGCCAAGGTTACGGGCTCCGACTATCTCGGCGCCCTGGGTGAGCGGGACAGATTCATTGCCTCGTTCGCAGATGCGTTTGAGAAGTACGACATCATTGTGACACCGAGCGTGGCTTCGACGGCCTTCCCCGTCGGTGATCCTCCAAGCATGATAGGTGGGCGTGAGGTCAACCCGTTCTGGGGATACGTGCAGTTCAGCAGCGTTATCAATCTGATCGGCTACTGCGCAGCCAGCGTCCCGTGCGGCTTTGACTCCGAGGGGCTCCCCATAGGGCTGCACATTGTTGGCCGCCCTGGAGAAGAAGAGACAGTCCTGGCGGCGTCGGCAGCCTTCGAGGAAGCACGGCCCTGGATCGACCGGCGACCGCCGGTATCGTAGGGCTGCGATGTGTAGGTGCCCTATGGCACCCTGAGCGAAAGACAAGGGTCTGGGAACGTTGGAGCAGACTAGACGGTGGCCCAAGTGTTCAGAAAGAGAATAACAATGGATGTGAGGGACACCCTCACACGCCCGGCAGAGGGGCGGAGGCCCCTCTGCACACCCCATGGAACCGGCAGACACACCTTTACGGTGTAATGCCTAGCTAGTGAGTCCCGATCAGGGTGTGTCTAGCCCCGCCCCACCCAGCGTGCGCAACACCTTAGTTGACTACTGCCGCTGGTCTGATCACGCACTCTCGGCAGACTGACTGCGGTACCAACCCGAAGCGAATCATTTGACTGAAGGCGAAGCATCCTGCGCAGAAGCCCACAAACGCCTCAAGGGATGCGAATATCGTTAATACGCCCACGACCGCCTTGGCGGGGCCAGCAGTCCCCATTACTAGCAGCAGCAGCAGGGCTGTTACCGAGAAGGCCAATCCAATTGCCTGAGCGAAGCGCTTGGGAGGGCCGGGGACCGGTCGGTTTGGGTTGCCCAGCACGGGCACGATGACTCTAGTTGCCAGTAGCCCCATGGGGCTCAGGGTTGGGCCAGTGGCCACCCTTGCCACGAAACCGTAGGCGAGGGCCGCGAATAGCAGAGGCTCCCCGGTGATGATCGCGGCTACCGATAGCACCACGACCATCGATGCGACCAGCCGGGCCGAGATCTCATTGACCGGGTTGGGAAAGCTGAACACGTTTTTTATATGGTTCATAGTGATCCTTTATGCAATCCTGCGACTGGACAAAAAAAGACCCTCGCCAATCATTGACGAGGGTCTAAATACGTTTCTAACGCGTCGATTACATACGCGTGTGCTGCCTAAGAGCTAACGTACTCCCTCTTTGGACGGCACATACAAGCGCAGGTCTGCATAGCTCTATTGTACGGCGAATGCGTGACAGCGGTCAACGTTTCACTACCTGATGTGCTCTAAAAAGTGTAGTCGTCGGAGCTGTCCTTCGGGTTGTAGCCCAGTACCTCGCGGGCGTGGGTGTTGTCCCGGACGGCCCATTTGTTGTTGGACACCACGTCGAAAGTGTCGAACCGTAGCGAATCGGGTGCGCTCAGGCATAGGTCCATCATCTGGACGCAGTCGTCGAAGCTGAGGTACCCGCCCATGTGGCTCGTCATCTCCGGGCGGTTGCTGCCCTTGAGCAGCGCACCGATGCGCAGACATATCATCGACATGCCGTGCTCGCTGGCGTACATCCTGGCCATCACCTCTCCGAAGGCCTTGGTAACCCCGTAGAGATTGGTAGGCCAGTAGGGCGAATTCTCGTCCAGCATGTCCCAGGTCTCCGGCACCTTGTCGTACTCGCCCGCCGCGATCTCCATGTAGGGCGAGAGGTGGTACTGCGGGCCCAGGGTTGTGGAGCCACTGCTGGCGAATATCACCCGTTTCACACCATTGATGCGGGATGCCTCGAACACGTTGCGCAGCCCCTTGATGTTGATTTGCAGGTTGCCTTCCCAGCTGTTGACGTCCCGGTTCTCGGCGGAAAGGTGTATCACCGTGTCGATGCCCTCGAAGGCCGGCGCGATGGCCTCAAAGTTGGCGATGCTGGCCTGCAGGTTCGGTATGTCATCGATCGGGCTACGGTTCAGGCCGCTGAATTCGTACTTATGGGCGAGGCCTTTCCGAGTGATAGTACCTATGGTGCCGCTTGCGCCGGTAATCAGTACTTTTTTCTTGGGGGTGGCCATTCTTGCTCTTTGATTCGGAATCGTCCGCACAATCTACCACAGTCTGCACCCGGAGGGCGAAAGGACCGCGTTGTCACCCCCGTATCTCAGCGGTTATAGTAGGCGCCGGCTGCATAACACTAAGGATATCGTGGAGGAACACACATGGCGGACCCGAAGACGGTGAAGCTGGCAGATACGGACGCCACTGGCAGGCCAAAGACCGGCAGACCCGTCGTCTCCGGGACACATGGCGTTATTTCTACCGGACACCCGCTCACGTCGATGGCTGGTATGAGGATGCTTCTCAATGGAGGCAATGCCTTCGACGCTATGGTCGCCGCGGTGTTCGCCGCAGCCGTCATCGAGCCGATAGCCTCGTACTCGTTGGGAGCGGAGAGCGTTTTCATGCTCCACGATGCTTCCAGCGGCGATCTGCGTTCCGTCTCTGGGCAGGGTGTCGCCCCAGGTCGAGCCACGGCGGACTTCTATCGCGAAAAGGGGCTGGACTCGATACCGACCGGACCGGGACCCCTGGCCCCTTTGTCGTTCACGGTGCCGGGAGTGGTCCACGCCGCGCTGTCGATCCTGGAGCAGTACGGCACCAAGAGCGCCTCAGAGGTTCTGGCGCCGGCCATCGAATACGCTGAGACGGGAATACCTCACTATCAGTACATGGTTGATGCCCTCAACTCTGCATCCACTAGGGAGCAATTCGATGAGTTCCCGCCGGGCGGGACACCAGTATTCTATGAGGATGGTGCGCTCCCGGAGGTGGGTTCGATGCTGGTGCAGCCCGGCCTGGCGCAGACGCTGAAGGCGATGGCATCGGCTGAGAAGGCTATGGGTGGCGATCGTGAGGCGGGGCTGCGTGCCGCACGCGCCGAGTTCTACGAGGGCGGGGTCGCCCGGGCTATGGCGGATGCTTCGCAGGGCGTTGGTGGAATTTTGGAGATGGACGATCTCGCCAACTACTCCTCTGACTTCGAAACGCCGCTGATGACCGAGTTCGCCGGGTACACGATTCATGCACAGTCGACCTGGTCACAGGGGGCGGTGCTGCTGCAGACGCTGAATATCCTGGAGCACTTCGACCTGCAATCCCTGGGCCACAACACGCCGGAGTACATCCACGTAGTAACGGAGGCGCTGAAGCTTGCTTTGGCCGACCGCGAGGCACACTATGGCGACCCGGACTTCGTTGCGGTTCCTATCGATGGGCTGCTGTCCAAGGAGTACGCCGCGTCACGGGCGAAAATGATAGATATCGGGCGTGCGCAACCGGGCCTACCTCCTGCTGGGGATCCCTGGCAGTTCTCGGCGACCTCGGGGCCTGGCGCAGTGGCTCCCGCTCCTGAGGGCACGCCGGAGCGACCGAAGAAGGAGCGAGAGCAGGGTACCACCCATATTTCTGTGGCGGATAGCGATGGAAATCTGGCGTGCGCTACACCGAGCGGTGGGTCCTTTGGCAAGTCGGTGTTTTTCCCGGAACTGGGCTTTGCGCTGAGTACGCGATCAGAGATGTTCAACCTGCAGGAGGGTCATCCCAACGTGGTCGAGCCCGGGAAGCGTCCAAGGACGACGCTGGTTAACTACATGGCTGTAAAGGATGGCGAGCCTGTGATCACATTTGGATGCCCCGGCGGTGATCATCAGCCCCAGGGCAACCTGCAAATTCTGCTAAACACGCTGGTGTTTGGCATGGACCCGCAGGAGGCCATCGAGGTGGCCAGGTTCGCCACGGACAGCGCCATGAACTCCTTTTTTCCCCACTCCAACCTGCCGGGCCAACTATCGGTTGAAGAGGGGATCTCTGGTAGCACAGTGGACGTGCTGTCTGACCTGGGACACACGGTTGTCAGGGCGGATGTGTGCGGAATGGGTGCGACCGTAACACGACGGGACACCGGCAACGGGGTTCTCAGTACGGGTGCCGACCCGCGTAGGGCGTGCTACGCACTTAGCTGGTAGGAGTTGCGTGGTGTCTGTGGAACTCGGTCACGTGGGGACAGTAAGCAGCCCTTCGACAAGCTCAGGGTGAGCGGATAGTTGTTTGCTCATAGTGAGTGGTGGGTTTTCAGGTGTCTTCGAGTCCGGTCCGCGACAGATCGCGAATGAGGCTCCGCGAATCCCAGCGCGTGACCAACGGGGGCTTAGATGGCCTTTCGAGGCGGGACGGTCGACGTTGGTAGCGGGTGGAACCGAGTGGGCCGCCCGCTAGCCCTCCGCGTCATAGATGACTTCAAGGTCCAGAGACAAGACCCACGTGGTGGGTCCTGCTGCGGGAGGTGCCACGCCATCTTCTATTTCTACTACCAGGCGTTCGAGGTCGAGGGCGCTGATTTTGATCGCTTCCACTCCGGCCACGATCTTCAGCAGGTCTAGCAGGGGTGCCTCTTCGCCTGTTGCGACAATGGAGTAGCCTACCGCTGGAAGTTCTAGTGTACCTACCAGTACGGGGGTCTCGTTTGTGTCGAAATTCGTGAGCTCCAGATCTCGTTCGGCTGCGAAGCCGATCAGGGTTGAGCTGAGGCCCCACGCTCCGTTCCTTGAGGAGAGCGACGGAAGCTGTTGGGCAGGCTGGGCGTCAACCTAGACGTCCGCACACACACTTTCGAGTTCGGCTTCTTTCTCCGCCAGCTTTTCTGCCATGCTGCCAGCCTCGAAAGACATGGCGGCCAGGTCATCAACCACAAGGGCCTGGTCGTCCTGTAGCACCTGAACCTCGCCTTGGACGCCCGAATTGAGCTGGAAGAGAAATGCGGTGCCTGCGCCGATAATTAATACCGCCGCGAGCACCCTCATCTCGATACTCAGCCTGTCGTTGAGTTGATCCAGCAAACTTCTTTACCTGATCTGGATTTCGGCCCTGAATGTCTGAGAGCCCTCTGCTTTGTCGAGTTGCAAGCTAATGAGGTTCAAAATGTCTGCCACGCTTCGGAATTGGCTCTGCAGCCCAGAGATCGCGGTGATGCCGGTCGCCGTGCCCGACGCCTCTATTTTGCCACTGGGATCGGTCCGGATGCTCTTGATGGAGATCTCATCACTATTGGCCAATAGGATCGCCTCGAACGCACCAGCCCAATTCGGGCGGATCAGCAATTCATCGTAGGTCTTGGACAGCTCAGAGCGGGCGGTATCTTGTGCGGAGGCCCCGTCTATGACCGCCTTGATTTCGGCGGTGATCTCGCCAATTCTGGTTTCGCTATTCGCCATGTCCCCCTCTTCAAGGGAGAGTCGTGACGCAATGTCGTCTGCCTCTACCGTTAACTCCTCAGCCGCTGTCTTCCCACTTGTATAGTCGCGATACTGGAATTGCGCGAATAGAAGCTCGGCTACTATGACCAGAACGAGGAGCACGACCGTTGGCTTGACCGCGCGCTCTCGAGGGGGAGCGACGACACTGATCTTCGGGACGGCTCGCCACGAATCCTCGGAGCCCTCGTCCCGCCCGCCCAACATTGATTGCAGCTTGCCTGAGAGTGTCGTCAACCGATTGTCCCCAGGGTAGAGTAGATGCCGGAGATGATTGCTATTGCTACGAAGCCCACAAGACCGGAGACCAATAGGATAATCGCGGGCTGGATCAGCTCCGTGGCCCCGCTGAGAGAGCGGTCCGTCACCTCTTCATAGTACTGGGCCAGCCCTGTCAGCGTGTCGCCAAGTCCACCTCTGATCTCGCCGGTCACGATCGCCTGGGCGAGGATGGACGGGAACACTCTTTGACTCTCGAACGCCTCGCCAAGCCGCATTCCCTCCGATGCATTTCGGGTGACCTCGGAAAGGCTATCCCTCAATTTCGAATTGCCAAGCCCGTCTTCGGTCAGTTTCAACGCCTCAATGGAAGGTACCCCGGCTTTCAGCAGCGTCGAGAGTGTCGTCGTTAGGTAGAACATGTTGCTGTAAAGCGTCACCTGGCCTACGACAGGCATCTTTAACATGATGCGGTCGTGCGTGCGCTTTACAGGCTCTGTCCGCATGGTGATGCCAACGAGGAACGTGATGGCTATCACAGGGGCGATGATAAATAAGCCGTAGGATTGCAGGAAGTTCGAAATTAAGATGAGGATCTGGGTTGTTCGGGGCAGTTCTCCACCGTACTCGGTTAGCAGCGATGTCAGCGACGGCAGGGTGTATGTCACAAGAACAAATCCAGCGATGACGGCGACTACAAGGCTTATCGCCGGATATACCAGGGCGCTTCTGACCTTGTCTGTTACCGCCTTGCGACGGGTGAGGTTGTCGGTTAGCTGGTTGAGGGTGAGTGGTATGCCACCAGTTCCCTCGCCCACTTTTAGGAGTCGGAGGTAGAACTCCGGAAAGACGACGGTGTGGCGTGCGAAGGCATCCGAGAATCGGGATCCACCTTCTAGGTCATCGAGAATCTGTCTCAGCGCGTCTTTCAGTCCCAGGTTCTTGGTCTGATCAC
>Ga0115002_10005446_pt1 | contig 15013 bp, 17 predicted proteins | sample ArcticOcean_MG_C_8_FD_89576 | JGI IMG/M metagenome (GOLD analysis project Ga0115002, IMG submission 89576) | Marine microbial communities from western Arctic Ocean - ArcticOcean_MG_CB11_86 | ecosystem: Environmental > Aquatic > Marine > Oceanic | place: Arctic Ocean: Canada Basin | collected... | reverse complement strand
TCGTGATTCTCGCCGCCCTTTCGATTGGCGCGGTGTGGGACGTGAGTTCGATTCTGGACTCGGCGTCGAATTCACTCGCCGAGAAAGTATTCGGTGTGATCATTGGGCCGATTTTGGCGGGCGCTGGTGTTTTGGGTATCGCGTTGGGTTTTGGCGCCCAGGCGTTAGTGAAAGACATTGTTTCGGGCGTGTTTTCCTGATCGATGATGCGTTCCGGGTCGGCGAATATATAGAGATGGGTGAATTGCGCGGCACCGTCGAGTCGGTCTCAGTACGATCGTTAGGCGTGCGTCATCATCGTGGCGCGCTACACACGATTCCGTATGGCGAGCTGAGTTCGGTAACCAATTACAGCCGCGATTGGGCGATCATGAAGCTCGAATTCAGGGTGCCCTTCGATACCGATCTCAAATTGGCGAAGAAAATTGTCAAAAAAGTCAGCGCCAACCTGGAGGCAAACGAAGACTATGGCCACTTCCTCATCGAACCTCTGAAGTTCTAAGGTGTGCGGCGGATGGAGGAATTCAATATGGTGGTGGGCGTCAAATTCATGGCGGTTCCCGGCGAACAGTGGACGATCCGACGCGACTCTTACCAGCAGATCCTCGATGAATTTGAAGCAAGGGTATTAAGTTGGCCTCACGAAACGTCCAGGTCGAGGTGGTAAGCGACAGACCTCTAACGAATGCGGAAATTAAATCGGCTGCCGGCGCGGCTCAGCAAGCGGTTGAGGCCCAGCTGCCGGCAGCACCTGCGCCCGATGAGCCGTAAACATGGGTTGTAGTTTAAAAAACTCAAATGCCAGAGACAGACATAAATTAGATGCGCTACATTGCGCACTCTGGGAGGCGAGTCTCTCGTCGATCGCCAAAAAAACGTTGAGTTGATGACATGCAGATCCTGGGCAACGGGATACTGAACGGGCTAATCATAGCGTTGATGGCACTAGCGTTTCAGCTGGTGTATTTGCCGACCAAGGTGTTTCACGTCGCGCTCGGCGGAATTTATGTCATTGCGCCCTACATCGCTTGGGTGTGCTTGAAGGGCGGGCTTCCATGGTACCTCGCCTTGCCGGCCTCGCTAGCGTTCTGCGCGTTATTCGCGATCGCTATCGACTATTTTAATCACGCGCCGCTAGCGCGACGCCACGCGCCGTTCGTGTCGCATCTGATTATTTCGCTCGGTGTCTATATCGTGTCGGTGCAGGTGCTGGTGATGATCTGGGGCAGTCATCCCAAGGAAATTCGCATCGCCGCCGATTCGGTCTATTTCTTCGGCGATTTGATTTTTACCGCGACGCAGATGTGGTCCGCCGGGGTGTCGATCGTCGTGCTCAGCATCTTTAGCGTGTGGCTGTGGCGGACCGATACCGGGCTGCAATTCCGGGCGCTGGCTGACAATCCAACCGAAATTGCGATGCGCGGTTACAACATCACGCGTTTGCGGATGATCGCCTTCGGATTGTCGGGCGCGATCGCCGCGATTGGTGCGCTTCTGGTGGCACGGGAAATCGGCTTTCATCCCCATAGCGGGCTCGACACATTTCTGCTCGCGGTCGTTGCCGCCATCATCGGCGGCCAGAGTTCGTTCATTGGACCGATTATCGGCGGATTGCTGCTGGGGATCGTGCGGTCCGAGGTCGTCTGGTACATGTCCGCGCAATGGCAGGACGGCATCACGTTCGTGCTGCTGGCGGTATTCTTGCTGCTGCGGCCACAGGGGATCGTGGCCAAACGCGCCCGCCTGGAGGCCGAAGCATGAGCTACCTCCTCCACCTACTGATCCTGTTCGACATCTATTTCATCGTCGCCCTCAGCCTGAATATCGTGGTTGGGTATTGTGGGCTGCTGACACTGGCGCACGCCGCTTTCTTCGGTATCGGCACCTATGCCTACGCGCTTTCGGTGCTGGCGTGGGGCTGGGGCTTTCTCGAAGCGGCGGCGCTTGGGATCGGCTTTGCCGCCCTGGCCAGCCTGATCCTGTCGTTTGCGGCCTGGCGTTTTCGTGGCGATTTCTTCGTGTTGATCTCGCTGTCGATCCAGTTCGCGCTGTTTAGCGTGATCAACAACTGGCACAAACCCGGCGACGAGGTTGGGACGCTCACCAATTTGACCAACGGACCCTATGGCCTGGGGGGGATCCCGCGGCCGACAATCTTCGGTTACGAGTTTGTGTCGACCGAATCGATCGCACTGCTGTTTACCGCGATCGCCGGATTGTTCACGTTGTTCTGCTGGCGGCTGCTGGCGTCGCCGTGGGGGCGGATGCTGCAAGCCATGCGCGACGACGAACTCGCGGCGCGTGGATTGGGTAAATATGTACGACTGGCCAAGGTCCAAGCGATCGCCATCGCCTGCGCAATGGCGTCGTTCGCGGGTGTGCTCTACGCCTCGTATATAAGCTTCGTCGACCCGGCCACCGCGTCATTGACTGATTCGCTGCTGCTGTTGACGATGATTATCATCGGTGGCGTCGGCAACACGTTCCGCGGCCCGCTCGCCGGCGCATTCGTGTTGATAGCGATCCCAGAGGCGCTGCGCTTTGTAGATTTGCCCGATCAACTCGCTGCCGAATTGCGGTTGTTGATCTTTGGTCTGTTGCTTATCGGCATGATGCATTTGCGGCCGCAGGGACTGGCCGGTAATTATCGTTTTGGTTGAGGATAGAGAGCTGCGGTGATCGCGGAATCCAACGACCACTCGACTAGGATTCGGGCGCGTTGGGCACTATCATTCGGACGTTAGAAAAACAGGGAGAAAGACATGTTTAACCGCATTAAGCTTTTGCGGACACGGGCGCTCCATCTATTTGGCGCGTTGCTCGTAGCCGCAACGTTCGTGGTTTCCAGTTCGGCAAGTTACGCGGCCGGCGAGGTTCGCATTGCCGTTAACGGCCCGCTGACCGGACCGATTGCGCTGATTTTCGTCGACTACACCAAAGGCCTGCAGATGGGCCTGGACGATGCCTCCAAGCGCCTCGGCGTGCCGCGCGATACGTTCGCGCTCGACATGCAGGACGCCGGCGACCCCAAGTCAGCAGTCACCGTGGTTAAGAAGCACCTGCTAAATCCGGTTGATGTCTATATTTCAGGATATTCGAACCAATCGAAGGCGATTGCCCCCGAACTTGACCGGGCTGGCGTGACCCATTTCATGATTTCGTTTGATGCCTTCTTGGCACGCGAGAACGAGAATCGCTTGCGAATCTTCCCCAACTACAAACTCGAAGGCCCGCTCTACATCGACTACATCAAAACTAAAAAAGCCAAGAAGATCGCGGTCATCGGATTGAATTTTGCAAGTATCGACGAGCAGTTCGCCAAGATCGTCGAGCCCGCCTTTGAGGGTACCGACGTGAAGTTCATGCGCGAGATGTATGACTTTAACACCAAGGATTACAACACCCTCGCGCTCAAGGCGGCCAGGTTCAAGCCCGACCTCACGATTATCACCGGGTTCGCTTTCCAGGTTTATCCGTTCCTGAAAGCGGTACGCACTTACGTGAAGACCGGCGAAGTGATCACGACGATGGACTTCATCGATCTGCTCTACAAGGACATCCCAACGTCGGAATTGGCGGGCACGGTGTTCGCATCGCCGCACTTCGAGTTGCCTGGGGTGATCCCGGCGCTCGGTGCGTGGAAGGATAGATACAAGGCAGCAATCGGCACTGTGCCGACATATGCATCGGCCTATGCCTACGACACGGCGCAGATAATCGTCGAAGCCTACAAAAAGAAAGGCAAGGTCAACACCAAGACCATACGTGGCGTGACGCCCTATACCGGCCTTATCGGCAAGATCGAACTCGACGCCGATGGCGATATCATCGGCTCGCTTGGGATCGGGCAGGTCAATGCTGACCGCAGCGTCAAGGTGCTGCAGCAGTAGCTGGTTCGCGATGAGTGACGTTTGTTTGAAGGGGCCGCATTGTGCGGCCCCTTTTCATTCAGGGATGAAACCATGACCCGTAAATATGTTGCGTCGGCGGATTCGCACATCATCGAGCCTTACGATTTGTGGACCAAGGCGCTGAGCGACAAGCATGATCCAGAGAAATTGCCACACCGTTTTCAGGGTGAGTACAAGGGCATTCCGGGTGATTTCGTTTTTACAGGCTACGAGTACATGAAGATCGGCGCGCTGCGGCAGGAAGGCGCCGGCAGTACCGAGGATTCAGCGGCGCCGGTAGCAACCGGCGACCTGCCCGAAGAAATTGCTGAGAAAGTGCGTATTTCAAATTCCGAACCGGGCACGCGTTTAGAACTGATGGATCACGACGGCGTCAGCGCGGAGCTGATCCAGGCCACCAACATGCTGCTGGCGATGCGGACCAGGGATCCCGTGATCGTCGGCGACTGCGCCGCGGTCTTCAACGACTATTGCTCCGAATATTGCAGCTATGACACCAATCGCCTGCTGGGAACGGCGATGATCCCAACCCACGATCCCAAATGGGCGACGGCGGAGCTCGAGCGAACGGCCAAGAAGGGCATGCGTTCTATAATCATCAATACCGACCTGCCACCAGAATTTGCGCCCTATCGCAAGGATGTCTACGACGATTTGTGGGCGGCTGCGGTTGACCACGATATGCCGGTGACGTTGCATCTCGGTACCGGCGAAACCCGCGATCCCTTCACCTGTATTACCGAAGAAGAGCGAGAGGAATCACCGGGGCTGTTTCTTGATATTTTCGACGATGGGCGGCGCGCACTCGCCAACGAGTTCATCTTCGGCGGCATCTTCGACAAATTCCCCAAGCTCAAGGTGATCCTGGGCGAGTATGAGTGCTCATGGGCGCCGTACTACATGTTCCGGTTGCGCCAGATGAAGGGCGCTCTGGGTCTAGCGATGGAAATCCGCCAACCGAAGCGGGAAGCCGACGAATACATCCGCGACAATGTCTGGTTCGGCTATACCGACGATGCCTATTTCGATCGCACCTGGGACGTGATCGGCGAGGATAAATCGATGTGGGGGTCGGATTATCCGCACCCGCGCAACACCTTCCCCAACACACAGGCGATCCTCGATCGCCTGTTCGCGAACGTGCCCGAACACGTCGGCGCAAAATCGTCAGGCCTGAACATGGCCAAGCTGTTCAACCTCGATGTTCCCGTCGAAGCAATGGCGGCCGCGGAATAGGGGAGGGCAGTCGCGACGACTATCAGCGGCGGGCCAGTGCCGCCGTTTTGTTTCCCCAGCGCGTTTACTCCTTGAACTGATCGCCGCGCCATTTCAGAGCGGCGCCGAGCCCGTCCTTTTTGGTGATCTCCTTGAACTGCGTGCCACTCTCGGTTTCGACGGCATACATAATCGAGACGATATCGACGCCGTTGAGAATGCCGTTGCGCAAACCCGTGGCCTCGGCTGCTCGCCGTAGTCCCAGTTTGGTGCCATTGAGCGCCTCGGGATCGACGAGGGCCATGCGTTGGGCGAGTTTACGTGCGGACGCTTCTAGGTCGGCAGCCGGGACGACGCGGTTGACCATGCCGAAATCCTTGGCGGTCTCGGCATTGATCATGTCGCCCATATAGAGCAGCTCTCGCGCCCGTTTGTGGCCTATGATGAAGGGCATGATCAGAGCCGGTCCGACGCCGGAAAAGCGCACCTCGGGTTCTCCGAATTTGGCGTCCTCGCTACAGATCGTAAGGTCGCAGAACATCGCGATTTCACAGCCGCCGCCAACCGCGTAGCCCTGAACTTGGGCGATTACTGGCTTTTTCATGTCCCACGGCTTCATCTCGAAGGCGCAGGATTCGTGGAGATATTCACGCCATTTCAGGGGGTCGTGCTTCCATTTTGCCTTCTCCGGATCCTCGGCGCCGATGTCGTAGCCGACACAGAACGCCCTGCCGGCACCGCGCAGCAGAACGACCCGGGTGTCGAGATCTTCATCGGCACGTGTCAATGCGGCCATGGCCGCGAGGCGGAGCGGCACGTTGATCGCATTGAGCTTGTCGGGTCGGTTCAGGGTGACGATGCCAACTTTGCCGTCCGTTTCGTAGAGGACAAGATCTTCTTCGCTCATGGTAATGGTTTCCTTGTTGGTCGAGGCTTCGGAGCTGAAACCGGCGCCGCTGTTGCCGACATTAGCGATCGCGCCGAGCCCTGGGACGGTACCGCCGATCAGCCCCGCGCCGGGTCTAGATCACCCAGCGTCCACGGCCGACATATCGATATCGAACAACTCGACCATCTTACGACGGGTGATGTTGTCGACGGTATCGGCATCAAGATGGCCGATGATGTCGCCGATTACTTGGTGCGACTTCATGTAGGTGTTGCGAACATGGGGAAAATCGGAGCCCCAGATCAGAGTGTTGGGGTCGATGTAGTTGGTTACGGTATCAAGCATCGGGTCATCGATGATGCCGATATGGATACGCGGTAAGTATTCGCGGAATGGGCGGTCCGGATAGCTCAGTTCCAGGTTCGGCCCGAAATCCTTCTCCAACTGCTCCATGCGAAACAACCACGGCGGAATCCAAGACGCCTCGAACTCACCGAGCACAATTTGGAGGTTGGGGAAGCGATCGAAGACGCCGCCGAAGATGAACTCGTTGGCGAGGACACCGCCGATTTCACCAAACAGGTCGAGGTAGGCGCGTGGAATATCGCGACTCTGCTCGCCGGTCATCGTAAACATGTCGGGTTTTTGGCCGGTTGAAATGTGCAGCACAACCGGAAACCTCATCTCCGATGCGCGGGCCCAGAACGGATCGTATTTACGCTCCTGATACGATCCCCACCCGGGGCCTGTGTCGACGTTGATCATGACACAGCGCAAGCCAATCTTGGCCGCCCGCTCCAGTTCTTTGACGGCCCAGTCGACGTCCGCCATGTGAATGAGCGCGGCCCCGAGCAGACGTTTGGGACCGGCGCCGCAGTATTCGGCCAGCCAGTCGTTGTAGACCGCGAAACAATCGCGCGCGAGATCGTGGTTCTTGAGGGGAAACGTCATCAGCGTATAGGTCGGACCCAGCAGTTCCGCGTAGGTGCGGTCTTCGTCCATGCACGCCATCCGAAATACCGGGTCTTCACAGGCGCGTTTGACCTTAGCTTTCATTTCTTCGCTATCGCCGACAAAGTCGTCCTCGGGCAGGTAGATCTCGCCGTTGAAATAGGTGCGCCGGGTTTCGCCGGCCGTCGGGTCGAGGAAGCGCGGAACGGTCTCGCCCCACTTCGTGCCAAGCGGCGCCGACCATAACTCATAGGGCTCGTAGACGTGGGAATCGGCCGAATTAATCCATCGCCCGGTCATTCGCAAGCCTCCGTCGTGGGGTTCATGCGACTGTCGACTAAACTAGTAAGCGAGATCACCGACCAGATTACCCCGCTCAACCACGACCGTGTTGTCCAAACTTATAGTGCAGTTGCGAAGCGGTATGTCGAAGTGGCCCTGGGTGTAGCGTTTGGCGGCCCAGTTGGCGCCGGTCGAGAACAGGAAATTGCCGGCAAAGGCGCGATGCTCGGTGCAATTGACGTCGCCGCGATCGTAGATGGCTAGTGAATCCCAGCGGGCATCGGGGTTCATGCCCCAGCCAACGTGCGACATCGCCCGTGCCGCGGTGTCGCCGGTGGCGTCGATATAGCTGCGGAACAGGTCGGCATCTGTGCCTACACCTTCAATCGCGACGATGAAATCGTCCTCGAACCGAAGCGTAACCGGATTTTCTAAGTAGCGTTTGAATGTAAGGTTGAGGTCTCCGGCATCCATTACGACCGTGCCATTGACCGTGTGTTCAAGCGGAAAACAGAGCACCATCGCACCCGGCCAGTGTTGCATCTCTCCGGGTTTGTCGCAGGCGCCCCAGACGCCTTCGGGAACCGTGCCGGTGAGATCAACTTTGAGATCGGTGCCGGCCTTGGAGGTAACGCGCATTTCCTTGGCCTTGCCGAGCATCTCGGTGGCGAGTGCTACCTTCGCCTTATGTTCGATTCGCGGCTTTACGCGCTCGAGAATTTCCGGATGCTCGTCGCTGATACAGAAAAGCCTCGTTCCCGCCGCCAAGATCTCGGGGAGCTCTTCGAGGTAGAGGATGCCCTCAAGCGTGAGGTCGATCGCCATCACGGCTGCGGATATGGCATCGACCACCGGCCGCAATCCGCGGATGACGTCGGTGGTGCTGCTGGCGCGGAACGGGAGCGGGCCGGCGTGTGGCGGGCTCGGGACGATGACGTGAAACGGACGCGCCTTGAGTTGGATCAAGGCGAGTTCGGTGAGATGCACATTGATCTGCCGCGATAGCGTTTCCGAGAGAATTGCCACCGGGTCACCGGGGGCAATCTTGCATAACTTAAAAACGTCGACGAAGGTTTCGATCCACTTGCCTTCAATGCGTTCGCTGAGCATGTCCGCCTCCATTGCTCTATTCCACGCTGGGAAGAATCATACGGGATAATGATGCAAAACATCGCCCCAAATGCATGTGGTCTGGATTGACACGACCCGCCGATCTGCAACAAGTTCACTGGCGGTCGAAGAGGATTCAACGCGATGCAAACAGTACAACACGACCCATTCGGGCCTCGGCGTTTGGGCCACGCCAATCTCTACGTGACCGACTGGGAGAAATCGGCGGAGTTTTACGTCAATGTCGTTGGGCTCGAGGAGGTATATCGCCGGCCGAAGGTCATGGCCGCCTTTTTGAGCAACGGAAATACACACCACGAAATTGCGGTGATGGGAATATCGGGCCCGGCCGGTCGCGGCTTGCCGCCCGGCCTCAATCATCTGGGCTTCGAGCTCGCCCACCAGGCCGCGCTCGTGGCGACGTTCAACCACGCGTCAACCGCTGGGGTCGCTGCCTACACCGAAGATCACGACGTTGCCCGCGGTCTCTATCTTACGGACCCGGATGGCAATCAGGTCGAAGTCTACGCCGACACGGTCAAGGATTGGCGGACCCAGCGACATGGCACCATTATGGCCGACAGCCCGACCTGGTCGCTCGCCGATACGGCTGAGACCCGTGACATCCCTCTACCATGAAAACCCGGAAATCAGACGGGTTGCGCAGGCGATGTCCCATCCTGCACGAACCGCGCGAGTGGCGGTGGTCGTATCCGCTGCCAACTACGACGCCTGCCTCGATTTTTACCGGCAGTACGCGGTCCTACAAATCCTATGGCAGGACGTGGATAGAGGCATTGCCGTGTTCGGCGGGCAACTCGGCGAACGGAGCCTGACATTGCTGCGTGAACGCGATGGAAAAGCGCCAGGGCTTCATCATGTGGGTCTTGAAGTTGCCGATGCCGAAGACCTGGCAAACTCAATTGTGGTGGCTAGGCGGAGCGGGATCGAAACCTTCGCCGAAACTCGCCAAAATGGCCGGCACAGCATCTGTATTCGTGATCCCGACGGAACGGCATTGCAGTTTTATGCCGGTGCCGACCTACCGTTCGATGTACTCTCAGGTGCTGGGGATGACGAACTTCCCTATCTCGTTTGAGCACCGGCCCTATAGAGGATCGCAGCGAATCAATAGCGTAGTCATTGCGATTGCTGCTCTGATTTAGCCGATACGCCACTGGTGTCGAAACCCAACTCGTTCCAATGCTCCAAGCCGCCACGCAGGACCGCGACATCGCGGAAGCCGGTTTCCCGAAGAAACTTGGCGGCATTGGCCGACCGTTTGTCGGTTTTGCACACAACGACAATAGGCCGTTTGCCCAGGGGTCTAAGTTCCTCGATCCGATCTGGAAATTCGCCCAGAGGAACGTTGCGGGAATTGGGGATGTGCCCGAGCGGTCCAGTGAATTCTTCAGGTCCACGCACATCGATAACGCTCAATTGCTCATCGTCATCGAGGCGGCCCTTGAGAACGTCGGCGTCAACCCAGACGCGGGGCCGCCCGCGCAATCGGCGGACGAGCCGCGGAAGGAACTGCGCGAGAGTTGTGCGGAGCTGGGCGATGCGCATTGTCATGTGCCTCCATCGTACCGATTGATGGGGTATTCGCCGGTCTCGCCGCGAAGAGGCTGAACGAGCATACGGTCGAGCCATAGATCGCGCGGCGTGCGGAATTGGGTGATACCGATCTGCATGCCCTCATGCCCGTCCGCGGGCTGCGCCCGATAGGTTCCGAGCAAACGGTCCCACCACGGCAGATTGAAACCGAAATTACTGTTGGTCTCACGTGGAATGATCGAATGGTGGACTCGGTGCATATCCGGTGTGACCACGACCCAGCGTAGTACACGATCGAAGCGCGGTGGAATCAGGACGTTGCCATGGTTGAACATCGAGGTTGCGTTCAGCACAACCTCGAAAATCAGCACCACGACCGCAGGCGGGCCCAGGGCCGCAACGACGGCGAGCTTGATGGCCATCGAGAGAAGGATCTCGATCGGATGGAAACGGGCGCCGGTCGTTACGTCGAAATCGAGATCGGCGTGGTGCATACGGTGTAGCCGCCACAGCGCGGGTACCGCGTGGACCATGATGTGCTGGAGGTAGATGGCGAGGTCGAGGACCGTCACAGTTACCAAGACCGCTAGCCAGCCCGGCAAGATCAAGTAGCTGAATACCCCCCAACTCCGCTCCTCTGCGATGAGCGCCAGACCTACGGCGGCGGTGGGGATCAGGATGCGAAGCAGCACGGTGTTGAGGGCGACGATACCCAGGTTATTCGGCCACCGGACCCACCGAGAGACAGACTGACGTCTGCGCGGCATAAAAATCTCCCACAGCACCACGATCGCGAACACCCCAAGAAAGAAACCAAGCCGTATTGCCGGTTCGTTGGCGAGAAGCGATTGCGTCATGTTTGGCCGCTATCCCTGGCAAGGTTGACTAATTGGACCGTCGATCTATTATTCAATTAATTAATAGATCGACGGTTTGAAGATGTCAAACGAAAGCCCTAAATACGCTCTGTTGTCGCAGTTCGCCGCTGTCGGCAAAGCACTCGGCCATGCCCACCGACTGGAGCTTTTGGAATTTGTGGCGCAGGGCGAGCGCAGCGTCGACTCGCTGGCTGAGCGCGCCGGTTTAACGATGGGAAATGCGTCCCAGCATCTTCAACATCTACGTCGGGCGGGCCTGGTTAGGTCGCGTCGAGCCGGAAAGCGCGTCCTTTACCGACTCTCTGATGAAACGGTCGTCGGGCTTCTGTCGAATCTGCGCCAAATCGCTGAACGGAACATCGCCGAGGTGAAGCAGGTGCTGGACGGCTATTTCCGCGAGCGCGATGCGCTAGAGCCAGTGTCGCGCGATGAACTCATGGCGCGCATGCAAGACGGCCTGGTGACGCTGCTTGACGTGCGTCCCGAGGATGAATTCTTGGCCGGTCATTTGCCTGGCGCGATCAACGTTCCCCTGCAGAATCTCAAGGACTATCTGCCGGACGATCTGCCCGATGAGCACAAAATTGTCGCTTACTGCCGTGGTCCCTACTGCGTGTTGTCATTCGAAGCGGTTTCGGCCCTTCGGGAGCGCGGCATAAAAGTCCGCCGGTTCGAAGAAGGCTATCCCGAGTGGAAGGCCGCTGGGTTGCCCATCGAAGTGACGGATCGCTCGGAATTGACGGACAACTCGAGCAGGACAAACGCTACCTAGTTGAGATGGATTTTGCCGACCATTCCGGACTCGTAATGGCCGGGCACGTTGCATGCCATTTGCAGCGCCGCGTCGGCATTGAACGTCCACACGATCTCGGCCGATTTACCCGGCTCGAGAAGGACACTGTTGGGATCATCGTGGGCCATTTGGTGGCCGTGGCCAGAACTGGATTTCATCATATCGTGGTTGATCCGGTCGGTTTCGAGGATGTCCTTTTCCATCATCACCAACATTTCCTTCTGGTGTTGGTGGTGCATGGCGGCGGTGCCGATGTTGAATTCATGAACAAATTCGCCGTTGTTTATCACTACGAATCGCACGGTTTCGCCTCTTACAACAGAGATCGACTTCGGTTTGAACTCGTTGTCGATCATCCGTATCTCAACGGTTCGAGTGGCTGCCTCGGGTTTTCCCGGTTCGCCGATTGACTGGCCGTGGCCATGACCGCCGGTATGTTTGCCGGCGGCAAATGCCGCAACGGAGAGAGAGGTCGCGACCGCAATCGCGACGACCGAGGTCGGAAGTGATCTGAAAAAGATACTGAACGACATAAGAACCCTTCCTATGGGCTAAGTGGGAGAGCGCTGCGCTATTCGACGTGTCGCGTGGAAACGGCACCAAGCAAAATTATCACTAAGATATCTGTACGAAAGGTGGCGTTTCAATCAATTCCGGCGGCCTTCTGCAGGCTGCGGACGTGCGCAACAATCTGCTTAATATCAGCGTCTGACACACCGGCAACTGGGGGCATGTCGCCGAATGACCAATGGTGGGCTTTCGCGCCCTGACGAATGGCTCGCAGGAACGCTTCGTCAGAATGATGACTCGACGCGTACAAGCGGTGAATCAAGGGTGGACCCTCTTTCGAACCTTGGGCGTTTTGTCCATGACAGCTCCCGCAATGCGTAACGAATAGACGCGATACCGGTTCCGCCGAAGCCACAACCGCCGAGGATTTGGACGCTAGCGAACGGCCCTTAGCGGCGCGAAACTGATCGATGTGGTTGCGGTGTCCCTGATATTCGGATCGGCCGGAGCTTATCTCCTGCGGATATGCCTCGACAAAGCCCGCATAGGCCCGCGCCATCCCGTCGGTATCACCGGCCAAGCTGGCAACCATATGTTCCAGGGTGAAGCCAAGCAGGTGATGCGGCACTAGCTGTCTAATCAGGTCCACTTGGCCGCGGGCACCATCGGTATTGCTGACCGCAAGGTGAATAAGCGCAATGTGGTAATGCGCATCAGCGTCCAATCGGCCGACGCGCTGATAGGCCTGCAAGGCCATGGGCGCGAAACGTGCGGCTTCGGCGGCATCGCCCCGCTCGGCCGCCGTCATGAGCCGGTTGAACAGGCGGTCGGCCGCCTGGCGCGGTGTCATCGTCGAGAGGTCGGGGAGGTTGGGCGACGTTGGACCCGGTGTCGTTGTCGCTGCCGTTTGAGGCGTGCGCTGGTTGCGGCCGCTTTGGTCGACGGTAATGGCGGTGATGGTGATTGCGCCTACCCCAATCGCAATAACCCCGAACACGGCGATCATTCCGAAGTTCACTTTCCGTCCCGCGCGGTCCGGCGCGAGGCGGTGGCCGCACGAATGACAAAAGTTCGCTTCCGATAGCAGCGCTGTTTTGCACGACGGACAGACCAATGAAGTCGTTGGCGGCTTCGTGTCGGCCATCCGCGTTTTGGCTTTTTTCAATTGCTCTCCTCGCTCGCTCGGTCCGCCCGGACTAGTTATGGCGCCCTCACAGATTCATTTGTCTAAGCCGATGGTCAGGTCTCATGTTCCCCTACGGTTGACGGGTGGGTACTGCTTTTTGGGTGGAACCATGCTGGTTTTCCCGGCAATGCGGCCGCTCAGAAACGTGATCATGGTGGGCGCGTCCCACTCGGCCGGCCCAATCAAGCGTACAACCTCGTGTCCGTCACGATCAATCAGGAGCGTCGTCGGAATGCCGAAAACGCCGAGATCGTGTTGTGACTTGCCAGAGCGATCCAGGTAGCTGGCGAGGTGGCGCACCCCGGTCTCATCATAGAACGCCTGCACTGCGCCGGATCCGACGCGGTCGATCGAAAGGGCGACGACTTCGAAATTGGAACTACCAAGTCGGGCTTGTAGGCGATCGAGGGTTGGCATCTCGCGGCGGCAAGGTGCACACCATGTTGCCCAGATGTTGAGAAGAACAACCTTTCCTCGGTACGCGGAAATGGTTTGTTGGGTGCCGGCTTGATCGACGAAGGCGATGTCGACGACCGGGCGCGGCGCATCATGGAGGATGAAATCCTCCCGTGAGGAATCACGGGTCCCAGCTCCGGTGATCCAGAGCAATGCGGCGTATCCAAATCCGATCACCGCCAAGGCAAGGAGAGCTCTCAACCGCTTCGCCCAAAGGCTTGCGAAAGGGTGGGTCTCGTCGGGTTGCGCTTTGCTCGCCGATTCGGTCACGTCTCTACCGCCTAATTCAAGGTCTTAACCGCGCCCAAACGCGTGAACTGCTGCGCCCGGCAAAATGAGAAATACTGAATCGCAGCTGTCGGCGGCTACGCGGAGTATCTGCCGAACACCGTCAAGAGTTCTTCGAATTTCTTGCGTTGGTCGCTCGGATTACCGCTCGCAATAGCATTCTCCACGCAGAACTCGAGGTGATCTTTGAGAATTTCATTCTCGGCCTTCTTGAGAGCGGCGCCGGCGGCGCGCAACTGCGTAAGAATCTCGACGCAGTAACGCTCTTGCTCAATCATTCTTGCGATGCCCCTGACCTGACCCTCAATGCGGCGCAGGCGGGCGAGACTGTCATGATGGGTCGCATGTTGCATAATAATACCCTAGTGGGGTACGGTATATTTGTACATACTGAATGTTCGTCCTGAGAGTTGATCGCTTCGAGAAATGAACGGCGAAGTAGCACCGCGAACAACCGGGGTTAAAGACCCCGTCTGCGGGATGGACGTTGATCCACAGCAGACGGCACACCGTCACGAACACGGGGGCGAGATCCATTACTTTTGCTCGGCACATTGTCTTGGCAAGTTCCGCGCGGATCCGGAACAATATCTGGAAGGTCTTGGCGAACCGCTAAAGTCCATGCCGACAGATGTCGCCTATACCTGTCCGATGCACCCGGAGATCGTTCAAATCGGGACCGGGCCGTGTCCGATTTGCGCCATGGCGCTTGAACCGGTGGTACCGATGGCGGATGCGGGACCCAATACTGAGTTGATCGACATGGCGCGCCGTTTTTGGTTCGGCGGTGTGCTAACGATCCCGGTGCTGTTTCTGGCGATGGGCGAACTCATTCCCGGCCTTGATATCGCTGCAATTGTCGCGCCCGATATATCGGTCTGGGTGCAGCTGGTGTTCGCCACACCGGTGGTTGTGTGGGCGGGATCGCCGTTTTTTGCCCGCGGTTGGGACTCGTTGATCGCGCGCAACCTCAACATGTTTACGTTG
>Ga0115002_10005444_pt1 | contig 15014 bp, 12 predicted proteins | sample ArcticOcean_MG_C_8_FD_89576 | JGI IMG/M metagenome (GOLD analysis project Ga0115002, IMG submission 89576) | Marine microbial communities from western Arctic Ocean - ArcticOcean_MG_CB11_86 | ecosystem: Environmental > Aquatic > Marine > Oceanic | place: Arctic Ocean: Canada Basin | collected... | reverse complement strand
TCCCCGGAGCTGAGACTCCGACCCTCCCATAAATGGGAGGGTGACTCGCGTTGCGAGTTGATTTGAAGAAGAGTGTGACGGCAAAAGATGTGGGTAATGGCCAGACTTTGGGACCCCTGCCACGGTCTCGCAATTCACGGCGAAGATGTAGCGTCTACTGCCTTCTGGCATCCACGAGTTGATGGATCACAATTCCAGCTGCTACTCCCACATTCAGGGAGTCAGTTCCATTTGCCATGGGGATCATGACTTTCGAGTCAGCTAGATCGGACCACATTTCCTCCAACCCGTCCGCTTCACTGCCCAGAACGATCGCGATTTTCGCCGGTGCGTTAGGGACGTTTTTGAGTTCGATGGCGTCGCTCGAAAGCATCGTCGCGTAGACTTTGAACTCTCGCGCCCGCAACTCGGCAATCAATGCCTCGAAGTCGTCGACGCTCGCCACGGGTAAATCGAACGCTGCTCCCATCGATACTCGGATCGCTCTTCGCGAAAACGGATCGGCGGCGGTTTTGCCGACAACTAGAAGATCAACTCCCAATGCTCGACAGGTCCGCATGATACTGCCGATATTTTCGGCATCGCGAACATTCGGACAGATCACGACCGTCGAAGAATTAGAAGAAAGTGGTAGCGAGACGTGAGTTTGAGGGCGAAGCCCGCAGGCCAACACGCCGCGATGGAACTCGAAACCGACCAGCTCGTGAATCAACTCGTCTCTCGCGACGAATAAAGGAACGTCTGCAGGAATGCCTTCGCGAAACCCATTGACCATTCGCTGTGAGACCACGATAGACTCAATCGCGAAATCGCTTGCCAGCAAACGATGGACTAAGTGCTTCCCTTCCACGATGAATCGATCCGAACCCGCTTTCGCATTTCCGCTCGATAGGTCGCGATACGGTTCCAAACGAGCATCCGAGATGTCATTTAGTTCGACAGGTTCCACAATTCAATCGCCTCTACTTCTCAACCGCCAAATTCATCGTGATAATCTGGTATACGTCATCTGTTGCATATGAGTTTATGCCACAGAGTATAGCAGACTCGCGTTTTCCGTCGTTTACGCGTTTTCAATCGTTCACGGGCGACCAGCATGAACTTAATCAAGACAAATTCCACGACTTGCCCTGTCATTGGGATGTTGCACTCCCCTTCCCTCCCCGGATCGCCGTTGGCGAAACTCAACGTCAACGAGATTATTCAACGCGTTGTCGCAGATGCCGAGGCTTTGAAACAAGGGGGCGTTGCGGGCTTGATGTTGGAGAACTTTGGAGACACTCCGTTCTTTCCCGATCGCGTGCCCACAGAAGTCGCAACCATCATGACTCGACTTGCTGGCGAGGTTCGTTCGCGAGTCGACTTGCCGTTGGGAATTAACGTGCTTCGCAACGACGGTGAAACTGCACTCGCCGTAGCAGTTGCTGCGGGTGCGGAATACATTCGAGTCAACGTTCTCTGTGGAGCGCGAGTGACCGACCAAGGCGTCATCAACGGTGTCGCAGCACGACTATTGCGGTTGCGAAAACAACTCGACGCAGAACACATTGCTATCTGGGCCGATGTCGACGTCAAACACTCCCAGCCACTCGGCAACTATTCGCTCGAGGACGACGTCCGCGATACCGCAAAACGCGGACACGCCGACGCGATCATCGTATCGGGAAAGGCCACAGGTAGCGCCGTTGAAAACGGCGAACTTCAGCATGTCAAATCGATCGCAACGCCCTGTCCAATTCTCGTCGGCAGTGGCGTGGATGAATCCAATGTCAAAGAACTGGCGCGATTCGCCGATGGTTTGATTGTCGGCTCGAGTATAAAAACGAGCGATGATATCTTTAGCCCCGTCGATCCAACAAAGGTTGAACGACTGCTAAAGGCTATGTCATAAGCCGAAGCGGCATGGCCAAGGTTGAATTGCTTCAAACGCTACACGCCGTCTTCGTTGGCGATATCAAAACCGTCAGCCAGACTGTTTCCGATTGTCACGAGCGTTCGCTTTTCCTCGAGTTGAAATTCAACCTGACGGTCTAGGATACTCACGACCTTTGCCTTGAACGTTCCGATGTCGATCGCATCGCCTTCTTTGATGACGTGCTTCTTGCCGCTGGTGCGTTCAATCAGCCATGCTTCGGGTATCCCGTTGACAGCCACGATTGTGGTAATGAACGTATACTTCGAGACGTCGAATTTCGGCTTCGGTGTTGGCGGGACATAGGGTTTCGGCGGAGGAGCATTTCGAGCTTGAATCGTGACGACGGCCTGGTCCGTTAGCGAGGGAAAACCATCGTCGTAAACTTCGAGGTTCACTTCGACGCTACCTTCCTCTTCTGGGCGCCATGCCAAGCCACCCGTTTCGCTGAACGTGACTCCCGCAGGCAAATCGCCGATCGGACGAAACTTCACTTTATCAATCGTGTCCGGATCGGAACCTTTTACCGTCGCCGAAAACGTTTTCCCAACAGTGGCACTTTGCCGACTGGAAATCGAAATCGATGGTTGTTTATTGGGCAAACCAAACATGTTTCGGTGTACCACGGTCTTTATGTAAGCGTCCAAGTCGCCATGGTGCAGCCATTTCGAAACGACTTCCGGCATTTCTTGATCCACATCGGCGCCTGGCATTGCCAGTGCATCGATGGTCATGACAATACTCATTTTCTTCTTTGCTATGGTTGGCATGACGGTCAATCTGCTGATGCGATGGAGCCAACCATGTCCGTAGAAGGTATGCAGAAACGTTGTCAACTGTTGAATGTCGGCCTTGGCAGACACGTCGAACCGCAGTCGATTGTAGACTCGAAAGGTGGCGCCCGACCGTATGCGACTGTCGACAGGTGACGAAGGCTGTTGTTTGACAAGAATTGTATCGAAACCAAGCCGCTCGCATTCGGTTAGAATCCATGCTCGATAATTTGTCTGGGAAGATTCCACCTCCGATCCCAACGCACGGGCTTCAAACTCACCCAGCATGTCCGCTTTTCGTAGCGCGACTTGCTCCTTAAATTCTAGATCGGCTACTTCCTTTTCGAACGCCTGAATCTTTGCTTGCCGATAACTTGCCGCCGAATCGTATATCCGTTTTCCCCACACGAATGCGACGACAGCCATACAGAGCACGAGTCCAGCAGCGAGTAGTTTTTCTCGTTGATTCATGACTGTTCTCCTACGCTGGCTGCAGGCTTTTCAGTATCCTTATTACCAGCTTCCGAGCCCTTGTCGTTGGCCACTTTGGGGTCTTCTGCATTGGCCGTTACGTCGGCAGGATCTTCTTTTATTCCGATGAGTACCACTTCGTCGTAGGACCAAGGATACTTGTTCGCGGTGGGAAGTTCGGTACCGCCTTTCCCATTGATGGTGTGGCGGTCATCGCGAAGTGCGTGTTCGAGTTTTCGGATTGTCGCGTGTTCATCGGCGAGGCCCTTAAAGAGAATGCGGCCGCCCCCACCAGTCTTTACCAACATGGACATCTGCTGAACGTATGTTTCGTCCGAACTTGGCAACTCGAGCGACAACTCGTGAAGTTCGTTGAGCCAGATGACGTTGCCATTCTCGAATTCATCCAGTTTGGCCAGTTTGCTATCCGCCGTTTCCCATTCTTTCTCCATACTCTCAAGCGACTCCACTTCTTGAGTCAGTTCGACGATCCTGTTGTTCATGCGAGCCAATGAGAGGTAAACAAAGGCAATTGAAGCGAGGACTGCGACAGTGGCAAATGTCGCGAGGAGGATTCCTTTGCGTCTAATCGAATTGTCGACTGGCGGCTTCGTGGGATTTAGCAGGTCGATGACTTTGGCGTTGGAAGGGTCCAACATCGTCAGTCCAATGAGAGCACTGTAACTTCCCGTTGGGTCCGATTCTGGCCTTGTCGCTTTCGATTTTTCGCCGAGTGGATTGTGTGCTCGCACGTCCATGTCCAAGGCATCATCCAAAACCTTGATCAGTGGATCGGTGTCGCTGGCCAGCACGAGAATGTGTTCGACTCGCTGTCCCGATAGCTGCATGGGAACAGCCGAGATGGTGCGACGTATATCGTTGAGTGACGCGGCAGGTTCTTTGCTGCGAGGAATGGAACGTAGGTAGGCGACTTCTCCATCGATCAAAATCGTCAAGTCGATTTCATTGGTGCATGGTTCGACAACTAACACACAGCCTTTGGTGGGGCATTCGGTTTGAATCAGGCGGGCTTTACCGTAGGACCGAAGAATCGCGGCCTTGGGTATGAGGTTCGCTTCCTCGCACGTTTGCTGGATGTCTTTCAAGAGCTGCGGAGACGCCGCAGTCGCAAGAATCGACAGGCCATTGTCGTCCTTGACTGGAAGTTTTACGAAGTCGACAATCCAGTCGTCGCCCACCGACGGAAATTGGCGGACAGCCTGGAAGCGGACCATGTCGGGCAGCTCTTCATCAGGCGCAGGGGGCATTTTGAGCGTCCGAATTTCTGCACGGCTCCGTGGAACGCTGACGATCACTTCCGCGCGACTCGCACCAATACTATTCAGCTCATCACCGATCTGTTGACCGACAGATTTTTGGTCATCAAGGTTGATGTGCCTAACATGTTCGACGTCCGAACGATCGCCACGGCGTTCCGCCACGACAATTTTCGCTTGGTTTTCGTCCCATTCAATTACAACGACTTTGGCCATGGCCGACTCTTTCGTTTAATTTAAGGCCGCTCTCTTCAAAGGGCGGTTTATTCGTAATTCCTATTATAGTTACTGTTCTCGCCGCAATTCGCGCCGATCACGGGCTTAGTTTGTCGCTTCCATGATCAACTGGACGCCCAAGGTCTCCAGTGGATAACCCCGTCCCAGCTGTGACAAATCTCGCCATTGGATCAATCTTGGAATATCTTCCGTGCGATCCAATAAGATCTCAACTCGCGAAGAGGCCGAGCCGTCCTCGAAATAGCCGATTATTTGCGCTCGATAAACATCGCCGCCGCCATTGATAAACGGCTGGAGTGTCTTCATTTCTTGCAGTGTCACGATCCCGCGAGCGAGGATCCAGGTTTCAAAGGTGCGGTTGAGGTCTTCGAGGGCTGGTTCGTACTCGCGTTCTTGAATTATTTGTTCGACGATCTCTTCGGTGATTCCGGGAATCCCAATTAGTAATTCATAGGGAGCTTGATTGATGTTAATCCGACCGGGAACTGTTTCCGAAGGATTTATCGTGATGTTGTCCATTAGTAATGGTAAGTACAAACCCATAGCGCCGATCTCGTCTTCGAACGGCGACTTCAAAGTCTTAGCGTCCTCGTCACCGTCACCAGGTACCTGCACTTGAGCTCCAATGAGATCGAGCACTTGGAAAAACGTTGTCGACCCCGCGACTGATGTATCGATCTTAATACTGTTGGCGTTTACCGTGCTACCGCCGCCACCCGAAGCTGCGCCGTATTGTCGATACGCTACGATAAAGTTGGCCCACTCGGAACTGAAAACGGTGTCGAGTTCTTCGTAAAGGGTGGCAATGTCCTCTTGGTTGACGTCGATGCGAGGAAAACCTTGAGCGTTAATGTTGCTTTCCAAACTGTGGAGAGTTAGATAGCCTGCCCATCCCCGGTCGCTGACGTCGAAGTTGGTAATCGCTGCAGTATCATCGCCCGCTTGCGGCATCATTTCAAAAGCGTCGACGGATCCATTGCGATTGATGTCGCGGCCAAACAGCATCTCTGCCGAGACTCCTCGCACCAACAACAATTCCTCAACCGTATCGAGCGGCCCATTCTTGCAGGCATAGGGAGGATCGAGTGAACCGTAGTAGTCCGATTCAACTCCGTAGTCGCGTGGAAGTTCGTCAGTATCGATCCAGTCGAGAATGGCATCGGCGACGTCGGCCGTCATTCCTGGTAGTGCCATGAGCAAATCGCGACCGGCCTCGGCCTGCTGCTCCTCGGCTGCCAACAAAGTGTTGAGATTCAGCCGAGCCGATTCGTCTTCTAAGCCAAATCGAGCGCCGGCAAGTGACCCTTGAGCGTCCAAAGCGGGACCAATGATGGTGAAGTTGGCGCGCAGCGCGACGTCCGCTTCACTGTAAACCACCGGAATGGCTTGAAACAAAGCCGGGTTGTCGTAGATACCACCCGCTTCGGAAATCGTCTCCTTGTCCTGCATCAGATACAGCTTCAAATAATCGATTCCCGAGTCGACAAGGTAGCGAGCCTGCAATTGACGCCCGCTGATCGCGACGGCATCGCTATGAGCCAACATGAGGTCGCAAAAGGAATAGGCACCCAGCGCCAAGACGACGACCACGATTAACACGATGAGCAAGATCATCCCGTTTCGATTGGATCCGTTTTTCCGTTTTGAGGATAGTCTCAATTGCCAGTTTGGAAGGCTCATAATCCGAGTGCCTCCTCTTCCGGATCCACTTCCTCTTCGCCAATGAACACAGCAGTGGGAATCGCGACGATCATGCGGAAGTACGAATCGGAATCAGTGACCTGGTTGGTGATCGGATTGACCATGCCATTTTCCGCAGTTTCCGCCCCTGTATCGAGAAACAAAGTGACCTCGACTGCCAACGGAAGAGCGTCCATCTCGAGGCTATCCCACTGGTCGTACCATTGAGTACCGTCAAAGTAACGAAACTGCAGCCCGTTTACTTCCGGCGCCAGTAGCACTCCACTGTTCTCAAGCCGCATGTAGTTACCATTGTTCACGGCGAAAGAACTAACTGCTCGATCGAGTTCTCGCCGCATCAGTCCGCGTCCCATGCCGATAAACATTTCTGTTTCCTCTGCGCCGTCGGCAGAGTCCATCGACTGCAATTGATCCTCTTCCGATAACGACGGTGGAGCTAGATAGTAAGCTACTGTTTTCACGTCGCTGGGAATGTCTGCCATCTTGGTTGGATCGTGCGACAACATGAAATTGTATTGATCGAGTCGCGGCAAGCGGCTGACGTCGACTTGCAGTTGAAAGGAGTTGCCGTAGATTCCGACGACACTACTCGGCTCTGCCGCGGCCGAAAGATCGAGCGCGTCGTCGGGTATTTCTTCTTCAATATCGAGTCCGGACTCACCGGCCAAATCACCTAATTGGCTCGGGTCCGCACCTGCTACGGCGGTGTCGAGTCCAGAAAGATCCAACGTTTGATATCGAACCGAAGCGCGAAGGTCGTCGGCGATTCTTCGCATGATGGCGCGGCCCAGTTGAGCGCGATCGACGTCGCCTTGTCGTTTATCTAGTTGTTCGAGATTGATGTAGATGGCAGTGGTAATCATGCCGAGGACAATGATGGTCAGTCCGAGGGCGAGCATTAACTCCATCAACGAAAACCCGCTGCGACGGGATTGGATTCTCATCGTCCACCCCCTCCCGCACCACCACTTGGGCGTCCGCCACCATCGGGAATCTCTCCCCCTCCGGGTACGTCGCCACCACCGGGTCGCGTGCCGCCGCCTCCCGGAACTCCACCGCCTCCAGCGGGAATTCCGCCTCCGCCAGTTGCACCACCCGTGTCTCCAGTGTTCGATGTTCCGCCACCGCCACCTGTTGACCCAGAAGAGTTGGAACCAGTGGAAGGAGAGCCGCCCGAGTTCAAGAGCGTTTCGGCAACGTCCTCTTCTTCTTCGACGATGGGTTCGGCTATCCAGCGAGTTAACTCGAAGGAGTGCGAACGCAAGCCTTGGATCTCGACTTGTTCGACGAGCACGGTGCAAGAGACTAGTTCTTGCTGTTGAATGGGAATGATGGAGACCGTGAAAACCCACTCGGGCTCGAAGTCAAACGAAACGGGGCCGATTGGTTGAGCGGGGATTACGCCCAAAACGACCTCGTTCATTTTGGATTCACAAAGCATCTGAGCCTTGGTTTCGTCTTTGGCAATACTCGCCCCGATCACGCCAATGCGAATCATCTCGCCGATCGCCGCCAGCGAAATACCCAATACTGCCAATGCCAAGATGACCTCGAGCAGAGTAAGGCCACCGCGTCGTTGGGTCGAGCGTTTGTAGGTTGGCAGGTGTGACATTGGAACGGGGCTCCGTTAGTTCGTAATGCTTGCACCGAGCTCGTCTTCAGCGATCAATTCGCCAGCCGTGCTGATGCCAGTCATTCCTCGCAATTGGATTTTCACGAAATAGGGTGTTTCGTTCTTCAACATTACTGTCGCGTCCGAGGTGGTCCCATCGGGATAGAACAGAACTGGCCGAGTCATTCCTTCGAGTTCGATTGCCTGTTCGACCTGACCCGCTCGAGTCGCGAACTCGACGAAGCTGCTATAGAACAGAATTCCTTCGGGCAATTTTGACTCGGACGATACGTTGCTCTGAATCGCCTCAACCGGGGCTCCTTGAACGGTTCTCACATTCGAGTTGAGGTAATCGTCGTTGGCGAACCATGGTTGCACGACGTAGGTCCCAGTGTTCGGCTGATAGCGAAAGACGTGAATCCGCCCGGAACGCATTGCGTCGACGCGAGCGTTTGCCCATTCGGAACGAACGAGCTGGGCGGATTTCAACAAGGTTTGGTTATGCATTGGTCCAGACAAAGCAGGCAACGCGACCGCTGCAATTACGACCAACAAAGCGAGCACCAGCAGGATTTCCATCAGGCTAAATCCAGCTCGTGCCGCGGCGTAACTACTCCTTGAAGACATCGTCATCAGTTCCGTCTTTCATGTCGGGTCCATATGAATAGATCCTAAACGGCTCCGAATTGTTGGATGTCGTTTCATATTCATAGTCATTGCCCCATGGATCTGTTGGAACAGCTTTGCCTTCGATGTAGGGCCCCTTCCACTTTTTGGCCGAACCGGGCTCAGTAAGCAGAGCATTCAGGCCCTCATCACTTGAGGGGTATCGATGGTTGTCCAGTTTGAAGAGCGAAAGCGATTTCTCGAACATGTCAATCTGCGCTCGAGCCGCATCCGAAAAACTACGATCTTGGACGCCCGAAATGTAGAAACCAACCAACGATCCCAGGATGACGAGGATTGCCATGACGAGCAATACTTCCATCAATGTGAAACCTTGACGTCTCCGTTTCATTCTCCGTTTTGGCATTTCAATTTCCTTTCTCAAAAATCTAGCGGCTTAGTTCCCGCGTCGTGTTTGTATTACCGTGTTTGAATTACTGGTTTTTACTACAGAGCACTACTCATCTTGATTACCGGAAGGAGCAGAGCGATGACTACGAATAAGATGACACCAGCGAGAACCAACAACATCATTGGTTCGAGTAAACGGACCATAAGATCAAGTTCACGACCGGTTCTTCGTTCCAAGGAATCGGAGATCTCCACGAGAACTCGATCTAAGGAGTTTGATTCTTCTGCGACCGATATCATTTCCACCACAGTTTTGGGAAAATGGCCGCTGGCGGCGAGTGGTTTTGCCAATGATGCTCCTGAGGAAATGTTCTCGGACGCCTCGGCGATCGCGTTAGAGAGCAGCCGATTTCCAGCAGCTTGTCGACTGATCTCGAGTGCTTTCAGTATTGGTACGCCATTGAGCAGCAGTGTCCCAAGCACTCGGCAAAATCGAGCCACGGCGAAACTCTGGAAGATCCGACCAACCATTGGCATCTTTATTTTGATTACATCGCGAAAATAGCGTCCTGCCTCCGTCGACAGCTGCCAACGAATTACTAGGAAGACCGCGATAGACAATCCGACAAGGACTAAACTGTAAGATCGCAGGAAACTGCTAAGCCAAAGCAGCCAGTCGGTGAGGATTGGCAATTCGCCTTTGTCTCGAAGTCGGTCAAACATCTTGGCAAATTTGGGCACAAAGAAGATGACAAGACCTAAGACAATCGAGGCGCCCATGACTGCCAGGAACACGGGATAGGCTAACGCACCCATCGTCCGGCTCTTGAGGTCCTCTTGTTCTTCGGTGAACGATGCGACTCGTTCCAAGGCGTCTTCTAGAAATCCACCTTCGCCACCCGCGCGAACCATACTGGTCGCCATTTCGCTGAATACTCGCGGATATTTGGCCATCGCCTCGGCAAGTGTCGCTCCATCTTCCACCCGGTCGTGGACGTCGACAAACACCTCTTTAAATGCCGCTTTTGAAGACTGTTCCTGCAAGACTTTCAGAGACCGCAGTAATGGAACTCCGCTTCGCAACAGCGCGGAAAGTTGGCCGTAGGCGGTTGCCATGACTTGGCCGCTGACGCGTTTACTATTGAACAGTACAAACGTGGTTTGAGGTTTGACCTCTAGTGGGAAAAGCGACTGTCCAGACAGCAGCGATACGGCTTCCTTTTCGGTAGCCGCAGAAAGAGTGCCGGTGACTTTGGCACCCGAAACGTTTCTCGCTGTGTATGCGAAATCTGGCATGCCGCCCAATCTACTGATGATCTTCTAACGTCAATTCGCGGTCGCCCTTGGAGACTCGCAACACTTCTTCGACGGAGGATGTTCCGTGCAATACTTTTTTCCAACCGTCCTGGCGAAGCGTCTGCATCCCGCTTTTCACTGCCGACTTTTTTACTTCCCAGCTACTGGCTTGGTCGTGTGCCAGCTGGCGAATCTCTTCATTGGCTAACAACAATTCGTAAATACCCAGTCGCCCGCTGTAGCCAACTTGTCGGCATGCGCGGCAGCCAACTGCTTGATAGATCGGCGTTCCGTTTTGTTGTTCAAAGGGAAAGTCTTTCGGCAAGTCATCCGATGTGTGTAGTTGTTTGCATTCGCTGCACAGGCGTCGAACGAGACGTTGAGCCATCACCGCCTCGACCGTGCTGGCGACGAGATAGGGTTCGACGCCCATGTCGGCCATTCGAGTAAACGAGCTGGCCGCGTCGTTGGTGTGCAGTGTGCTAAAAACGAGGTGGCCAGTCAGCGAAGCTTGGATTGCATTCTCGGCAGTTTCGAGGTCGCGAATCTCACCAATCAACACAACGTCGGGGTCGTGTCGCAAGATACTTCGCAGAGAATGAGCAAACGTGAACCCAATCTTGTTGTGGACTTGAATCTGGTTGATGCCGTCGAGCTGATACTCGACCGGATCTTCGGTGGTAATGATTTTGTTACTGGGGCTGCGAATTTCCAACAGCGCGCTGTAAAGCGTCGTCGTCTTACCCGAACCGGTTGGGCCCGTTACCAAAACGATGCCGTGTGGTAACTCGATAATCTCGCGGAAAGGCTTGTAGGTTTCTTCTTCCATTCCCAGATGCTTCAGGTCGAATTTCATGCTCCCCTTATCGAGGATACGCATGACGATACCTTCGCCGTGGATCATGGGAATAACGGAAACTCGAACATCGATTTCGCGTCCGGCGACTTTGAGTTTAATACGTCCGTCTTGCGGTAATCGCTTTTCAGCGATATTCAGTCTCGCCATGATCTTGAGGCGGCTTACCATAGCGGCTTCAAAACGATGGATTTCTGGCGGGACGGGTTGCGGGTGAAGCATGCCGTCAATTCGATAGCGAATATCTAAACCGCCGGCTTGAGATTCGATATGAACGTCACTGGCACGCGACTCAATCGCTTCGAGTAGGATTTCATTGACCAGTCGAACGACGGAGGCTTCCTGAGCCATTTCCGAAAGCTCGGACCCGTCCGTTTCGATTTCGCTGAGCAGTTGTACGGCGTCGTTATCGTCGTCGGATTGTGCGACCAATCCGTCAACGGTTTCGCCACCGACGCCAAGATGCTTTTTGATCAGCTTGGAGATTTCGACTTGCGATGCCAAAACAGGAACAACGTGTTGTCCCGTCGCTGCGCCCGCTTCGTCCAAGGGATAGAGATCGAAGGGATTGCTGGTAGCGACGAGGAGATGTCCGTTGTTGCGGCGGATGGGAAAGAGGGATTCGCGATAGATTAGTTTCTGAGGGAAGTTATCTAAGAGCGATAGATCGACCTCCGTTTCGGCGAGGTCGATGTAATCTAGACCGACCTCTTCACCAACGGCTCGGAGCGCATCTTCTTCGGTTACAAAACCGAGTTCGATCGCTCGGTCGACAAACGGCGTACCATCTTCGCAGGCGGTGCGAGTCTGTTCGAGTTGCCGATGATTCAGCAGCCCGCGCTTTAGTAGGATATCTCCAGTTTCCATTGAGATCTCATTCACTACAGGTTATTCAGGGAGCAGTCCATTGCTTGTTCTAGGTGTGAGTGCCACGAGGTGCGGCACTTGTTCGGTTTGCTTTGTCTCACCCGTCACTAGGAAACCCCGCTTACCTTACAGAAAGCGGGGTTTCCAATACGGTTAGGTCATCTGTTAATACCCCGAAACAATTGTTTATGTTTCAAAACGATTTCGAGGGGAAACAGTGCCCGATTTACGTTTCGCTGGGTCGCTCGGGACGGTCACCATTACCACCGCGATCGCCACCTGGACGTCCGCCTCGGTCACCACCGGGGCGTCCACCGCGATCACCACCACCGGTTCCGCGACCTTGGAAGCCTTGGCGAGCTGGAAACTGGAAAGTTTCGCCCAACAATTTTTCGATTTCTTTTTGTTGTTCTGGAGTGAGAACGCTGAGGATAGCTTTGCGAGCTTTTTCGCGAAGTTTGGCCGTTTCTTCGGTCAACTTCTTGTTCTCTTCTTCAGCTTTCTCTTTGAGACGCTCGAGTTGGTCAGGTGTGATGCCTAACTTTTCGCCGAGATCGCCTTCGAGAGCGCGAACGGTACCACCGCGGCTAAAGCGGCTCTGATTGACCAATTGCTCGAGGCGACTGAATTGGTGTGGCAGAAGTTCTTTCTTGATGCTCTCTTCGGCTTCTTTGCGAATCTCGCCGAACTTCTCTCGCATGGTCTCAAAGGCTTTTGTTCGTTCTTCTTGCGAAAGATCTCGCAGACCACTGAACATTTCGCGAGCTTTATCGCGAATGTCTTCGCCAACTTTTTGGATGGCTTCCCATTGTTCGTCAACGATTTCGAGTTCCTTGCGGATACTTTCATCGCGAAGGATTTCAAATCCGCCACCGCCGCCTGGAGGGCCGCCACGGCCTTGTGCAAACGTTTCGGAAACAGCGAACATCGCTACAACAGCGACTGCGAAAGTAAGAATGCGTTTCATGGTTTCTCCTTGGTGGACTTGAGCTATCAGTCCAAGTAGTTGTTGGCTATCACCCCGTGTGAACCGCCGACTTATAGAATGGATCATAACAACGTAAGTAATTGGGTCGTTGTTATTAACCCGCGCAATGTAAGTAAGTTTCGGGCAAATTAGTTCAGTAAGTAAGTTTTGGTGTGATCAACGACCGCCGGGACGACCTCCGCCCCCGGGACGACCGCCACCCGATGTACCACCACCGCTTGGACGTCCGCCACCGCCGCCGCGATTTTGGAATTGTTGTTGCAAAGCTCTAAATTGTTCGATTTGTTGCTGGACGTTGCCCCCGGACGAGGGTCTTTGTCCGGATGCACCACCTGTGGGGGAAGAACTTCTAACGTTTTCCTCGCCAAGGATGGATTCCAAGGCCTTCTGAATCAAAGCGGGATTTGCAACTCGTATAGGTCATACCGTAAACGACTCGTCGGTGTCCACATTTGCATTGTCTAATTTTTGAACTAAATCCTGAACTTCCTTAAAAAGTGGATCGGGAGCTGATACGACGAGCGAATTACTGCGTGCATCGACGCCAATTCGGAGTTTTTGGCTGTCGTCCTCTCGCTGTTGACCACCACCTTGGCCTCCACGCCCTCCGCGCAGAGCTTGTAGAATCTCTTGCGGATTGGGTTGGCGATTGCCCCCGCCACCCGAGGCGACCAATCGATCGCTGTAAACCTGTTGTACAACTTCGGATATGGCCGTAGCGTCGTTGTTGAAAACCGCGATGAGTCGCGGAGGTGGAATCGTTTGAACTTCTTCCGGACTGTATTTCTGGTCGATCACGCGGAGCAATTGCTCGATGAGGTCGAGATCTTGTGGCGAAGCTTGGACGAAGAGAGCGTTAAGGCGTTGGTCCGCCACGATACTGACTGAGCCCGTGGTGCTGAGAGCACCTCCGCCACCACCACCGCCGAGACCAAATAGTCCGCCTAGCAATCCGCCACCGACGTCGCCGAGTGCAGAACTGGCAATATCTCCAAACAATGATCCGCCGCCAGCATCTCCACCGCCCGTTCCGAGGATCTCATTGACCAGACTGGCGGCCAAATCTGCCTTGGCGTACCGCAAGTAGAAAATCGTCGGTTCGCTGGGCGACGCGGCCGCTTGATCACCAATCGACATAAAAAGAGCCTCGATGGCGTCGAGTGCTTCGAGGTCTTGTGATGCGATGACAATACCGCCGGGACCAAGTGAGATAATGCTTTCTGCACCAGGTACGCTTTTGGTCTTTTGAGGTACTGGGTCTGCTGCTGGAGCTACGTCTGCTGCTGGGGTTACGTCCGCTGCTGGAGTATCTGGAGCTGGGTTTTGTTCAGCGGCGGGAGGTTGAAAGTGAGCAACGAAGCGAAAGGGAGATTGGGGTCCTCCTTGCTGACTACGAGCTTCTTTGTTGGGTTCGCCATCCGTTTTAGGAGGGTCGGTTTTTGGCAACTCCGGTTTAGCGGGGTCGGGACCAGTTTCGGGACCGTTCTTGGGAGCGGGCGTAGGTACCGCTGGTCCTTTGAGATTGGTGTTAGGTCCCGTAGGTAGTTTGGGAAACAGCTCCTCGAAATTTGGGATGACCGCGGGTTCCTCTTTGGGGACTTCCTCTTCTTCTGCAGCCGGACCAATCTGCCGAAGCGATGGTGCATTTGCTGATGGAGTCACGACTCGAATGCTATTCTTCCCCAAACTGGGCCACAACTCTTCCACTTGGCCCAGTATGGATTGTGCGGTGCTACCGGTGTAGGGCAAGATGCGGAAGTTGCCGCGATCACCAGAGTCAGCAGCGCCGTCGTCCTCGCCCATTTTGACGAGCAGGTCTTTAATTTGGTCGATCTGATACTGGGATCCGCGAACCAACAACTGCGACGATGTTGGATCGGCATCGACTTTTAAACCATACTTAGCGTCTTCGTCTTCGGCATCGATACCGAACAAGCGATTGATCGCCAAGACAGCCACCGATGGATCCACTCGACGGAGCTGTATCACTTCGATTACGCTCGTGTC
>Ga0115002_10005443_pt1 | contig 15014 bp, 23 predicted proteins | sample ArcticOcean_MG_C_8_FD_89576 | JGI IMG/M metagenome (GOLD analysis project Ga0115002, IMG submission 89576) | Marine microbial communities from western Arctic Ocean - ArcticOcean_MG_CB11_86 | ecosystem: Environmental > Aquatic > Marine > Oceanic | place: Arctic Ocean: Canada Basin | collected... | reverse complement strand
TAAAAGCGACCGCAACGATCTGAGCGGCAGCTTTGTGACGCAGCAAGGCGAGCAAGCGTTCAACGGCGGTACCGCGAGCGACCAGGGCGACCAGGGCGACCAGGGCGACCAGGGCGACCAGGGCGACCAGGGTCACCGGTGGGATGGTCGAGATGAAGCTCGACTTCGTCGGCAGCGTCGACGGTGACACGATCGACGGCACCGTCCAGTTCGGCCCCTGGGGATCCGGCACCTCTAGCGAAACCCGCACCTAGCCGCGATTTCGTCACCACCACAGTTCCGCACTCCTCGGTTAGGCTGCGCTCGCCCACACCGCGCTGACCGAGGAGCCCCCATGACTACCCAGCCGTTCGAGGTCGAATTCACCACCGAGGCGATCGCCGACCTCCGTCGCCGCTTGGAGCACACGCGCTGGCCCGCCGAGGTCAGCAACAGCGGTTGGGACCTGGGCACCAACCTCACCTACCTCCAGGAGCTCTGCGGCTACTGGCAGACCGGGTTCGACTTCGCGGGCCAGGCGGCCTACCTCAATCAGATGCCGCAGTTCACCACGACGGTCGACGGCTACGGGATCCACTACGTGCACGCCGAGGGGGCCGGTCCGAACCCGTTGCCACTCGTCTTCACGCACGGCTGGCCTGGCACGTTTTTCGAGATCCACAAGATCCTCGAGCTACTGACCAACCCGGCAGCGCACGGTGGCGACGTCGCGGACTCGTTCACCGTCGTCGTGCCCTCGTTGCCGGGCTACGGCTACTCCGAGATCCCCACCACCACGGGGTGGGGCCAGGCGCGCACCGCAGAGCTGTGGGACGGCCTGATGCAGCAGCTCGGGTACCAGCGCTACGGCGCACAGGGTGGGGACTGGGGTGCGGTCGTCACGGCCCACCTGGGGCACAGCTTTCCGGAACGGGTGGTCGGATCGCAGATAAACATGCCGTTCCTCGGCCCGATCGGTGACCGTACTCCGCAGACCGACGATGAGCGTGAGTACCTCAAGCGGGCTGGGCAGTGGCAGGCTGCCGAGGCCGCTTACCAGGCGATTCAGCGCACCAAGCCGCAGACACTCGCCTACGGACTGACCGACTCGCCCTCGGGATTAGCCGGCTGGATCACTGAAAAGCTGAGCTCCTGGTCCGACTCCAACGGTGACGTCGAGACCCGCTTTACCAAGGACGAGATGCTGACCAACATCTCGATCTATTGGTTCACGAACACCATCAACTCGAGCACCCGTTACTACTACGAGAGTGGCGCCGACCCCGCGAACCGGCTCACACACGAGATCGAGGTCCCTGTCGGTATCTCAATCTTCCCAGGCGAGATCGGCGGGCTCAGCGCGCCTCGATCCTGGGTTGAGCGCGGAACCGCGAACCTCACTCAGTGGTCCGAGCACGACCGAGGCGGCCACTTCGCGGCGATGGAGGAGCCGGAACTCCTGGCGCAGGACATCCGCGACTTCTTCCGCCCGCTGCGCTAGTCCCGAGGTCGTAGCGTGCCATCCGAGGACCTACTAGCCGCGCCCGCGATCGAGCTGGCGCGGCTGATTCGTGAAGGCGTGGCGTCGTCCGCCGAGGTGGTCGGCACCCACCTCGATCGCATCGCCGAGGTGAACCCGGTGCTGAACGCCGTCGTGCAGTTCGCGCCAGACGCCCTCCGACGGGCCGCAGCAGCCGACGAGGCGGTCGCGCGGGGCGACGCCGTCGGTCCGCTGCACGGTGTGCCGTTCACGGTGAAAAACTGGATCGAGGTTGAAGGCCTGGTCTGCGCAGCCGGTTTCGAGGAGCGCGTTGACTTCGTGCCCCGGCGCGACGCGGCAGTGGTGGCGCGCATGCGCGACGCGGGGGCGATCCTCCTCGGGAAGACCAACGTCACGCATGGCGAGCCGGTCTACGCGAGACCCAACAATCCGCACGAACTCGATCGGGTTCCCGGCGGCGATCCACCGGCGGCGAAGCCGCGATCATCGCCGCCGGTGGATCGCCGTTCGGCCTCGCGAGTGACTCCGGCGGCAGCATCCGCTGGCCTGCGCATTGCACCGGTGTGGTCGGACTCAAGCCCTCGACCGGCCTCGTGCCGAACACCGGGCACTTCCCGCGCATCGGTCACCTCGCCGACCCACGCACGGCGATCGGGCCGATCGCCCGCTCCGCGCGCGACCTCGAACCGTTGCTACGCGTGATCGCAGGACCGGACGCCGGCGATCCGGGCGAGGTCACGATCTTCGCCCGCCGCGCGTCCTCGAAGCGACCGGGGGCGACGAGGGCGGCGTCCTGCGCTGGGAACTGGCGTCCGAGGGCGACGGCTGCGTGCTGACCTTCACTCACACGCTGATGCCCGACCGGCGCCCGCAGAACTCCGTGCTCGCGGGTTGGCACTTCCTGCACGACCAGCTCCCGGAGGCGCTGGCCGGACGCCCCACGGACTGGCACGCCCTCGAGGACACGCGCACCGAACACAGTCACATCGCGCGCATCGAGGAGATCTACTGACACTACCGCAACCAGCCACGCGGCTAGTCGAGACGAATCGCTTGCATTCCGGCCCAACCTACTGGAGCCACTCGCGCCGATATTCCCTCGATAGCCCGTCGCCAAGGCCGTCCGCTATGGTCCGCACCAACCGATCAAGCGTGCGATGACGGGGCCACCGATGAACATTCTGATCATGACCAGCGTGACGATGATGGAGGTCGATGACGCCATCCTCGATCGCGTACGAGACGCAGCCGGCGACGACGCCGAGATCACCGTCACCACCAGCCCGGGCGAAGCGATCGAGGCCGCCGCCGACGCCGAGGTGATCTTCGGGCGGATCGACGAGCGGCTATTCGATCACGCGAAGAGCCTGCGCTGGGTCCATGCCTCGACGGCTGGCGCAGACGCTTACCTGTTCGACGCCTTTAAGCAGAGCGACGTGCTGCTTTCGGGTGACAAGGGCCTTGTCGGCAGCCACCTCGCCGAGACCGCCTTCGGCCTGCTGCTCACAATCACAAGGCGCATCGACCACTCGCTGCTCGCCGGGCCGGAGTCCTGGAAGCACCGCGTTGAGTACCGGCAGCAGGAGTTCGAGCTCGACGGCCTGACGATGGGCATCGTCGGGTTCGGCGGCACCGGCAAAGCGATCGCCAAGCGTGCGGCCGCCTTCGGCATGCGCGTGATTGCGGTCGACCGCGAGCCCGTGGCCACCACCGCCGAGATGCCCGAGGTCTGGGGATCGGATCGCCTCGATGAGTTGCTCGCGGAGTCGGATGTGGTCGCCTCGGGGCTGCCGCTGACCGAGGAGACGCGCGAGCTGTTCGACACGCGTGCGTTCGAGCTGATGAAGCCGACGGCGGTGTTCGTGAACGTCACTCGTGGGGAGGTGTATGACGCGCTCGCGCTCGCGCGGGCGATCGAGCACGGGCAGATCTACGCGGCCGGGCTCGATGTCGCGCCCGAGGAACCGTTGTCCGCAGAGCACCCGCTGTGGACGACAAAGAACGTGGTGATGACGCCACACACCGCCGGTGCGAGCCAGCTCCGGGTCGGTCGCAACCTCGATCGGTTCTGTCGCAACCTCGCACGGTTTCGCGCGGGGGAGCCGCTGGAAGGCGCGATCGACAAAGAACTCGGATACTAGATCGGCAGACCGACACTCCCGAGGAATGTTCAATGACCGATGAGGCTCCAACGACGATCAGTGCGTTCGAGGAACGCTGGTGGGCGGGCACGCTCGCGCGCCGGCGCATCGCGCACCAGCTCGCCGAGGGCGAAGACCCTGAGTGCTCCTACCCGGAGTGCGCCTGGCACGGCGTGATGCCCGGTGAAGACAACGGCGTCGCGCCGTCTGCTCCTCCCTGACGTTCAACCGCGGCGACTCACGTCGCCGTTCTCCAGGTTGGAGATGACACCCCATTCATTCCCGAGGACTACTCGTAGCGAGTCAGCCCCCGGTGCGCTTTGTGCATGCCCAAGAAGATCTGAGGTCCCCTGTGACTCGGTTACCGAACATGCTCGACCGCGACGAGATCGATCCGGAGCTGGTCGACGCCTACGACCGCGTCGCCTCCTTCCGCAACGGCGCGATATCGGGGCCGTACGGGATCTTGCTGCACAGCCCTGAACTCGCTGAGCGCGCCGCCGCGCTAGGGCAGTTCGTTCGCTGGAACTCGGAGCTGACGCCCGCCCAGCGAGAGACGGCGATCATCACCGCCGCCCGCAACTGGGACGCCGAACTGATGTGGGGCAGCCATGTCCGCCTCGCCCGCGAAGCTGGAGTCCGCGCAGAGGTGATCGCTGCCGTCGGCACGCGCGCTGCCCTCGACACGCTCGAGGAGAGCGAAGCAGCGATCGTCCGCTACGTGCGCGAGCTGCTCGAGGGAAATCGCGCCTCGGATGCGACATTCGAAGCGCTGCGCTCGATCGTCGGCGACCGCGGGACCGTCGATCTGACGGGCCTCGTTGGGTACTACGCCACCGTCGCGCTCACGCTCAACGCCTTCGAGGTGCCACCGCCCGCGGGAAGTGACCCGCTGCCGGAGTAGCGCGACGAGCACGAGAAGACGCATGACCGACTTCCCGGCCAACCTCGATGCGATCACGCCCGCCTTCCTGAGCGAGATACTCGAAAGTGACGTGACCGAGGTCAGCTCGAAGCTGGTTGCAGCTCAGGGAGCCGTCTCGACGGCAGCGACGCTGCGCCTGACCTACGCCGAGGGTGCAACTGGCCCCGAGGCGGTATTCGCCAAGTGGCCCTCACCGATCGAGGCCATACGCCAAATGGCGGCCCAAAACGGGATGTACCGCCGCGAGATCCGCTTCTACGAGAACCTCGCCCAGACTTCGGAGATCGCGACACCGACCTGTCACTTCGCCGGGTGGGACCGCCAGAGCGACGAGTTCCTGCTGATCCTCGAGGACATGAGCACGAGCCGGGTCGGGAACTTCTACGCCTCGTCGCTCGACGACGTCACTCGCGTGGTCGAAGCGCTACCGGCGTTCCACGCACGCTGGTGGGAGCACGATGACCTCGCGAAGTTGCGCTGGCTCTTCCCGCTGGACCACCCGGCCGCCTCGGCGGGACTACAGTCCGCGGTCGCCGCATCGCTTCCTCGGGCGACGCAGCGCTTCCCAGAGCATTTCGAAGGGACGCTCGGTGCGGCCTCGAAGGTGGTCGCCGAGCAGTACCCCGAACTCGCCGCGCGCTTCGGCTCACGGCCGACGACGCTCGTGCATTCCGACCTACACCTGCAGCAAGTGTTCTTCCCCGGCGACGCGACCGGACGCTTCGCGGTCTTCGACTGGCAGACGATCGGCCGCGGGTTCGGCGGTCAGGACCTCGCCCGCATCGTCGCCATGTCACTCACGCCCGAGATGCGCCGCGCACACGAGCGCTCGCTCGTCGAGCGCTACCACCGGGGACTGCTCGACGCCGGCATCGCCGACTACACCGCCGAGGAATGCTGGGACGATTACCGCCTCGGGATGACGTGGAACATCGTGACGAATGTGATCGCCGGCGCCTCCGTCGATCCGGCGGCGATGGGCGCGGACGCCGCGGAGTTCGGCACGACGCTCGGGGAGACGTTCTTCGGGCGGATCGATACCGCCCTCGAAGAGCTCGACGTGCTGTCGCTGCTGCCCTAGACCTCGACGCTCGGGTCGTTCCACCGAGGCGGGCCGTCCGGGATCCAGTTGATCACCAGCAGGTTGTCACCGCGATCGCGGTCCACGAGCGCGTAAGCATCGCGTTCCGCCTCGGTCGGTGGGAACGCTTCGTTGGGGTAGCCGATCGGCGTCCCGGGACCGATGCAGACGAAGGTCTCGGGGTCGAGCGTCGAGCCATACGCCTCGGCCACGGCAAGCCCCACCGCCTGCTGCCACGCCGTCGGCGTCTCACCTAGTTTCGGAACCGCGCTCGGATCGGTGCGCCCGCCAGCGCCCGCGGCGTGCCCATAGCGGCCGCAGGACAGCTGGCGGGTTCTGGGGCGCCCGATCGCCTTGAGCTCCTGCTTCATCGCACCCATGACCGCGCGATTGGTCGCCCTGTTCACGCCTCGATGGCGGAACTCCGGCAGCACGGCACGCATCCCATGGAGCTGCACCAGTTGCGGCTTTGCAAAGCCAGACAAGTCCATCCAACGAGTGTGGGAGATGCTGTAGCCAACGCCTCTGCCCTCGTGAGTGGCGAGCGAGAGCAGCCCGATCCGGTCGATCGAACGCTGGAGGTACTCGTGGTTGGCGTCGCGGTAGCTGGCGTCGAACACCTCGAAGACGGCCGCGTGCTCCTCGGGCGTGATCGACCCGGCGCGGACAATCGAGACATCGAGGTCGGGTGTATCGCGGTCGGTCATCGGTGCGCGGAGTATGGCAGAGCTAACGGTCGGACCACGATCTCGATCGCTACGCTCACCGGAGGCCGGTCCTCGGGGCCTCGATCGCGAGGCGGTCGTCCTCGACGGTCTCAAGCGCATGGATGCGAGGACCGTCTCGCTGCGAGGGCGTGTAGTACTCAGGCTCAAACAGCTGCCCGTCGGCGTTGACGACGACCAGGACGTTGAAGGCGATGCTCCCTGCCACCAAGAGTGCACTGAACCCTGCTAACCACCAGACTGCGTTCCGAGAGACCAACGGTTCCGGTCGTCGGCTAGGAATTTGATTCTGGAGTGGCTGAGCGAGCACGACAAGATCGCCGGTACTGTTGTCGTGCCACGTCTGTTTCCGGGCGTACCAGATCGCACAGAGGAACCCCAGTCCGAGCACCAAGATGCACAAGCTCCTCATCGCATATCGGACGACGCGAATGCCCGAGCCTTGCCCGGCGACCATCCAGACGTGTCGAAGCACCACTGGGCAAACATCGCAAGCACCGAGGCGTCCATCAGACCACTCACGAACAGGCGCCCTGAGATCTATGGTTCCGGAGCGATTGGGTCCCGGTCGACAGCCAACACGGCCGACACGATAAAGAACACAATTGTCAGCGCGTAAAACGCGGCCCCGACGATCAGCCAATCGATCAACAGCGCGCCGATCCCTCGAGGGCCGCCGAGCCACTTCTGTCCTGGGATCGCGTAGGCGTCGACGCCGAGTGAGTGGACATCGATCGGGATGTGGCCCACGGTCTGTGCACCGTCGATCACGACGGCAGCACCGACACGATGCGCCGCCCTCGTGATTTCGCGGACCGGAAGCAGCTGGCCGGTGGCGTAGGCGATCTCGGAGATCATCCCCAACGAGGTGGCGCGTCGTCCATCGCAACGCGGCTCGTCGTGCCGTGTTCCAGCTCGAAGTCAAGGCGAGCCCGCATCGCCGCGTCCATCGACCTCGACGGTGGCGGCGCGAAGCCGGTGTTCAGGTACGCGTAGCGCTCCAGCCCGCGGATGCGAACCCGCTACGCATCCGCGGGCTTCTCGTCCTCGTCGCCCTTGCCCGTGGCGAGTGGGCGGTCGTGAGGTGCCGAGGAGTACGCGCCGCGGAAATCGCGGAACGGGCCGTCGCGCCACTCGAGGGCGGCCTTCAGTCCCTGCTCGCGCGAGATGCGGCCGAATTCGCCCGCGGCGGGACGATGCTTACTCATCGCCTCGACGTCCGTGCCTGACATCAGGCCGGTACGAATGCCCATGATTTCGTATTGCCGGTTCACGGCACGCTTGTTGTAGGCGAGGAGGTCGTTGTCGATGTGGCCGAGGCGCTCAGCGAACTTCTCGGTCACTTCCTCGAGCTGGTCGGAAGGAACGGCGTAGGTCGCCCAGCCCATCCACTCCATGTCTTTGCCACTGAAGGCATCGCCGGTGTAAGCGAAGAGACGGGCCTTGGCCGGGGGGAGGAACCACGGCGCCCACATCATGTCCATCGTGCCCATCGCCCGCACCGGCGGATAACCGACCTGGGTGTCCTCGGCAACGATCCGGAAGTCACAAATCGAGGCGAGCTCGGTGCCGCCTGCGAGGCAGTACCCGTGGATCTGTGCGATCACCGGCTTCGAGAGCTCCCAGATCATCCAGTTCGCGAGGATCGTGTGGCGAGACCAGTCGTAGTGATTGGGGTGCGTCGAACCGGTGTCCGGCATCAGTGAGTGCGGCTCCACGTATTCGCTGGGCTGCGGCTGGGGGGAGAGGTCGTAGCCCGCGCTGAACGCGCGTCCGTTCGCGCGGAGGATGATCACACCCACCTCGCGGTCGGCCTCGGCCTCGCGCATCGCGTGGAACACCTCGGCACGCAGCTCGTGCGAGAGAGCGTTTAGTTTCTCGGGGCGATCGAGGGTGATGCGGGCGATGCGCCCCTCGGTCTCGTATTGGATGAAGTCGTAGTTTGCTGCCATCTCGATACCCTCTCTCAGTCAGTTTGTTCGAAGCCTGCATGCCTCACGCAGGTTGCGGCGCCAGCATAGCCCGCGACGGGCGAGTCGATGTGCTGGGTGTTCCGCGCCCACCGTTACGCGCCAGACTTCCCCGGCCTCGCGGGACGCGAGCTCGATCCAGCGCGGCTCGCGGACCTCAACCGGCTATACCAGCTGGGGTAGCGGGCCGCCGCTCAGGCTGTCTTAGCTGACGCTGAGCGGGTGGATGGAAAATCCACGCTCCTCGCCCGCGATCCGCTGGTCGTAGTCGATCCAAACTTCGCTCGGATAGCCAGCGGCCGCGTAGGTCACGCGAATCTCAGCGGCGTCCCGGTCGATCGCGTCCTGGATGAGATCGAACAATTCCTCGACGGTTTGGGACTCAACCAGCATGTCGCTCGAGACCGGACCACAGGAGTCCGTGACGACGACGCCCTCGACAGAGCCGCCACGCACCTCGAGGTCCACGCGCTGCACGAAGTCGACGATGCAGAAACACTGCCAGCTGAAGGTCATCTCGTAGCCGCGCCCTGCTGCGCCCAGAGGTCGCGCGCCGCATCGAACGAGTCCTGCGGATCAGCGAGGCTGTTCGGGTCAATTGGTGTCGGCGTGGCCGTCGGAGTTGAGTCATCACCGCCGTCGCACGCCACGAACAGCGCGGTGATCAGACCGAGGATCAGGATCAACAGAGTCCGCATTGTTGGCCTCCCATGCTGATGACCTGACGATCTCCCAACAGTCCTGGTTCCGAGCGGCTGCGCGAGCAGGGCTCCGGCGATATCACACCCGTTCAGGTTTGCCGGACGGCGCGGAACACAGCGGCAACAAACTCCGACTTCTGGTTGCTGAATTCCTGCAGATCGAAGCAGTAGCCCACCTGCAGCTCCCGCTTGAGGTCCGCGTACCGCTAGCTCGACTTCCGCGCTGCCTCGGAGGTAGTCGCGGAAGTCGAGCTAGTCCTGACACTGCCCCTCGCTCACCGCGTAGGCGTGCACGTAGACATCCTCGCGATGGAAGTAGTGCCGCCGAGGAATGCCGAACTCGCCGCGCGCGTCGAACCCGAGGGCGATCATCGCCTCGGTCAGCTCGTGCCCCGCCTCGTACGAGGTCAGGCCCCGCATCAGGTCGAGGATCGGCTTCGCAAGCATGCCGGATACCGAGGTGCTACCGATGTGATGGATCTCGACAATCGCGTTGCCGCTGACCTCGAGGATCCGCTCCTGCCACTCGGTGGCCCAATCGACCCAGGCGGGATCGTACGGCTCGAGGATGACCTCGCGACGCGGTGATCGCACGTGATCACCTCCGGGATCGGAATCGGCCATGTCGACCTCGCCCGCACGCAAGCGCTAGAGGACGAACTCAAATTCGTCGTCCTCATTTTCATCGTCATCGACGATGACGTCCCGCTCGTAGACAAAGCCGCCGCCGCCACCAGCGATGCCGATGCCATCGAGGTGGCTCAGCGCGACGCTACGGGGCGCGGTCGCGGGGAGGGATTCGATCAGCGTCTCCTCGCCGGGGCGCAGGCCGTGCCAGGCACACGCCGGCCAACTACAGCCGCGGTGTTCCTCGCCGGGATGCTGGTGGCGGGCCATGCGGTCACCGAGGTGCCATTGCCACCAGCGGGCGTCGCCCATGTCGATCGATTCGCCGGCCGTCGCTTCGCTGTCTGCGGTCATCGTTCACCTCTCCCCGTGCGGTCGCTGGATCCATCCTCGCACCGCGAGCCGACCCGAACGAGGGGTCAGGCGAGGTCCGCAAGCAGCGCGGTGAGCGAAGAGAAGGTCGAAGATGGCCACGCGCCCACTGCTCGACTGCGGGCGCGTGGCCATCTTCGATCAGTGCGCAGTCGACGCCGATCGCGGCGGCCACCTAGTGCGGTATCGCCGACCAGCAACACCCGCTCGCGCGGGGCCTCCAGCGTTTCGATATGCTCGAGGCCGTGGTCCAGCTTGCTGACGGCGTGGTGGTCATCGATCCCCACGAGCGCAATCATCGGCTCGTCGATCCGGAAGTAGGCCGTTACCTCGTTAAGCATCGCCTGCTCCGAGACGGACAGATCCTCGAACGACTCGCGCTCCAGGTCGAAGCCGACCCGTTCGTAGTAGCCACACACCGGGAACCCGAACAGCTCCTGATGCTGGAGCGCCACTTCGACGACGAGGTCGACGTCGTCGAAGTGCGTCCCGTTCCAGTCCCCGATCACATGGTCGGCACGCCTCGGAGGTTTCGGTTACCGCAGTGGCGAGAAGTCAGTCGGCGCGAGGATGCGATTCTGAATGTGATCGAGCAGTGGGCCGTCAGCCTCTGATTCCTTCTGGGCCTTGATCCAGTCCGGGTCCGCTATGAATGCGGCCCACGAGGTGTCCCGCGCCGCCATGTTCTCGTAGCCCAGCATGTACCAGAGCTCGTCGCTCCGACCGCCGATCGCGTTACGCCAGTAGCCGACGTTCGTCATGCCGTGCTTCTCGAAGAGTGCCAGCGTGTGGTCACGGAAGCGGGCCATCAGTGGCGCCAATTTGCCAGGCGCCGCGCGGTAGATGCGAAGTTCGTAGATCACGTAGATCCCCTGTCTGCTCGTCTGTTGAAGGACACAGTACGAAATCGATGCAAGTGGCTCAGCCGATGTAGCGATTCGACGCTCGTGCGAACACGCTAATCCACGGCGAAACCGCCCCGCGATTGCTGATGGCCATCAGCTCAGCCGCCGCCCCAAGATACCCGACCATCGTCGCGAACCAGAGCTGGCACTCTTCGGACCCGGGCACGATTTCCTGCACCACGCGCAGCGTGTACACGAACCAGATCACCATCACCGAGGCGACAATCCAGATACCGGTCATCCCCAGCATCATCACCAAACCCTGCAACCAGTCCGGCAGCCAGAAGAACCACAGCGCCACGAGCGGCCACGAGGCGAACCCCATCGCCCCGAAGAGACTCCCGCGATCGAGCTTCGTTCCCCGGAGCGCCCGCAGAATCACCTCGATCGCGGCTGCCCACCCGACCCAGATCGCGAACGCTGTCGGCGTCCCGACGATCACGAGGCGGATCACAGTCTCGGTCCGGTCCATGCCCTCGGAGCCGACGAGTACCCACTGGTACATCACCGTCGCGGCAGCGCCAGGTCCGATCAGCAGGAACGGGAGGAGCATCCCGAAGCGGCGGAGTCGCTGATCGTCAGCGACTCCGCCGTGAATGCACCCTCGGACATCAGGAGCACGCGCTTGAGGGTCTGTCGAAGCGTCAGCAGATCCACCGTTGTCCCATCGACTGCACCCGTTGCTACCCTGCCGCTCCCCGAAGATACATCCAGCGCTGGGAGCGATCGGGATGCACGAAACGCCCGCCGACCTCGAACGGCTGCAGCAGCTCCTCGACGAGTCCGACACTCGAGGCGGCGCGCACCTCCGGGCGGTGATCACCGACGAGCGCCGGCTCTCCGCCGCCGATCTGACGGAACAGCTCACGGGGATGAAACTGCTGACACTGGCAACCACCAGCAGCACCGGCGCACCGATTGCCGCCCCGGTCGATGGAATTTTCTACCGAAGCGAGTTTTGGTTCGGGTCCGCGCTCAACTCCCTCCGCTTCCAGCACATCCGTCAGCGCTCGCAGGTCAGCGCCACCCACCTCCCCGATGAGCACCTCGGCATCACCATCCACGGCGAGGCACACATCGAGGGCGCGCCGGACACGCTCCCGCAGGGGTTCCGTGACCTGTGCGTGGAGATCTACGGCGACCGCTGGGACGAATGGGGCGAAGGCTCGCTCTATGCACGGATCCAGCCACGCCGCATGTTCACCTTCTCGCTCGACCCAGCGGAGGCCGAGCGCCTGACGGCTGAGATGACCTAGACTCGGCCCGCATCGATCAGGGCACTTCTGCTGATGGGTCTGCTGCTCGTGGGGCAACGTCGCTGGTCCGGCAAAGGCGACTAGCTCGGTGTCGATCGACGCGATGGTGGCGCAAGCCGGTAGGACCGTCCGCTCCGATCGCGGTTCTCCTCGACGATGAGATCGTTCATCCGCAGGCAGTAGGCCATTACCTGCGCCAACCGGCGGCTGATCGCGGCCGAGGCTGCGAGGTCGACTGTCGTCCACGGTTCAGTCAGTCCAATCGGAAGCAGGGCCGCGAGGTCCTCAAGGTCTTCGAACCGCCGCGTCCCACGGACGCGGCGCAGCCGTCGATCCATGATCCGGCGCTCACCTCGGCGCCCCGCCTCGCGCAACTGCTCTTCGTCGATCAGCAGCACCTCGAGGGTGAGCTTGGGATGGTCGAGGAGTGTCGGGAGGCTCTTCAGCTCCTCGAACAGGTCAAGAATGGAACCGCGCCGCGGCGACCGTCGCGGGCGCTTGCCGGGTCGTGCAATCCAGCTCTCGATCGCGATCGGATGCACGATTCGGATCTGGTGATCGCCGAGCAGCCGGTCGAGCTTGCTCCCGAGCGCACCGAATGAGCCGGTCTGGATCTCGATCAGTTCGTCGTCGCGCACGATGTCGATCACGAAACCCTCGAGCGGCACCTCGAAGCGATCGCCGGGCATGACGAGGAAGTCCTTGATCGCCGCATGCAGCGAACTCTCGTTGAGGGTGCCAATACCGGAGGACGTCACGTCGCCTGCTGCGCCTCGAGCTCTTGCGGTCCGAGCAGCCGACCGAGCGTGGAGATCGCCCAGGGATCTATCTGGTAATACACGTTCGACGCACGCCGCTCGTTCGTAACCAGCCCCGCTTCGCGCATCACCCGTAGGTGATGACTCACCGTCGGTTGGGTCAGCTCCAGCTCGTCAACTAACTCCTGAACGCACGCGTCGCCATCGCGGGCCGAGATCATCGAGAGCAGGCGTACACGCGTTTGATCTGCCAGCGCGCGAAAGGCGTCGGTGACGCAGGTCAGTTCGCTCTCGCTCAGCTCTGCCGCCAGTAGCGGATCACAGGCGGCGAGCGGGCTCAGTGGAGAGCTTGGGTCGGGTTCATTCATATCGACATTTCTCGATATTGACGTGCATCGATTCCGTTGTGATGATGCCCCGACGACCAATCGTCGTCAACACCGCAACGTCTACGGGCTGCGCCAACGCACGAGCCGCCGCCCCCTCGAGGAGCCCATGCGCTCGCGCAGCTTCATCGTCCTCTTCGTCGCCATGCTGGTGGCCATGGCCGGCATCGGGATGGTGTCGCCACTGCTGCCCGTCTATGTCCGTGAGGACCTCGGTGGTCCCGAGTTCGCGGTCGCGCTGTCCTTCTCCGGGCTCGCGGTTTCACAGCTGATCGCGGCGCCATTCGCGGGACGGATCGGCGATCGCCACGGGGTGAAGCTGTTCATCTCCGGCGGGTTCATGCTCTACGCGATCGGTGCGATTGGGTACCGCCTGACCGACAGTTGGGAGCTGGTGATCGCGTTCCGCGTGCTCTCGGGGTTCGGTGCCGGCGCGATCTTCCCGCTGGCACTTGCCTACGTCGGACGCCTCGCGCCCGACGGGCGCGAAGGCAGCTACCTCGGCGTGTTCGCACTCGCCGAGGTGACCGGGTTCGGCCTCGGGCCGCTGTTGGGCGGCGCGATCCGAGACGCGATCGACGCGGATGCGGCATTCGTCACCATGGCGGTGATGCTGGCCGCCACCGGTCTGATGACCTTCCTGCTGCTCCCGCAGGAACCTCGATCCGGCAGCGCCCCTACCCCCGGCGTTCAGGTCGATGATCTCCCAGCAGACCCCGAGCCGTCACTGCCATGGCAACAGCTTATCCGACGGCTGGACGTCCAGGCCGGAGTGCTGGCCAGCATCGTAATTTCGCTCGGCTGGGGAACGGCCGGTACGTACATGGCGGTCTTCGTGATCAGCGACGACGGCCTTGGCATCGACAGCGCGTTGTTCGTCGGACTGCTGCTCGGGCTGCGATCGCTCCTCGGTGCGGTCTTCCAACCACTCGCCGGATTCGCGGCGGACCGCATGAAACGGATCTGGCTGGTGGTGGGCGGCCTCAGCGTGGCCGCGATCGCGCAGTTCGTGATCCCCGATCTCCCTCGCGATTTCGTCGACGCCTCGGTGTTCGGAGCGTCGATCCCCGTGGTCCCGTGGCTGCTGGTCACGATCGCGATCGTCGGGATCGGCGAGGCGTTCGCGTTCCCGGCGGAGCAGGCGATCTTCGTCAGCATCGGCCGCAAGGTGGGCATGGGATCGATGATGGGTCTCAACCAGATGGGCGGAGGCGCGGGCTTCCTCGGCGGGTCACTACTCGGAGCTGCGGTCGTCGGCGGACTCGGGATCGACGCCGTCTTCCGCGCCGCGGGCATCATCACCCTCGCCGGTGCACTACTGTTCGCGGTGATGATGACCCGCGCGCTCAGGCAACAGGCTGACGAGGAGTCCCGACACAGCACACAGCCGCGCGAGCCAGGCGCGACGGCCTCCGGCGGCTCCAGCGTCGCTGTGCTGAATCGGGAGCCCGACGAGCGGAGCACATGACCGCTTCGACCGAGAACGCGCGCGATTCAGCCCCGGCGGGAGTCCTCTCCTCGTTCGAGGAGCCCGAGTTCCGCACCGTCTGGTTGGGGGCGGTGTTCTTCGGCCTGGGGATGTGGATGGAGCGGCTGGCAATCGGCTGGTTCGTTCTCGACGAATCTGGCTCGGTTTTCCTCGCGGCGCTCTCGTTCGCAATCCGGACGGTGCCGAACTTGGTGCTGG
>Ga0115002_10005438_pt1 | contig 15025 bp, 13 predicted proteins | sample ArcticOcean_MG_C_8_FD_89576 | JGI IMG/M metagenome (GOLD analysis project Ga0115002, IMG submission 89576) | Marine microbial communities from western Arctic Ocean - ArcticOcean_MG_CB11_86 | ecosystem: Environmental > Aquatic > Marine > Oceanic | place: Arctic Ocean: Canada Basin | collected... | reverse complement strand
CAGGAATTCGGTCTGCCGGTGCGGTTTGTTGGCGTGGGCCAGGAGCCGGGCGACCTCGCGCCGTTCGATTCCGAGGCATTCGTGGACGCCCTTCTTGGCTACGTCGACGAGCGCGAAGCAGAGACCGTAGGGACCTCGGGCGACTAGCCCGCGAGCCAACCTCCGATGACGGAAGCATTTCGCTGGTACCTCGTGACGGTGGCGATCGGCGGCGCCGGGTTACTACCTGCAGCTGCGCTTTTCCCGACGCTGCACTCGCGCGGCGTACTTTACGCGCGCCCGCTGGCGCTGGTGCTGGTTGCCGTCGCTGCCTGGTGGATCGGCTGGAGTGGTCTGATCGCCTATGGCGTAGGGGCGCTCGCGATTGTCGTGGTTGGACTGTGGTCCGCGACCGCTGTGACCGGTGTGCGACGCCCGGACCTCGTGCGTGTGGTCTTGAGCCAGAAGCGATTGCTGCTGATCGGCGAACTGGTGTTCATCGCCGTCTTTGCGGTGGTCACGCTTGCACGCGCTCAGGCACCGAACGCGCAGAGCACCGAGAAGCCGATGGACCTCTTGATGCTGACGGCCGTCCATCGCGCGGAGACGTTCCCACCGCCGGACCCGTGGCTGAGCGGCGAGACGGTTTCGTACTACCACCTCGGTCACCTCGCGACTGATGCCGTCGGTCAACTCTCCAATAACGGCCCCGAGGTTAGCTTTAACCTCGGGATGGCGACGATCGGTGCCCTAGTCGGGGCGGCGATCTTTGGTCTCGTGGGTGACGTGCTCGCGCTGAGCCCGCTCCGGCGACGCTCCTCGAGGTGGATCGGAGGCGTCAGTGGCGTGCTGGCTCTGCTCTGGGTCGCTCCGCTTGCTGCGCAGCGGGACATCGTCACGTTCGTATCGAGCGACGCCAACAACGGTTTGCTTGACGAGTGGTGGTGGTGGTGGGATGCGACGCGCGTTCTGCCCGGTCCGATCACGGAGTTCCCAGCGTTCTCGATCCTCCTCGGCGATCTCCACGCGCACGTGCTGGCGCTACCGATCTCGTTGGTGGCGATTGGCCTCGCGGTGTCGACGTTCAGCGGACGGGCGCCACTTACCTGGCGCTCATGGCTCTCGCATCCGGCACGGTTGGTGCTCGCTGGGGTGATCTTTGCGGCGCTGTTCATGACCAATAGCTGGGACATTTTGACGTTTGGGCTTTTGTGGTTTGGTGCGGCGGTCGCCGGGTTCAGGCGGGTGGGCTGGGGCTGGCCGCTCGCCATCTTCGGCGCGGTGCGGTATCTCGTACCGCCGGTCGGAGCGGCGCTCCTGCTGGCTGCGCCGTTCATCGCCAACTTCGATTCGACAGCGCGCTCGGTCGAACTCGTGAGCATCGAGGCGTCCGATCCGGGCAACTGGCTGCTGATCTGGCTGGTGCCGCTGTTGCCGCTCGCGTTGGGCGTGGCTGCACTTCGCATCGGCGCGGACCGCCGAGCTGCGGTGCTCGGCGCTTTCGCCGCAGTGCTGGTCGTGGTCGCGTGGGCGGTGCTGCAGCTCGCCAGTGGTGAGGGTGACGCGCTGGTTGACCGGTCCTGGGGCTGGGTCGTCTTGGCGATGCTCGTTGGCCTAATCGGCCTCGGCAGTGGGGCCGTCGCCTCGGCGGAGCGTAATGGCGACCTCGCGCGTGCGGGATGGATCGCGATCGGGCTCGCCGTTGCAGTGCTGATGCTGACGACCGAGGTGCTGAACATCCAGACCGCGACCTCGGGTCGCTTCAACACCGTCTTCAAGTTCTGGTACCACCTCTGGACCCTGCTGGCGCTGGCCGGTGCGGTCGCGCTCGCGATGGTGGCGGACCGTGTGGCTTGGCGGGCGCTCCTTCCGCGCTCACAGGCCGTGATCGCCGCGACAGGACTGGCGGCCGTGGTCATCGTGTACCTCGGCGCCTTCGTGTACGCGCCCGCGATGGCGCTGAGTCGAGGCCGCGAGGGTCAACCGACCGGCCTCAACGCGCTGGTCTACCTCGAGCGCTCCGATCCCGGGTTGGCCGGTTCGATCGCCTTTGCGCAGGAGAATCTCAGGCCCTCGATGCACGTGCTACTGCAGGCGGTGGGCGAGCCGTACGGGCCGGGCGGCTACCTGGCGGCTGCGAGTGGCGTGCCGACGGTGCTGAGCTGGCCCGCGCACGAAATTCAGTGGCGCGGATCATCGGATGGAATCGCGGCCCGACGAGACGCGGTGGCTCAGATATATACCCTCGGATCAGTCGCCGAAGCGGAGTTGGTTACGGCTCGGTTCCGGGTCACGCACGTCTACGTCGGCCGCGAGGAACGTAACCAATTTGGCGCCGATGTCGCAGCTCGCTTCGCGAACTGGGACATCGCCTGGGAAGGGAGCGGGTCCGTGATCTTTGTCGTACCTGCTGCCGACGAGGTCGTGGCGGCCTCGTGATCGATGCTTCGCCACCGCCCAGCTGCCGAAGGTTCTTCGAGCCTGTCACGCTGATCGTGCTCGGACTGGTGGCGACTGCGCTGGTGCTGCACGTCGTCGACCTCGGCGTGCGCGCGATGCACCACGACGAGTCGCTGCACGCGACCTTCAGTTGGTACTTCACGGACGGGCCCGGCTATCGCCACGATCCGCTGATGCACGGGCCGTTCCAGTTCCACATAATTGCGGGCTTCTTCAAGCTGTTCGGTGACGGCGAGGCCATCTCGCGGATGCCCGCCGCGTTGTTTGGGACCGCCCTAGTGGCGACTCCGTTACTGCTGCGGCGCTGGCTCGGTGGGGTCGGCGTTGTCCTGACGTCGCTCTTCCTTGTGGTGTCGCCATCGCTACTGTACTTCTCGCGCTTCGCGAGGAATGACATCTTCGTCGTCGTCTGGACCGCGCTGCTGATCACCGCCGTGTGGCGGTACCGCGATGATGGCCGCCCTCGGTGGTTGGTGCTGATCGGCGCGGTCCTCGCGCTTTCGTTCTCGACGAAGGAGACGGCCTTCCTGAGCGCAGCGCTGCTGCTGCTGTACCTCAGCGCGACACTGGCGATTGCCCTCGCCGCACAGACCGCTGCGGGCCGCGAGAGCTCCGAGGGTGCCGCCGAGCCGAAGTCGTCGTTCGTGCACGTGCTGTTGCTGTTGCCGCTGGGATGGCTCGTTGCCGCGTTGTGGCCGCTGCTAAGCGGCGTTCGGCAACGATGGCGCTGGGTGGAGCGGCCTCGAGAGGCTGACCTGCTCGTAGTGATCGGCACGCTGACTGCATCGCAACTGGCCGCGGCGAGTCAGATCCCGATCAGCATGATCCGCGAAGAGCTCACCGGCGATGCTGAGATCGTGCTCGGTTCGATCGTCATTACCGTGCTCGTGCTCGGTAGTGCCGCCGTGGGCCTCGCGTGGAACTGGCGCCGCTGGGCGCTGGCCGCGGGCGTGTTCTACGCGATCTACATCCCGCTCTTCACAACCGGGTTCACGAACCTCGATGGATTCGGAAGTGGGCTCTGGGATTCGCTGGACTATTGGCTCGTGCAGCAGGACGTGAACCGCGGTAACCAGCCGCCGTTCTACTACTTCATGATGCTGCCGATCTACGAGCTGCTGACGTTGATTCCGGCCGCGATCGGCGGGCTCTGGCTACTCTGGCGTCGCGACGGGTTCGCGGTGCTCCTCGTGTGGTGGTTCGCGTTCACCCTCGCGTCGCTCTCCTTCGCGGGAGAGAAGATGCCGTGGCTCACGGTGCACCTCGCGCTGCCGCTGGCGTTCCTCGCGGGCTACGTCGGAGGGCAGGTGGTTCCGAGGGTCGTCGACGCGCTGTGGGAGCGACGGGCGCCTGTGGTCGCGTGGGCGGCGACGGGTGTGGCGACCTCGGTGTTCGTGCTGCTCTTCGCGCTCACGGTCCGAGGCGGCACGGACCTAACGTTCGGCCACCCCGACACCCCGCTCGAGCCTTTGATTTACACGCAGACTTCGCCCGAGGTGCCCCAGCTGGCACGCCAGATAAAACTTGCCGCGTTCGACGAAGATCCCGAGGTCCAGCGCATCATCTACGTGGACACCACCGCGTCTCTGACGTGGCCATGGGCGTGGTATCTCCGCCACCTCGATGTCCGCTACGAGTCGGCCGAGACGTTACGCGAAGGAGATTTGGCTGAGGGCGCGATCATCGTCGCTGCGCTGAACACGATCTCGCCAACCGACCCGCTACGCTTCGACTACGAGGATCCGATTCGCTACAAGCACCGTTGGTGGTTCACGGAGTCCGGCTACCGCCAGGCCAGCCCCGATTTCTTGGTAAAGGGCATCACCGACGGTTCACTGATCGATGACTGGTGGACGTTCCTGCTCGACCGCGTCGACGAATCAACGCTCGGTTCGCTCGACGGTGAAGTACTGTTCCCTGAATGACGCTCACACCCGACCGTTCACCAGCCGATCCCGCGCCGCCACCCCCACGGGGCACCGGGCGCCGCATGCTGGTCCGCGCTGCCATTGGTATCGCTGGCAGCGCGGTCTTCCTCTTGCTGTTGCTGCGCCAGGTCGACCTCGGCGAAGTGGGCGACGCGTTCTCTGAGGTGACGTGGGCCTGGGTACTGCTCGCCGGGTTGCCATTCGCCGCTGGCCTCTGGGTGCGGGCGCTACGCTGGCGGATTGTGCTGCGCTCCTCGGTTGAGCTTGATGCCACCGAGGCCACATCGGTCGTGGTGATTGGCTACGCGGCGAACAACCTGCTCCCGGTCCGGGCGGGCGAAGTGGTGCGCGCCGTCTTGGTGGAGCGCGCGACCGGTGCGGCGCGGATGTTCGTGCTCGGCACGATCGTGGTCGAGCGGATCTTCGATGGGCTCGTGCTGGCGTTGTTCCTCGCGGTGGCGCTGGCGGTCGAGGGGAGCAACGACACGCTGCGGCTACTGGCGGTGCTCGCCAGTGTCGGTTTCGCGGTGCTGACGCTGGTGCTGGCGTGGCTCGCCGCCGCGCCGACGCAGGCCACCGCATGGTTGATCGGCATGCTGCGCCTCGTTCCGACGCGATTTCGTTCCCGAGCGCGGGTCTGGCTGGGTAGCTTCCTCGGTGGCCTCGGCCAGCTCCGAGGTAAGCGTGATTGGTCGCTCGCCGCGGGCACGACCGCGCTGTCCTGGGGCCTCGAGGCGGTCTCGTACTGGTTCGTCGGTGAGGCGTTTGGTCTCGGCCTCGATCCGTGGTTGTACCTCGGCGTCGCGGGCGCCGCCAACCTCGCGATCGCCGCGCCGAGCACGGCCGGTGGGATCGGTCCGTTCGAATTCTTCGCGCGCGAGACGCTCGTCGTGTTCGGTGTCTCGACCGCCGTTGGGACGGCCTACGCGATCGTGCTGCACACGCTGATCCTCGTGCCGGTGGTGCTGGTTGGTCTGCTACTGCTGTGGCAGCGGCACGTCGGCCTTGCGGTCCTCGCTAACCCTGAACGTGCAGTCAGCACCGGAACGCCGATCGAGATTTCCTCGTGAAGGCAGTCGTGATCGGGGGCGGCGTCGCGGGACTGGCGGCTGCGCATGACCTCGTGAAGCACGGTCACGACGTGTCGCTCTTCGAGGCCGGGCCGATCCTCGGTGGTCAGGTGCGCACCTTCGACATCGAGGGCGGTCGGATCGAGAGCTTCTATCATCACCTCTTCCGCTCGGATACTGAGATCATCGCGCTGATCGAGGAACTCGGGCTGGGCGATGATCTCGAATGGATCGACTCGAGAGGCGCGATGAACGCCGAGGGTCGTAATTACCCGTTCATCGGGCCGGTCGATCTGCTGAAGTTCGATCGCGTTTCGCTGGTGACGCGGGTGCGCCTGGGCCTCGCGGCGCTGTGGCTCCGCCGCACCTCGAACTGGAAGCAGTACGAGGGCGTGCGAGCGAGCGACTGGATCCGGTCTCGCGTCGGTGGTGAGGGGTACGAACGGGTGTGGGCGCCGCTACTGCGCGCCAAGTTCGGGCCCTACGCCGAAGACATTTCGATGACCTGGTTCTGGGGGAAGATCTACCTGCGCTTCGCCTCGCGGGAGGGCGGGCTGTTCGCGCGCGAGCAGCTCGGCTACCTCCGAGGCTCGTTTGGTCGGCTGATCGACGCGTTCGCGGACTCGATCGTCGCGAATGGCGGACAGGTCGCACCCGGCGTAGCGGTGCAGCGCATTCACACAGAAGGCGGCCGCGTTGTCGCGATCGAGCTGCCCTCGGAGGGTGGTTCGGAGCGCGTAGCGGCCGACGCGGTGATCGCGACAGTGCCGTCGGGCATCTTCAGCCGAATGCTTCCCGAGCTGGGTGACATCGATGCGACATACGCCTCGATGATCGAGGCTCAGCAGTACCAGTGGGCGAGCGTGCTCGTGCTGGCGCTGGACCGCCCGCTGTCCGAGCACTACTGGCTCACGATGACGGACGACGACTGCCCGTTCGTGGTGGCGGTGGAGCAGACGAACTTTGTGCCCTCCGAACGCTACGGCGGTAAGCACGTCGTCTACCTCTCGAACTACACCGATCCCGAGGACCCGATCATCGACCTCGACGCCGATGGGGTATTTGAGCGCTACGAGCCGTACCTGAGGCGCATCAACCCGGACTTCGATCGCTCGTGGGTGACCGATCGCTGGCTGTTCGTCGATCGCGCAGGTCAGCCGGTGGTGCACCACCGATACCACGAGTCGATCGCGCCGCACCGCACGCCGGTCGCGGGCCTCTACCTGGCGAACACGACGCAGATCTACCCCGAAGACCGAGGTCAGAACTACTCGATCCGGATGGGTCGGCGGGTTGCACAACTCGCGCGGATCGATGCGGCCTTGAGAGCGTAACGGCGCATGAGAGTGCGCGGTTCCTTGAACCCTCGGGGGTCGCTCTCTATAGTCCGGGTACCCGTGAAATCGCGCACGAACAGGCGCTGACGAGGACCCGGTATGCCCCTGGAAACCGAGGCACGCGCGGAGCTGCGCGAGCTGGTGACGGACTTCAAGCCGAACGACGGCAAGCTGATGGCTGCGCTGCATCGCGTGCAGCATCGCTACGGCTGGATCTCGCGCGAATCGCTTGAGGTGATCGCCGAGCAGCTGGAGATGTTCCCGGCACATGTCTACGGCGCCGCCTCCTTCTACGACGAGTATCGACTCGAGCCGCCTGCAAACACGACAATCCGCTGGTGCTCCGGACCGGCATGCCGCCTGGAGAATGCCAACGGCATTCGCGACGCGATGTTGGCGACGCTCGGCTTCGATGGCCTCGGCGAGCGGACTGACGACGGGCGCGTCGAGCTGGTCAACGGCCAGTGCAACGGCGCGTGTGAGCAGGCGCCGTTGGTGTGGGTTGAACAGCCGATGGAACACTCGCGACGGGTGGTCGGTAAGCTGACCGCCGCGAGTGCGATCCGCATGGCACGTGCGATTCGCGATGGCGAAGCGTTCGAGGAAGGACACGAAACTGTCTTCTGATCCGGCGCAGCTCCAGGCGAACTTCGACGCGATTCGCGATCCCGCGAACGCCGAATACCAGGCGTGGCGCGCTCCCGAGCGCCCGCGCATCGACGTGGCGATCGACACCTCGTCACTTGCGAACGGTGCCGCTGCCACCCAGACGGCGATCGAGGCACTGTCCAGCGACCGCAACGCGGCGCTCGACATCGGCCGCAACCACGGCTACGGCATGCAGTGGCTGCAGCCACTAGTCACGATCACGTGGCCCGATGGCTCTAGCGTGATCTATGGCCCCGTCACCGAGGACGACGCCGCGGCGATTGTCGACGAGGCAACGGGCCGCGACGGCGCGGCCTCGGAACTGGCGATCGGGATGCTCGCAGGTAAGCGCGGCGACATTCCGAGCATCCGCGACCACCCCTTCTTCGCCGAAGAGCCGCGGGAGCGGCGACTGATCGCCCGCATCGGCTTCACCGACCCGGAGTCGATGGAGCACTACATCGGCAGTGGCGGCTGGTCCGCGATGGCGCGTGTGCTCTACCGCGGCATGGAACCAGCGGGGGTCCGCCAGGAGCTGATTGACGGCTCGCACGGCGGCCGTGGCGGCGGTGGCTTCCCAGCGGGCGTGAAGTGGAACTTCCTCGCCGGTGCGCCCGACCCCGAGCACTACATGATCTGCAACGCTGACGAGGGCGACCCCGGTGCGTGGGTGAACCGCATCGTGATGGAGGGAGATCCGCACCTCCTGGTCGAGGGGATGACCCTCGGCGGGTTCGCGACGCTGTCTCAGCGCGGCTTCATCTACATCCGCGAGGAGTACCCGCTCGCTGTCGAGCGTGTTGAGCAGGCGATCCGTCAGGCCGAAGCAGCGGGCCTGCTCGGTGCTAACATCCTCGGCGGTGACTTCTCCTACCAGCTCGAGGTGGTCAAGGGCGCGGGCTCATACGTCTGCGGCGAAGAGACCGGCCTGATCTCCTCGATCCAGGTCCAGCGCGGCCAGCCGCGCATCCGCCCACCGTTCCCGGCCGCGGTCGGTGTGTTCATGAAGCCGTCGAACGTGAGCAACGTGGAGTCTTGCGCGCACGTCCCACTGCTCCTGCAGCACGGGCACGAGTGGTACAAGGAGTTCGGCACCGACGGGATGAGCGGCACGCGCCTCTACTCGTTCTCGGGCGACATCCCCTACACTGGCTTCATGGAGCTGCCGTTCGGCGCTCCGATGAAGGAAGTACTCGCAGCCTGTGGTGGCATCAGCGGAGGCGCTGAGCTGAAGGCGATCCAGTCAGGTGGTCCGCTCGGCAGCCTCGTTCCAGCGTCCTCGATCGACACGCTGATCCTCGAGAACGCCTCATTCGCGCCGTACGACGCGATCATGGGATCCGGCGGCATCGTCTGGGTGTCTGACCGTACTCATCTGGTCATCATCAACGAGTTCCTCTCGACCTTCGTCGAGGAGGAATCCTGTGGTCGCTGCACCACCTGTCACGGCGGCAACCAGCGGATGACCGAGATCTTCCGCCGCATCATGGCGGGCAACGGGCGACGCGAGGACGCGTTCAACCTCAAGTTGATCGACGACATGCTCCAGCAGTCGAACTGCGTCCACGGCCAATTCAGTCCGAAGCCGATGCGGAACCTGCTGCAGTACTTCCGCGAGGACTTCGACGGACTGGTCGTCGACCGCCATGACTCGACCCACACGATCCCGGCGATGACGCAGTACCGCGTCGCGAACTCGCGTGATCCGCGGGTCGAAGACGCTGTCGCGATCTGCCCGGCTGACGCCTTCCGAGGCAACGCGGGCTTTCGCACGATCGATGACGCTGCCTGTATTCGCTGCGCCGCGTGCCTCGAGGTGGCGCCGGGTGCCGTAGTGCGCGAGGCGAAGCAACTCGAGCCGCTGCCGGTCGCCTAGCGCAAAGCTCGCTTTGCGCTAGGCGACCTTGATCGACACCGGAAGGGCAAACGCTTCGCCGTTTCAGAATGCCTGCATTCGCTCTTCGGACGCCGCATGGATCTCATCTTGGATCGTGCCGTCTGAGCGTGGACCGTCGCTCCCGTGCGCGCCGTGCCATCGAGCAAACCAGACCAGACGATGCCGGTTGACTCGAACGGCTGGTCGAACTCAAGCGTCTGGATGCAGATCTCCTCGAAACCGGTTCTTCGCAGGAATTCGGTCAGTTCGTCCTCGTCGGAGAACCGGAAGAATGGTGGCCCCGCCGGGACGTCCGTGGCTGGTGCTGTGTCGACATCGGCGATCGCTTCGGCGAAGACCTCGATGTACTTGAATCTCGATGGCACATTCCGACTCCGGGAGACCTCCAGAGTCTGGGTCCCTGCTGACTCGGCAGCGCGCGACGTCGTACGGACGCTCTCGACCGTATGTCGGGCCAGGGGGTAATCCCCGCGAGTCCCTTGGCGTCGAACCGATTGGTGGCCGTTTCGGAATTCGAGCCGAGTTGCTCGAACGACCCTACGCACACATGATCTAGGGCCCCTAGGGGCACTTCCGGGATGCTGCCGGGGGGGGGAGTGGCTGCCAGCGGCCTTACCCACCAACTCGTGGGGGCCTCGTAGTAAGTGTTCGCCTGCTGGATGTCACCTTCGAGTCCGTGGACGGCAAGGTTCATCTTGGCCGACCGCATGGTCGTGGCGTTCTTCTCCAGGCCACGGAAGGTGAGTTGCTCCGTCGGGCTCTGCCCATGCTCCTCGACAATGCGCGCGCTCTGCACGAACATGCCGCCGGAGCCGCACGCGGGGTCCAACACCGTGCCGCGCTCAGGGTCGAGGACGTGGGCGATCAACGAGACCAGCGAGATGGGCGTGAAGAACTCGCCAGCGTCGTGCGCCTTCTGATCGGCGAACTGGGTGAGGAAGTACTCGTAGATCTGCCCGAAGACGTCACCTGACACGTGCTTCAGTTCCTCAGGGTTGAGCGTGCGCAAGAGCTGGCCGAGAACAGCGGTGTCCAGCTCCTGTACTCACCTTTGGGAAGCACGCCTCGCAGGTTCTCGTGGTCTGCCTCGATCATCTCCATCGCCTCGATGACGGCCTTCGCGCGATCTTGACTGTCGGTAAGGCCCACGAGGTAGTCGAACTGGGCGTTGGGCCGTAGGGAAATAGCGCTCCGCTGCGAGAAATCCTCCTTAGTCAGCTCCCGCGTCTTACTTCCACGACTCGGTAGGCTGCCCCAATTTCGTCCTGTACCGCCAGGAAGCGACTGTACGCATGGCGCAAGAAAACGTGACCCATGACCGGCAGGAAGTACTCATTGCTCGCGTAGTTGGAGTTCGCACGCAACGTGTCCGCCGCGCTCCAGAGACGCTTCTCGATCGCTTCGATGTGTTCCAGCTGGGCCAAAGTCGCTCCCTGAATTGTTCGATGATCCTCGCCGGTTGCGGAGTCGCTGAGGCTGCCAAGTCGCGAATTTCCGCAGGAACCGTCGGGGAAAATCTGTGCGACGTCGCTTCCGGCCAGTCAGGCGGGAATGAGAGCGCGCGTAGCCGTGGTCGTTCGTTCGAGGGCTGGGGATGGGGCCACAATTCACAGAATGTTCAAATGTACGGAGTTTGGTACATGGCATCTGTGCTTCGAGAACTGGTTCAAGCGGTTCCTGAACGCCGCGGCGACGGTACATCCGTACTCGGGCGAGGAAGTTCTACCGAGTTCCCATTGCCCTTCACGCCGTCCTCCGACGAGGCCAGCGACGGACAACTTCGGTCTCTCCCTGAACGATGGTGATGCTCGTTCGAGGAGGATGACCGCAAGTGCGGACCGGAGCCTGAACAACGGGATGGACCAGGCCCGCCATGTTTCCAGTTGGCGCCCTGGCGCTCCGGTCGCCGCTCAGATGGTGTGAACCAGCACTGATCAGGGCAGATGGGTGCAGTTTGGGTGCAACTGCTAAAGCTCAGCGCAGTTGGTTTACCGAACGAGCCGGTGTTTGTTGGAGGCCACGGCGAGAATCGAACTCGCGATAAGGGTTTTGCAGACCCCTGCCTTACCACTTGGCTACGTGGCCCAGAGCGGATGCAGCGTGCGCCTTCGCTCGCCGGAACCTCGTCGAGGATTCGTCGGGGCTCCACGCGCCGGATTCCGGGTGGCTCCGGCGCGAATCTGAAGATGGTAGCGACGGCCTCTCATGGGGTCGACTGGATCCCGGGCGATCGGTGATGCTGGGTCAGCCGCCTCGCAGCGGGAGTTCGACGACCGCTGTGCCCTGTAGCGGGCGCTCGCCTCGATCGTTCTCGAGCGAGAGGTCGAGGTGCACGCGGGGTGAGGTCCCGGCGTCGGTGACGAGGGCGACTGAGCGCAGGCGGTCGCCGTGGAGCACCGGGCGGCGGTAGCTGACATCGAGCTGGACGATGTGGCCGAGCGGGCCCATCCAGTCCGTGACGAGCCTCGTAATCATCGCCATCGACATCGTGCCGGGGACGATCGGGCGTTCGAGGCCCTGGCTACGGGCCGCGGCGGTGTCGGTGAACCGCCCAGCGCCGCGGTCGCTGCCATCGGATTGGCCGCGCGCGGTCTGGCCGAGGAACTGCTGGACGTGCTCGGTGCTCGGCTGCTGGATTTCCTCGAATTCATCGCCCAGGTCGACGTCGTCGAAGTAGCGTTGCTCCAGGGGGTCGGACATTCGGGTCTCCTCGTCCGCGCTAGTCATCGAGTGCCTTCGTCTGGCGGAAGACGACGGAGTTCTCGGTGGCCGCCACATCGACCCCATCCTGGTTGGCGTAGCGAGTGTGGCGGACGACGAAGACCATCCGACCGCTGCGACCGGTCTTCTCGTAGACCTCCTTCACCTGCGTGAAGGCGTCGATCGTGTCACCCGGCTTGATCGGCGAGAACGTTTCGAGGCGTGAGCCCGCCATAAACGACTGATCGCCGAAGCGGATCTGCGGATCGGGACCCTGCCTGAGCCCGGCGGTGTTCAGGATGCCCGGTGGCGCGACGAGGCCGCCGTATGGGCCTTCGTTCTCTGCCCACGTGGCGTCCGTGTAGAGGGGGTTGGTTTCCTCGAGGGCTTCGCAGTAGTTCGCGATCGAGTCGAGCGTGACCTCGAGCGAGCCGACGCTCACTTCCTGGCCGATCACGCTCTCGTCGAGCTCCACGGCCTCGCCGCCCAGCTCGCCCTGGCCACTGGTCGAGGGGATGTGTGACGCCGAGGGCAGCGCCTTGCGCTCGGAGCCCTCGCGCGTGTCTTCGACCCGGACCGGACGGAACGCGCCGCTGCGGAGCGCTGCGACCAACTCCTCGTTCGTGGTGACTGGCACGTCGAACTCCGTTAGGCAACGCCCGAGCGCCGAGACGAAGTGGGCGTCCGAGCCGCCGACGGTGAGCAGTGCATGCTGCTCAGCGAGATCAAACGAGCGACCGTTCTCGTAGTCGCTGCTGCCGCCGTTGAGCGCCTCGATGATGCCGACGGCATCCAGCGACACGCCGCGCTCTCCGACATGCTCGACGAGGCCGATCCGCGGGCGTCCGGCGTGCGCCCCGACGGCGATGCCGCCGGTCTCCTCTGCCGTCTGGAAGACCTCGGCGTAGGGAAGCGCGATGTCGCTGAGGTCGAAACGTCCGAGGAAGTCGGCGTTGACGCCGTAGACGAGCACGTGACCGACGTCCGTCTCCACCTCGATGCCGCGGAGGATCGTCACGTTGTATTGCTCGGTGAACGCGGTGTAGTCAGCGTCGTCGAGGTAGCAGCGGTGCTCGGTGAGCACGAATCCATCGACGTGGTAACCGTTCTTGCGCCTGGCCTCGACCCACTTGCAGTAGCCCTCGACAGTTCCGCCGGCGTCGTCAGAGCCGTCGGTGGAGTGGACGTGGAGGTCGAAATAGGAGTGATCGGGCAAGTGGGGCTCCTCGGCGTTGGCGACGCGGCGGGTTGGCGCTGGGAGGCGCGTGACCGGGCGAAATCCTGTCAGTGTTATGGCGATATTGTCAAAGGTGTTGGAGCCTCGGGATTGGTGAAGTCGAAGTGTGTGTGCTCAGTTGGGCGCGACTCAGGTTCGCGCCGATGCTTGGACGGGCCATGAGCCGGGCGCGTGGTCACAGACTGCCTTAGCTCGACGCTGCAAGGTTGTCGGGAACCTCGTCCCGCGTCGGAGAGCTCAATGCAACAGAAGTGGGCAACTGTGGCCGTGCCGATCGTCGGCTTGATTGCCGCCGCGTGTGGCGGCGGTGACGGGGACCCGACGGCTGCTGCACCGTCCGTCACGGGCTGGCCTGCGGCTGGGACCTCAATCGTGTCGTCGCCTGCGGTGAGCGAGAACGTCGCCCTGATTGACGGCCAGGGGCCGTGGGATTCGGCCGCCCTCGCCGATCGGGCATGGGACGAAACCGGCGCTCCCCTCACGCTCCAGGGGGTACGCCACCAGCGGCGTCCCGTCACCATCGAGGGAGATCCCCGGTTTCGTCCCATGCCCGATCGGCGAGGGCGGCACCTCGATCGAAACGCTTCAGCGCGGCTACCTCTACGGGCCGCTGGACATCGCAGACGTAGCAGAATCAACCATCCATCCCAGTCGCTCGGGTCGTGCTGTCGAGGAACTTGTGCGCTGCCCGTCGAACGAACAGGCTGTGCGGATGAGCACGCCAGCGTTCGGCCTGAAGCGCTTCGACTTCACGACGCCGGCGAACTTTGCTGCCGATGTCGCGCGCGCCGAGACCGCCGGGTGGAACTACGCTCTTGTCCCGGATTCCCAGTTGCGCCGCCACGATACCTACGTACTGCTCGCGTTCGCTGCCCAGGCGACGGAGCGAATCCGCCTCGGTCCGCTGCTGGCCAACCCGATCACGAGGCATCCGACCGTCACGGCCGGTTCGATTGCGACGGTCGACGAGGTCTCGGACGGGCGTGCGGTGTTGGGCCTCGGTATTGGCGCCACCGCGGTGCAGCTCGCCGGCCTGAAGCTGGCTCGAGTTGCGATCCTCGAGGCTGCGAGGACGACCATCCGAGCGCTGCTGGTAGGTGCGGACATCGAGGTTGGCGCAGAGCGACCTGCGCGGCTGCCGCACCCCCGTCCGGTGCCCGTCTGGATCGCCGCGGCCGGGCCACGGATGCTGCGAGCGGCCGGGCGTGTGGTGGACGGTGTCTTCATTCGCGCTGACGCAACGAGGCGGTGCTGCGCAACTCTGTCGCCGCGATCTACGCCGCGGCGGACGAAGCGGGGAGCGCTCAGGCGTCAGTGCGGCTGGGGCTCGTGCTGCATACCGCCCTCGAGGATGCCACCGAGCGTGCGCTGGCGGTCGGCAAGTCGATGGCCGCCGGGTTCTACGAGCACTCGCCGCACCTGTTCGAGGCAGCGGGACTGCGCTGGGACGGACCGGATGTACACCAGCCTATAGGCGCAGGTGCATCCCGATTTCCATCACCACCCGGACCTAGTGGAGTCGGGACGCGTGGTCGACTTCCTTCCGGAGACAGCAGCCGATGCATTCTCGGTGCGCGGATCGTTCCCGGAAGTCGCGGCGCAGCTCATCGAGGTGCTGTCGCTGGGGATCGATTTCGAGATCGTCGTTCTGCATCCGGTACCGAATCCACCGCCGCCCGATGAGGCCTCCGGCGCTACGTGCATGGAGCGGATGGCGCGTGAGGTGTTCCCGCTCGTCTGTGCCGCGCTGAGCTGATCTCGATCGCTTG
>Ga0115002_10005427_pt1 | contig 15055 bp, 11 predicted proteins | sample ArcticOcean_MG_C_8_FD_89576 | JGI IMG/M metagenome (GOLD analysis project Ga0115002, IMG submission 89576) | Marine microbial communities from western Arctic Ocean - ArcticOcean_MG_CB11_86 | ecosystem: Environmental > Aquatic > Marine > Oceanic | place: Arctic Ocean: Canada Basin | collected... | reverse complement strand
GGTGATACGCGCGAATCACCATCAGGCCGGCGAACTCACCCTGGGCCCCGGAATTGGGCTGGAGGGACACCGCCGTAAAGCCGGTAATCTCTGCGAGCGCCGCTTCCAGATCGCGGAAGATTTCCGCGTAGCCCTCCACCTGGTCGACAGGGACAAACGGGTGGATGCGACCAAACTGCGCCCACGTGACTGGCAACATCTCAGTGGCCGCATTCAGCTTCATCGTGCATGAGCCAAGCGCGATCATCGAGGTGTCAAGGCCGATGTCCTTCCGCTCGAGACTGCGGATGTACCGCATCATCTCGGTCTCTGACCGATGCGTATTGAATACCGGATGAGTCATGAACGCACTGGCCCGTCGCAGCGATGCAGGGTACCCATCGGTCTCGATGACCTGGAACGGCGTAGGCGAGGCGCCAGACCTCTCGGCAGCGCCAGGCTGATGAGCGGCGACAGTCTTACCGCCAGCCGCCGCACAGACGGCGATGATGTCGCGCAGGTCCGCAGTGGACACGGTCTCGTTGAGCGCAATGCCCACCGTGTGGGAGTCGATGTAGCGCAGATTGATCCCAGCGGCGAGTGCTGCGGTCCGTACCGCATCGATCCCAGACGGCATCTCCACGCACAGTGTGTCGAAATAGTGCGCGTTGGATTGGCGCAAGCCGAGCGCCTTCAACTCCGCGTCAAGCAGTCTGGCTAGCGCGTGCACGCGGCCGGCGATCGCCTTCAAACCCTCGGGGCCGTGATAGACGCCATACATCGCCGCCATGTTGGCTAGTAGCGCCTGCGCCGTACAGATGTTCGAGGTCGCCTTCTCCCGGCGAATGTGCTGCTCGCGCGTCGCCAGTGCCATCCGGTAGGCTTTGCGACCCTGCCCGTCCACCGACACGCCGATCATGCGCCCCGGTATCTGTCGCACGAAGGCACTGCGACAGGCGAAGAAAGCCGCGTGTGGTCCTCCGTACCCCAGCGGCACTCCGAACCGCTGCGAATTGCCGAACACCACGTCGGCACCCATCTCACCCGGCGGCGTGAGAAGCGCAAGCGCCAGCAGGTCAGCGCCCACGGCCACGAGCGCGCCGGCCTCGTGGACGCGCGAAATGAAGGAGGTCAAGTCCTGCACCAGTCCCACCTCGTCCGGATACTGAAGCAGGACGCCGAACGGCGTGGGGTCGTCAGATTCGTCGAACGTCATCTCCTCAATTGGGCTGACCTCGACATCGATCTCCAGCGGTTCCGCACGAGCTCGGACAACATCGATCGTCTGCGGCAGGCAACGGTCACTGACGAGAAAGCGCGCGCGTTGGCCATCCGCCTGCTTCTTTGTCCGCACGCGATGCAGGAGCGTCATGGCCTCGGCCCCGGCGGTCGCCTCGTCCAACAGCGACGCGTTAGCCACATCCATCCCGGTGAGGTCGGACACCATGGTCTGAAAGTTGATCAACGATTCCAGACGACCCTGGGCGATCTCGGCCTGGTATGGCGTATAGGGCGTGTACCAGCCCGGGTTCTCCATCACCATGCGCAGGATGACGCTTGGGGTGACGGTGTCGTGATAGCCGAGGCCGATGTAGGAGCGGAATGCCTTGTTGCGCTCAGCGAGTTGAGCGAGCCGTCGCAGATATTGGTGTTCACTCTCCGCCGGCGGGAGGTCGAGAGGTCGAGTGAGCCGAATAGAGGCCGGAATCGCCTCGTCGATCAGCGCATCGAGTGACCGGGCACCGATCGCGGTGAGCATGGCATCACATTCATCAGGTGACGGTCCTATGTGACGTGGTGCGAACCAGTCGTTGGCATCCAGCGAATCCATCAGCCGAGCAGGCCCTGGTATTGCGCGCTGTCGAGTAACCGAGCGACGTCGGCGATATCCGACACCCGAACCTTGATCATCCATGACGCGTGCGGGTCCGCGTTCACCGCCTCGGGACGATCCTTCAGGGCACCATTGACCTCGACGACTTCACCAGCAACCGGCGCAAACAGTTCCGACACGGCTTTGACGGACTCGATCGAGCCGAACGACTCCCCGGCGGTCAGACTGCTGCCGACATCCGGCAACTCCATGAAGACAACATCGCCGAGCTGCTGCTGCGCGTAGTCGGTAATACCGACTTCTGCCGTGTCGCCGGAGAGGAGGATCCATTCGTGGTCCTTGGTGTATTTCCGATCATCGGGATAAGGCATGTCTGTCCTCGTTCTCTCAGGCCACCCAACAGGTGGCCTTACGCGTGTGAGCCTTTCTTGTAAAACGGCATCTTCACGACGCGTGCGTTCGCCACGCGGCCGCGAATATCGATCTCAATGGTCGTACCGAGACTGGACTGCGCCAATGGCACGTACGCCATACCGATCGCCTTCCCCAGATGCGGAGTCTGCGTCCCGCTTGTCACCACGCCAATCGCCGCGCCATCCTGCATGACGCGGTGCCCGTGACGCGCGATCCCGCGGTCCACCATCTCGAAACCAACCAGCTTCCGTGAGACGCCGCTGGCCTTCTGCTCTAGGAGCCGGTCACGGCCGATGAACGTCTCGTTGGTCCATCCGATCATCCATCCGAGGCCCGCCTCGAGGACCGTGGTCGTCTCGTCGATGTCGCTGCCATGCAGGCGCATGCCCGCCTCAAGGCGCAACGTGTCGCGCGCGCCGAGACCGGCCGGTACCACGCCGGCAGCGTCGCCGGAGTCAAGAATCGCCTGCCAGACCTTGTCGGCCATATTGGGAGGCACGAAAATCTCGTAGCCATCCTCGCCCGTATACCCCGTGCGAGCGATCGTCGCGCGAGCGTTGGCCACTTCCCCATACGAAAACCAGAAGGGCTGGATCTCCGCTAGTTCGGCGCCAGTGAGGGGCTGCAGCACGTCAAGCGACGACGGTCCCTGGATGGCGATCAAGGCGTAACGGCTGCTTGAGTCGATGGCGGCGGCGTTACCCACCGCTTTTACCTGCTCGCTGATCCAGGCGAAGTCCTTGGCGACGTTACCCGCGTTGACCACCAGTAAAAAATGGCTTGGCGCCATACGATAGACGATCATGTCGTCCAGGAAGGTACCCTCCGGCGTGAGCAACCCAGAGTATTGGGCCTGCCCTACCTGTAGCTGTGCCGGGTCGCTACATGCAATCCGCTGCACCGCCAGCAGGGCGTCCTTGCCGGCAATCTCGATCTCTCCCATGTGGCTGACATCAAACAGTCCAGCACGCGCCCGCACCGCGTGGTGCTCGCTGGTAATCCCCGCATACTCAAGCGGCATCTCCCAACCTGCAAAAGGCACCATGCGTGCCTGGGACGCGTGATGCCTGGCGTTGAGAGCGGTCTTGCGAATCTCGGTGTTGGCCGCGTCGGTCATGAAGGCGGGTGAAGTGTCTTAAAGGGTTCGAATCGAACGAGCTTCCAGGAAAGACTTACCGTACTATGCGTCCAGGGGTCGGTCAAGGAGAGATCCTCGGTGACGCCGGTCGCGGGCACGCCAACCGCCTGCGCCGCAGCCTAGCCGCGCTGGATGATCAACTGGATGGCGCCTGACGCTTTCGACGTAGGGTCGACGAATTCGAGTGCGACGTAGTACTCCGTCCGTGCCAGTGTGGCCGACTCAAGCCGCACACATCGCTGCACGGACCTCAACACGCGAGCCTGAAGCGCCACGGTCGTGTCTTTTCACTCAAGTCGCACCGTAAACTGTCCGTCTTTGGGCGGCTCGGTAGGCAATTGCACGAGCGCCCCGCCCGCGCTGAGTTCGACACAGATCCCACTCCGGTCTTTTCCCAGGCGCACCAACAATGGTTCAAAGGGTGTGCGGTCAGTTCTCCGCCGCTCACGTTCCGGCGGTTCTTCTGTGTGTCGTGGCATTCCGCCCTGGCTGGGTATGATCGACGTGCATTTCTGAGACGATGCTCTGGACTGTACCGGCATTTGCCTCGGCGTTCAAGACAGTGGCCACAGCGCCCAGCGTCCGATCTGAATCACGCACGCGCGAGTCGATCGGATGTGAAGGCGTCAGGGCGACCGTACGTTCGAGCGGCCGTTCCTGTTCCCGCGCATTCCCAGGCCAGTGGAAGAGCCAGAGCGCGTCGATCGCCGCATCCGAGGTCGCCACATGCCGCGACACGCGGCGGTCCGCTCCAGCGCGGGGGCAGAAATTGCCCCGGCCTTTCTGGCGAGACGACGTCCCAGCGCAATCTGCCCCGCGTGCTAGGTCTCGTGAAACAGAGATCCCGCCGATAGCGTACCGACAGTCTCGGCAGGATCGTTGGTGGGAGAAACCGGGGCTGTGGCCGTCAGGGTCTCTGACGTCGCAGTGCCAAGGGCTGCGATGATAGGGGCCTGAAGGCCGCCGAAACAAATGGAATCAGCCGCATGACATGTCCCCCCGTGCCGAGTGTGACGGGTGACTGATCAATTGCTGGACGGATTCTAGATGGATCGCGGTGAGTCGTGGAGGGTCGTTTCTTTGCTCACGTCCGGCAGTGCCCCCCGGCCTACGCCCATCACGGTGCCGTGCCCACAAACTGAACGAACTGTGCCATCGGAGTCGGATTCCCGTGGATGCCCACGATGGTGGTCACATCCAGGCCCAGTCGCTGCAGGTGCTGGTAGAACGTCCGGCTGCTGGCGTTGGGGGCTGACGCTTGCGGATTGTAGAGATCGGCCTGCACGACGATCTGCTCCCTCGGGATATACACGATCAGCATGCCCGCCGCGTGGGCGAGACCCTCGACGCTGTAGATTTCGACCGTTCTCGTGTCATCGGCGAGGACGTATTTCTCCCGCGCGGTCTCGAAGATGTAGCCTTCCGACCACTCCTCGGGTGGATGCAACGAAAACCGGTCGGGTTGCAACACCCACGGCCTCGCCCGCAAGACTTCCTGGTAGTACGGGTGGTTGCCTTCGTGGGTGATGACCGTCGCGCCCTCGTGGACATAGGTGCGGAGTCCACCCAGATGGTCCCAGTGATGGTGCGTATTCACGACAAACCGGATCGGCTTGTTCGGAATGAGCCTGTTCACTTCGCCGATCACCGCCAGTGACCGTTCTTCGTTCAGCGGCGCCTCGACAACGGCCACATGATCGCTGAACTCGATGGCCACGCTGTTGTGGGAGCCTCCCCCGATCAACCACAAGCCCTCACCCAAGTTTTCCGACTGCACGCGGACAGGCTCAACGCCGGCGCTCCGTACTTCGTCCGGGACCGTGAGTGCAGCATTCGCCACGTTCACCTGAAGGTCCGAGACCGTCTCCAGGCCAAACGCATGGTCGCCGCCGCTGACGTTCGGCATGTGCGCGCCATCGTCATAATCCTGATGCTGATGAAACCGCGGAATCATCGCACCACCCACCTCCCGATATTCGGTGTACACGTTTTCATAGTAGAGGTCGCCGACAACCGGATTGGAAACCCAAGTCTGAACTCGCTGGAGCATATTCTGCGGATTGATCGTACCGTTGACCCGGTACTTCCCAAAGGCGACAAACGACACCACGGTCGACCTGCCGCCATACTCGTTGCGAGTGAACAAGGTCGGGTTGGCGCCCGGCGCCATCGCGCCCTTGAGGAACCCCCATGGCGTCAGGAGGATTTCGAGCCGCCGCAGTTCGGCGGCGGCCGGCTGCGGAACGGATCGCCCTTCCGCAGTCACATCCCAGGCGTAGTCGCCGCTGACGAGACTAGTGACCCGTTGTTCGGTCAGGAACGGGAATCCCCGGCCGCCGCCTTGAAGCGAATTGTCGCCTTGTGCCCTGACGTATTCCTCCCTTGAGGACATCGTCTCGAAATCGATCGTCCGCGTATAACTCGTCAGGTCCACTCGCGGCCAATCCTGATCGGGCGAGAAGTTCTGCCCGACCATGCCTTGCCAGCCGGTTCCGGTGTATCGGATGGACTCCATATCGGCGGCGCCCATCGCGGTCGCGACCGTCTGGAGGACGCGTTGTACATCCTGCGCCGCGGCCGATCCCGCCATCAGCACGGTGAGGATCAGTGTCAGCAATAATCGCGTCGCCATGATCATCCTCCCTTGTGCGTCTGCTGACTCGTGTCACGCTCGTTCCCGGCCGCCACGTACTAGCCGCTGTACAACAGGCACGGCATCGCGGTGCGGTGTGCGGTGGCGCAGCTACGGAGCCGGTCTGTGGACACACGCCGCGGCACTGGGCCCTCGCCCCTTCTACGACCTGTGAAAGAAACGCGTGCCCGCGCCGCAGCCTCCGAACTTCTACTGCCGCCTACCTGCTGGCGGGGATGACCATGGTGTGGTTACGCTTCGGCACCTGGCCGACGGCGATCTTGGTCACTTCCTCCATCGTCGGGATGTCAACGACCAACGTGTCGCCCCCCACGGGGTCGGCCACATAGGCCCTCTGGCCGTCCGGCGTGGCCGTTACCCAGGCGCAGCCTTTTCCGCTGAGATAGGCTTCTCCCACCGGGTTCAAATCAGGAAGTGAGTACGAGTAGAGCGCGTTGTTCTGCCGGCTGCACACCAGAAGAGTCTGCTGATCGGCGGTGACAGCCAGACCGTGAGATGCAGCGGAGCCTACGGGAATCCCAACTCTCCCGGCGGGCAACTTCGGCAAGGCGATCCGATTGACCTGCTTGCGGGTCTTGAAATCCACAACGACAAACCCGTTGAATTCCCCAACCTGCGCGAATATCGAGTGCGTCGAGCCGTCGGGATTCGCGGAGACCGCCATTGGCCGAAGTCTGTCCTCCAGTTCAATTGACCACGCCGGCGCATCGGTCTCCGTATCGAGGACACTCACAAAGCCGTTGGACGCAGAACCGGTGACCACGTGCTTGCCATCCGGGGTGGCATACAGGTTATGTACGGGCCCGTCCGTGCGAATGCTCTTGACCAGGGTCAGAGAGGTGGTGTTGATGACATCAGCTACGCCCGGATTGTCTCCGACGGCCTGCCGAATTCCCACATAGACTCGACTCCCATCAGGCGTGATCGTGACATTGTTGGGACGGCCCGAGACCGGAATCTTCTTGACCACCTTGAGCGTCTGGGCATCAACCACGTCCAGCGTTTGATCGGCCTCGTTGGTGGCGTAGATCCACCGTCCATCGGGGGACGCGGTGGCCCCATGCGCGACTTCAATGCCTGGAATCACTCCCACGACGGTGTTGCTGACAGGGTCGATCAGATGGATCCTGTCTCCGGCGGCGTTGGTCTGGATGATCCGAACCTGATCTTGCGCCTGGGCCGCCAACGGCAGCGTAAACAGCAGGATCGCCAGTAATGTCACACAGCGCCGAACCAGGTGAATAGTTGTCATTCGTCAGCTCCTCGCAGGAAAAAGAGTTCAGCGATTACCAGGTTAATCTAAGCACACTCCGGGAAGCTCGACGTCCGGATCGTTGAGGCTGTGGCCGCACACCCAATTGGCGATCGTCTGCCACTCCGGCTCGAGAAACGAGTTCCAGTGCTTGCCGCCGCTGTGGTAGAAGGAGCCCCCTCCTTCGGACGCAAGCGGGTGCTGGAGCAATATACTTCGCGGGAGGTTGTGGGGAACCACCCGCGGAGTGACGACCTCCATGTTCAGGCGGGATTGCTCCTCGGTCCAGGTGACGGCTCCGGCCGAAAGCTCCTGGAGGCGCATGGGAGTCCCATGGATATGGCAGGAGACACAGCGGGCGTTGCCCTCGCGCTTGAGCAGGAAGATGGGCTGGATTCTGCTTCTGAAGTACTCGAAGTCCAGAGCCGCGGCCTCTGGTGAGCCGGCTTCCTGGGCCCGCAGCGCAGCAGTGGACGGGATTTGGGTAAGTAGCGCTGCTAGCAGCAGTATCAACCGGGCGACAGGCATAACGGATTCTCCTCTAGTCTCTTCTTCCGAACACGACACAGAAGCAATCAAGCTTCCCCCGCACCTGCTCTCCGGGGCCGGCCGGACTGCCTCGGCAGGAGCGTACAGGAAGTGGGTGTCCATAATCAACGACAGAGATTAGCCTTTCGGCGGGCGCCCCCAACCGCTGCCCAGGCGCCCCATGACCCTTTTTTCTCGACCTGTCTGATCTCACTGAGGGCAATGGTCTCGCTTCCGACCGCCGCTGTGCCCAGGCGTGGACGTGATGGAAGGGCTGGCCAAGGCGCTGAAGGTTGCCCTGGCCGAACGTCCCAGGAGTTCATGGGAAAGCAATCCGCCTACGCTTTCGCAAGTTATAGCGCTTTTCATGACCGTGTGGCCCGAATAGCCGCAGTGATGCATGCAGAAGTACCATGACGCACCCAAACTGTACAAGGGCAATCTGAAAAGCGCTTTAGGCAGCCGGACATTCGATCCGCCCGCCGGTGGAATGACAGCGGGAGGAAAACATGGGAGCCTGCGCGAAAATTGTCGCGACGTGCGTTCTGGGAGCGCTGGGATTGCTATCGCCGGGAACGGCCACTGCTGCTCAGCTGGTCATCCTCGTCAACCAGGGCGCGGCGCCTGGCGTGAGAGAACTTGCCGCGGAGTTCGAGCGTATCAGCGGACACAGCGTGACGGTTGTCCAGCCCGATGACGCCACGCTGGAGCAGCGCATCAACGACGGGACGGCGGACCTCGTCACCGGAAATCCCGGAGTGATCGAGCAGCGCGTCAGGGATGGCAAGGTGGTGGCCAGCACGGTCACGCCATTCGTGCTCGCCGGTCTCGGCCTTTCGGTGCAGGCCGGCGCGCCGAAACCCGACATCAGCAGCGTGGAATCGTACGCGGCGGCTTTGCGGGCGGCGGAGTCGATCGGCTATTCGCGCGGCTGCAGCGGCACGCACGTCGCTGAGGGCATCGCGCAACTCGGGCTCGTGGAGGAGCTGGCGGACAAGACGATTCGCACCGAAGGCGGTCCCGTCACCGACTTTCTGGCGCGCGGCGACTTCGAGATCGGCATTCAACAGACTAACATCATGGTCGATGTGCCTGGAAGCGATTATGTCGGGCCACTGCCTGGCTCTCTGAACGAGCCCTGCCAATCGGATGTCGGCGTGTTGACGGCCTCGAAGGAACCGGACGCCGCGCGCGAGATGATCAGGTTCATGATCTCGCAGGAGGCCGCGCCGCTCTTGCGCAGAACCCATGCGGAACCAGTCAATCCCTGATTGGTGCGACGCCGGAACGTTCACCACGGGCTGCTAGAACACCGTCGTGATCTTGGTGAACAGCGTGTTCCCCTGGTCCGATCGCTCACCGAACTCTGCGGTGCCTCGCTGGTAGGCCACCTGAATCGTCCCGAACGGCGGCATGTACCGATAGACGAACACCGCCTGAATATTTCTCCGATCGATCGCCGAGTTGGTCTGGAGGAAGAGCCGAACGAACAGGTCCTTGGTGAAGAACTGGTTCGCGCGCACGACGTGGATCCACGTGCCTTCGTCGTCTGGATCGGGATCAAGGACGAGCCGCTGCAGCTCGTACTCGGCCGAGAGTTCCGGCGTGACCGTGTATCGCGCAGCTGCATTCCAGAGCTTAAAGTCGGCGTCGAAGTTGTGCCCGAAGGTCAACCCGCCACGCACCGACTCCCAGGCCCGTGTGTTGTACCCCAGCTCCAGCGCCGTCTGCCGGTTGCGAAAGTCCTTCTCGAACCGCTTGAACTCCTGCGTGTGACTGACCGTGGTGCTCCACTTATTGCGCCAGTCTACCGACAAGGATTCGTCCACCTGCCAGCTCCGCAACGCGCCGGCCTGCGCCCAGTAGGCGTTGTAGACCGACCCATACTCGATCCGCTCCGCCGCGCCCCCGGTCGGCCAGAACGTCTTGTCGATCGCACCGTCGAGTTCACGCCGGTCATCGTCGCGGACAAATCCAATGGCGTTGACGTTGTCGCCGAAGCGATCGCCGAGGTGCGAGTAGAGCAGGTGCGCGTGAGCAGTCGAGGAGTCGTAGGAGGGGCGGACGAAAAAGGCCAGGCTCCCACGCCCGTACTCGCCGTAACTTTCGACGAGCTGTCCCGTGAGTCCGAACGTCTCGGTGAAGAACAGGTTGGCGTCCAGCTCGATCGATCCCTGGCGCTGTCCTGCGTGCACGCGATCAGCGACGAGGAGCCCGATATTCGACCGTGAGGACACGTCGCGCCGCACACGGCCGACCGTGTAGGTTGCCCCGGACGACGAATCTGGCATGTCTCCGTGCGTGGTCAAGAGCGCAAACGTCCAGGCTCCCTGCCGGCCCAGGGCCTTGGCTCCAGCGGTGATGTCCGAGATGCGTCGCGGGTAGAAGGTCTGAATCCGCTGATTGAACAGCTCCTGACCTTCGAGGAAGAACTGCCGCTTCTCGGTGAGCGACACCTCGAACCGGGTGAGGTTGATCTCTTCCTGGTCGGCTTCCACCGTCGCGAAATCGGGATTGATCGTCAGGAACGTCGAGGTTTGCGGGGTGACTACGTAGCGAACGTCCACGCCCACCGACCCGGTCAGCGAAGAACCATCCTGCGCCTGCGAGAGCGCGTAGGGCACGATCTGTTGCCGACGTGTCGGCGCCGGCACGTCCAGCCCCACAAGATCGCCAGCCTGCGACATGCGACCCCAGTGGTCTACCGGGCCGGCCCAGTAGGTGCGCTCCAGGCTCCTCAGGCGCGTTCGGGCGAAGTTGATACCCCATGTCGTGTCGGTCCCGGCCACGTACTGGATGGAGCTGAACGGGATCGAGAACTCCGCCGAGTATCCGTAGTCGGTCCGGCGCCCGGCCGACTCCCACGGAGCATCCCAGTTGTTGTCGTTGCTCGTTCCATCTTCTCCGAGCCGCCCGTCCATTTGTGTGCCCACGACATTGGTCATGAACATGTAGCCGGATCGCCCGTCGTGGAAGCTGTCGATGTAAATTTGCACCGAATCGTCTGCCCACAGCGGAGCGTCACGCTGTGTCATTGGCGCCATCGGCTCCTCAGGATCATGGGCCTGGAAAGCAACGTACAGACTCGAATCGTCGTACAGCACCAGGACCGTCGTCGACAGCTCGGCTGGATCGCCGCGGTTTGGCTCGTACTGGACGAAGTCCTCCCCGCGCGCGGCGGCAGCCCACTCCCAATCTTCGATCGTGCCGTCGATGACCGGAGGTACGGTGGTTTCGACCGCCCGCATGATGAATGCCTGCGGGGCAGGTGCCTGAGCCAGCGCTGGCGTCGCCATGGTGACCACGCTCGCCAGAGCCAGGAGCACACAGCAGCGGCTGGATGGACGGATCGGTCCGCCTGCGGCGCTCCAGGGCGAGCCCGGGCTGCTACGCATCCGCGTCGGCGACTTCCGCATCATCTACACCGTCCAACATGACGTGCTCACCGTGTTGGTGGTGACGGTTGGCCAACGGCGCAACGTCTACCAGCGTCGATAGGGACCTATACGAAGCATTAGCAGGGTCGAAAGGTAACCGAAGACCCCCTATAGATGACCCTGCCCCCCTGACACCGCTCAGATTGCACGGCGGAGGCGGGGCAGACCGTGCGTTGAACTTCTCCACTTCGTGTGCCTCCTTGCAGGAGTTGGTAACTATTGAGCCGCGCGAAGTCGGCTGTCCCTTAGTTTCTCCCTTTGAGCCCCGTTGGTGCCACCAGACGATCCCTTACGGCGGTCAGCGTGCACAGCGCTTCACGCCTCCCAGGGCGAGGTTCTACACGGAGACGCGTTCTGGCGAAGCCCTGCGTCAGTCCCGCAAGGCGGCAAAGAGATCTGTCTCCTGCTCGCGTCCGCCGTTGACCAGGCTCACTGCTCGATAAAAAGACTGCCGCCCCCAGAGCGCCTCGTGGTTGGCTTTCGAGACGTCCTGCAGCCTGGCTACGCCGTCACCTGCGACTGGTGGCACGACACGGCCTTCCATACCGTCGGCCACCAGCGCTGCGTATCGATCACGGTCGTCACTGCCCAGTCCGGCCAGGGAGTGGCCTGCCGCTCAACGCCGTCCACGTGGGAGACCAGCCTCCGAAACGCCGCCTCGTAGACCGCCCACGTCTACGCCGGCCACGCCAGGTAGTACACCTTCGACATCGTGTGCGGCTCGCCACGACCCGCATCGAAGCCGGAATCGGCGGCCGCCAGCACGGCCGAGGTGGCAAACTGTGAGATGGCGATGTGGTCGGGGTGCCCGTAGGCGCCGTCAGGTCCAAACGTGACCACCACATGCGGACGAAGCCGCCGGATGTGCCGGGCGATCTGGCGGACAGCCTCACGAGCGTAGGCCTGGTCGAGAAACTGGTCACGATAGTCGAGGATCGTCACGTCGCTGATGCCGAGTTCGTGCGCCGCCGCGTGTAGCTCAGCCTCCCGAATAGAGGCCAGGGCCTCCTCGCCCGGATGTTCCGGCATCTCGCGGGTGTGTCCCCTGTAGCGACCGCTCTGCCCGCGGGTGGCGGTCACCAGCGACGTCTCCAGACCCTCGTCCGCGTAGCGCGCGAGCACCCCCCCAAACCCGAGCGACTCATCGTCAGGGTGGGCCAACACGGCCATCAGCCTCAGGCGTGGTGTGTGCATACCGACCTCAGATGCTGGTGGGCTCCCCCACCCCATAGTGGACGAGTACCCGTCGCACCGTGAGCCCCTGGACCAGGATCGAGAACACCACGACCGCGTACGTGCAGGCCAACAGATAGTCACGCCCAGGAAAGATCGGCAGCGACAGCATCATCGCCACCGAGATCCCCCCTCGCAATCCGCACCAGGTCAGGATCGGCACAATGCCGCGGCGGTAGCGACCGCGGAGGCTCATGGCCGTGATTGGCACGCTCACGGAGACGAATCGCGCGACGAGCACGATCGGCACGATCAGCAAGCTGGCCGCGATCGCCCCGGGGCCGGCCGGAACCGCGAACACCTCAAGACCCAGCAGGAGGAAGAGCACGGCATTGAGGATCTCGTCCACCATCTGCCAGAACGCGTCCACGTGCTCACGCGTGGCGTCGCTCATCGCGAACGCCCGGCCGGGATTCCCGATCAGCAGCCCAGCCAGCACCACGGCGATCGGTCCCGAGACGTGTATCCAGAACGACACGGTGTACATGAACATCACGAGCGCGAGCGTAATCAGCAGCTCCAACGAATGGTCGTCGATGCTCTTGAGTGCGTGATAGCCGACGTATCCGAACCCCAAACCGAGCACCGCGCCCCCGGCCACTTCCTGAACAAAGAAACTTGCCAGACCACCCGCGCTCACCGTGATGGTCTCAGCCTCGCCAGCCCCCGACAGCCCCGCGATCGACACCAGCGCAAAAAACACCACGACCGCGATGCCGTCGTTGAACAGCGACTCACCAGCGACCTGCGCCTCGAGGCCCCGCGGCGCCTTCAGCTCCTTGAGCAGCCCCATTACGGCGATCGGATCTGTCGGCGAAATCAGGGAGCCGAACACGAGGCAGACCACGAACGGGATGTGCACACCGAATAGCCCGAAGGCCCACCACGTGGACGTGCCCACGACCAGTGTTGAAATCACAAGGCCGACAGTGGCCAATGCGCCAATCGTCCACTTGTGCTCTAGTAGCCCCTCGAGGTCGATGTGGAGCGCGCCGGCGAAGAGCAGGAAGCACAGCATGCCGTGCATGAGCGCCTCGTTGAAATCGATGCCGCCGAGAAAGCCGGTCAGCACAACCCGCAGCTGCCAGTCCGGCACCGCCGCGTCCGCGACGACAACGACGAGCGAACTCACCAGCGCAACGGCGAGCGTGCCAGTCGTGGCGGACAGCTTCAAAACGCGATGATTGATATAGCCGGTGAGGGCCGCGATCGCGATGAGTACGGCTGCGGTATCGAAGGCGTTCATAATTTGATTGGCGTCAGGTGCGCAGATCCGACGGTCGCGGCCTTTTAGCTACTTCCAGCCAGTGGACTTGCGCGTGAACCGCGCGGGTAGCGCCGGCTTGGTCTCCACGACGGGCTCCGGTTCTGGCTCTCCCGCCGCGTCTTTGATCTCCTGCTCGAGTTCGTCGTCGTTTGGCAACCCAGCAAACTGGTCTGCAAACATGACGGACTGTTGCGAGGGAATCTCGAACCGCCTCCCGCAGGTCTTGCACGTGACTTCGTCATCCAGGCGCAGCAGATAGTCGCGAACCTTGGCGAACTTGGCCCGGTCCTCCTCGCCTGCGCCCGGCGGCAGCTTGGCCTTCTTCGACCGCCGCGTCCAGCGGACGCGGTAATCACCGGTCCGCCGGCACTTCGGGCACTGATAGCGCCCCGATCGTGTTTCTGGACGTTCATTGAACAGGTCACGTTCATCAAGGGCCATGGCGCATGGTAACAACATTCGAACCGATGCCACCGTGCGCGGCCGTTTCGCACGTGCAGAGACAGCAGGCCCGTGGGAGGATGGAGCCAGCGTGCCGCACACTCTGCGCCAACGAGCGAGCAGTTTCTGGAACCGCCACCGGGCCCTGATCTGGATACTGCATTCCGTTTGGGCGCTGGCTGTCGGCACCACCATCGTCCTGCTCGCCCAGGATCGGTACTACCTCGTCCTGTGGGTGGTGTTGTTTCTTGTCGTGGCGTGGGCCTTCACGCTGTTTCTCGGCAGAGCCACAATTGACGGCGACGCGACCGGCACGCGGCCCCCAGGGCTGGTGCACGAAGTGTCGTCCTACGTCACGCGCGTGGTGTACCAGCAGACGCTCTTTTTTCTTCTTCCCTTCTACGCCTACTCGACGGTAGTCGCCTCGGCCAACGTGATGTTTCTAGGGTTACTGGGAGGCCTGGCCGTGCTCTCGTGCATCGATCTGGTGTTCGACCGGTGGCTGCGCACGCGACCCGTCTTCGCGCTGGCGTTTTTCGCCGTTGTCGCATTCGCGGCCATCAACCTGCTGCTGCCGCTACTGGTGGGACTGCCCCCTCGCTTCTCGGCCCCCGTCGCGGCGCTGCTCGCGGTCGGCGGCGCGGCACCGCTCGCGCTGCGCACGATGCGCACCCGATCCCACGCGCGTCTCTGGCTCGTAGGTGTTGCGGTCGTGATCCTTGTCGTGCCCGTGGGGTTGCCAGGACTCATCCCTCCAGTACCGCTCCGAATGCGACAGGCCACGTTTGCATCCGGCATCGACCGCCAAACGCTCGACATGCCTGAAACCTTTCTCGAGCGTGTGTCGGCGGCCGACGTAGGTGGCGCACTCTTTGTGCT
>Ga0115002_10005426_pt1 | contig 15055 bp, 15 predicted proteins | sample ArcticOcean_MG_C_8_FD_89576 | JGI IMG/M metagenome (GOLD analysis project Ga0115002, IMG submission 89576) | Marine microbial communities from western Arctic Ocean - ArcticOcean_MG_CB11_86 | ecosystem: Environmental > Aquatic > Marine > Oceanic | place: Arctic Ocean: Canada Basin | collected... | reverse complement strand
GGTTCGTTATTTTATGGCCGCGAGCCATTATCGCTCTGTTGTAGATTTCAGTGAAACTGCTTTAGATGCTGCCGGTTCTTCGCTGAAACGTCTGCATCAAACTGTCCGCAATCTTCGCAAATGCAAAACCGCAGGCGTGAAAGTTTCCGGAAAATATTTCGCAGAATTCCGCAGACGTTTTTGTGAAGCAATGGACGATGATTTTTCAACACCGCAGGCATTTGCAGTACTGTTTGATTTAAGCCGAGAAGCAAATAACTTGCTGGCAGAAAAAAAACCTGATCCGGAAGCAGTTGCTGATGCAGAACATTTGTTTTCTACTTTAGGCGGAGATGTTCTTGGGATAATTCCGCAGACACTAAATGATGTACAGACGGATCTACGCCTGAATGATGTGATGGATATCCTACTTGAACTGCGTGCTAACTTCCGCAAAAATAAAGATTTTGAGAGTGCTGATCTGATCCGTGAACGTCTGGAAAACATGGGTATTGTTTTTAAAGACTCAGTGGAAGGAACAACCTGGGAGATGACAGACAAAAAATAAGTTGAAAGTCTGTTAACAAAACTCTAAACAAGATTAATTTGCTATGAAGGAAGAACAATCACGTCACATTGCAAGGCGGCTTTTTGCCCTTATTGCTCCGCTCAAAGGCTGGGTTTTTTTCAGTATTTTCTGTATGGCAGGTTACAATATTTTCACTGCCGCTCCTGCTTATTATGCCAAAGACATAGTCGACACCATTGCTTATGGTGACAATCCCGAACTCAAACAGTATTTTCTGGTCGGTCTAGGATTGATGATTGTTTTTGCGATCAAGGGTTTGTTCTTTTTTGGACACAACTACAGCGTAGGTCACCTTGTCCAGAGCCTCATTGTCAAACTGAGGCAGCAGCTTTTTGACCACCTCGTTAATCTTTCTCTCACCTTTTTTACACGTTCCAAAACTGGCGATCTTATTTCACGTTTCACCAACGATTTGCAGGTTTTCCAAAACATGCTGCAGGTTGGAGTCACAGGACCTTTCCGTGACATTCCACAATTTTTTCTTTTGTTGGGCATCATGTTTTACCGCAGTTGGCAGCTGGCGTTTGTGACGATGATTCTGATTCCAATCGCGGTCTTTTTTATCCAGATTTTTGGTCAGCGTAACAAGATCGCGGTTAGTAAGAGGCAAATCAGTTTTGGGGGATTGAGCAGTTTGCTGGTCGAGACGATTTCAGGTATACGTGTGGTCAAAGCTTTTGGCATGGAAAAGTACGAAAGCAAACGTTTCAAAACGGCCAACGATGACCTTTATAAGAATCACATGCGTTCAGTTATGATAGATTCTTACTCTTATCCAATCATTGAAATCATCGGTGCTGCAGCAGGAGCGACGATTGTGGCTTACGGAGGTTATTTGATCATCAACGATCAGATAACTCCGGGTGATTTTACTTCGTTTGTGATCAGTTTTTTTATGCTGAATGAACCTGTAAAAAAGCTAAATGGTTTCAACTTAAAGCTGCAGGAAGGCTTTGCTGCTGTACTTAGGATTTTTGAGATTCTGGATGTTAAAGATGAAATTGTCAGTTCACCGAATGCAAAAAAAATAACCCACTTTAAACAGCAAATAGACCTCAATATTAAAGCCTTTCATTATCCTGAACAAGCCGTGCCAGCGGTCAGTGATTTTAAGCTCAGTGTGCAGAAAGGTGAGGCAGTGGCTTTGGTCGGCAGCAGTGGTTCAGGTAAAACTACGGTTGCAAATTTAATCCCGCGTTTTTACGACGTTACCAGAGGAGAAGTTTGTATAGACGGACATGATTTACGTGATCTGGATTTGATTTCACTGCGTAAATTAATTGCGATTGTGACTCAGGATACCATCCTGTTTAACGATACCATTGCCAGTAATATTACTTATGGACAGCCGGATTGCTCAAAAGAGAGGATGTATGCAGCAGCACGGGCGGCAAACGCGCATTTATTCATTACAGAGCAACCGGATGGATATGAGACAGTAATAGGTGAAAAAGGGGGACGACTTTCCGGTGGACAAAGGCAGCGGCTTTCTATTGCACGAGCTCTGGTTAAAGACGCGCCGATTCTGATTTTGGATGAAGCCACCTCCGCACTTGATTCAGAATCCGAAATTGAAGTGCAGCAGGCAATTGAGCATTTAATGGAAAACCGTACCACGATCGTGATCGCCCACCGCCTTTCGACAATCCGTAACGCAAACCGAATTTGTGTAATGGAGAACGGTCAGATTGTTGAACAGGGCACTCATGATGAACTTCTTTCAAAAGGAGGACGTTACCAGCAGTTGTATGAAATGCAGTTTCAGGATCAGACAAATGGTTCAGGTCAAGTTTGAACTGGAATTTTTCAGCACGGATTGAAAATGTTCGCTGAAACAGTAATGAATAAATTATGGATAAAATAATTCTTGATATAGGCTGCGGTCCTTCAAAAGTTGAAAATTCATGGGGCGTTGATATTTTTCAGTACCCTGAAGTGGATCAACTGCTTGACCTGAATTCTGTACCATGGGATTTGCCTGCAGATCATTTTGAAACTATTTTTGCGAATCATGTAATCGAACATGTAGAGTCTATTCCGGAATTTATGAATGAAGTGCATCGTATTGCAAAAAATGGTGCAACAATTCATGTAGCGACGCCGCACTTTTCTTCAATCGATTCATATTCAGATCCAACTCACCGCTGGCATCTTTCTAGTGAATGGCATTCGATAATGACAAATTCGTATTTGCAGGCACAAGTCTCGCGCTTCACGCACATTCAGACAAAAATAAGTTTTGGTAAAAGCGCATTAGCCTTTTTGCCTAAATCCATAATTAAACTGAAGGGAATTAACTGGTGGGAAAAAAAACTGGCATTTGTCTTAAGAGCGAGAAATATCGAAACAACCCTCAAGGCTGAAAAAGACTGAAAATTTCATTTTTTACGACAGTATTGTAACAAATAATACGTCACAATAAGCAAATTTAAAACCTTTAATAAAGCAGAAAAATATGAGTAGTTCCTATGTTATCCAGCAAGCACCGTTTGTAGTACCAACAACAGACGGCAAACTAATTGAAGAGCATGTTGGACGGGTGATCAGCAATGAACCCGGACTCAGCATCGCGCACATGGTGGCGCCTTCAGGATGGAGTGAGCCTTTTCAAACTCCTGAATTTGATGAATACACGATGCTTGTCCGCGGACGCAAACAGATTGAAATTGATGGAGAAACAGTAACACTTAAAGTAGGAGAATCTTTGCTGGTACGCAAGGGGGCGAGGGTACGTTATTCCAATCCGTTTGAGGAAGAAGCGGAATACTGGTCGGTCTGTGTTCCAGCGTTCTCTCCGGATTTGGTGAATCGTGAAGAAAACGCAGGAAGTTGATTTTACTGCTTTCGAGACAGCTTAAAATTGTTCAAGCGCTTCGAGCACTTTCTCACCCATTTCGATACAGCCGATGAGGGTTTTTCCTTCAGCCATAATGTCGCCGGTACGGTAAGTATCAATGGTTTCAACGACAGCTTGTTTGATGATTTCGTCGGCCTCTCCGAGGTCAAAGGAATAACGTAGCATCATGCCAACTGAAAGGATCATCGCCAGTGGATTTGCCTTGTCCTGTCCTGAAATGTCAGGTGCAGATCCGTGAACCGGTTCGTACATTCCGTGCATTTCCTGCTTGCTACCGCCGATACTCGCGGAGGGCAACATTCCCAGTGAACCTGTCATCATCGCTGCGGCATCGCTGAGAATGTCACCAAACATATTCGTTGTTACCATTGTGTCAAATTGTTTTGGATTGCGGATAATCTGCATCGCTGCGTTGTCCGCATACATGTGACTCAATTCTACTTCCGGAAAATCTTGGCCGACTTCCGTAACAACTTCACGCCATAGTTCAGTTGATTCGAGCACATTTGCTTTATCAACCGAAGTCAGTTTTTTACCACGCTTCATGGCAATTTCGAAACCGACTTTTGCAATTCGGCTAATTTCGGATTCAGAATAAACAAGAGTGTTAAATCCAACACGTTCACCGTTGCGAACTTCCACACCGCGAGGCTGTCCGAAATAAATTCCGCCAGTCAGTTCACGTACCACCATCAGATCTGCACCGTCAACCACTTCAGGTTTAAGTGTTGAAGCATTGACCAGATCACCGTATATTACTGCAGGTCGCAAATTTGCGTACAACTCCAATTCGGAACGTAATTTCAATAATCCGCGTTCCGGACGTACCGAAAAATCCAGAGACTCCCATTTGGGACCACCGACAGCACCAAGTAACACCGCGTCAGAATTTTTTGCTGCATCGAGTGTTTCATCAGGAATAGGTGTTCCGGTCAAATCGTATGCTGCTCCGCCCACAGGTTTTTCGGTTAACTCAAGCTGGAGTCCGTAACGTGGAGCTATATTTTTCAAAACCTGAATTGCCTGTTTCGAAACTTCGGGGCCGATACCATCTCCGGGAGTAACGAGGATCTTTTTTGTATTCATGATGCCTTTTTTAAAATTAATAATTTTTGTTAAAATCAATGATCCATCCTAGTGAGAAGCCTCGTCTTGTGCAAGGAAAAACACTTGTCACGGTGTTTGTGTTTGGATTCCTTTTGCTGTTATCGACTGTTTCTGTGTCCGCAAATTCAGCTCAAACCGAGCTGGATTTTAAACTAAAATCGTTGGTACGTCACGGTAGTGTTTTGGTAGCAGACGAAAAAAATGTCCTCTATCGGTATCCTCCTAAAGCCAATCCGCTGTTGGTTCCGGCTTCCGTACTCAAGCTCGCCACAGCATTGACTGCGCTGCATTACCTTGGGCCGGAGTTCCGTTTCCGAACTGATTTTTATTTAGCAGAAAACCGTACGCTCGGAATAAGAGGTTACGGTGATCCTTTTTTGGTGTCTGAGGAATGGCGGAGAATTACGCAAAAACTCAGTCAGTTTCCGGAACTGCCAAAACAACTGAACGGAGTATTTTTCGATACTTCGCTCTTCAGCGCAAAAGTAAAAATTCCGGGAATTGAATTTTCCAGAAATCCTTATGATGCGCGGAATGGTGCGCTGGTAGTTAATTTCAATACAGTGTTTTTGCAAATTGACTCAAAAGGTATTGTCACATCTGCAGAAAAGCAAACTCCGCTGACGCCGTTGGCAAAGCGTTTAGCTAAAAACTTGTCAACCGGAAAACACCGGATCAGTATTCCGCAGGATTCCGGAATTACTTATGCTGGAGAACTTGTTCACGCTTTTTTAGCTGAGGCGGGTTTTTCATTTCATTCCGGAAATTTCACTCAACGTCCGCTCAGTTCCGGAGACAGTTTTATTTACACTCACAAAAGTTCTACCAGCTTAGCTGAACTGATCGCGGGAATGATGCGTTATTCCAACAATTTTACGGCTAATCAACTTTTATTAAGTGCTGGCTTAAAGCGTTTTGGAGTACCGGCCACTCTGGAAAAAGGAACACGCGCGTTCGAAGAATATTTACGTAATGAACTCGGTATTGCTGCGAAACAATTCCGCATAGTGGAAGGTTCCGGAATCTCACGTAAAAACCGGCTGACATCGGAAGCAGTCTGGCAAATGCTAAAAGCTTTTGCGCCACATCAAAACCTGCTTCACGGAGATAAAGGCATTTTATACAAGACCGGAACTTTGCGTGGAGTGTCGACGATGGCTGGATATTTGCCCGGCACTAAACCACGCTATTTTGTGATCCTGCTCAATCAGTCAAAAAACCGGCGTGATGAAATTCTAAAACTGCTTTTGGCAACCGATTTTTCTCGATAATATTTTGAAATCCTCACCTTTGATTTCCATCCTGATGCCCGTAAGGGACGATGCCTCTGTCTTAGGCAGTTGTCTTGATGACATTAAAAATCAGAGTTTCGAAAATTATGAACTGCTGGTTGTAGATGACGGTTCTGCCGATGAAACTCCGCAGTTGCTGGAAAAAGCAAAAGTGCGTGATGCAAGAGTCCGGATAATTCGGACTTCCGCAAATGGAATAGTTTCCGCTTTAAATACTGGACTGGCGGAATGCAAAGGAGAATACATAGCGCGAATGGATGCAGACGATAGAATGGAAAAAACAAGACTTGAAAAACAACTGGAGTTCATGAAACAAAATCCGGAACTGGAGTTGATCGGCTGCAGAGTGAAAGGTTTCACGGATTCCGATAAATTTCCAGAAAGCGGAATTCAATACCAGTCATGGAGCAACTCCTTGATTTCTCATGCACAGATTGAGCGTGATTTGTTTGCGGAATCTCCAATTGTGCATCCAAGCTTTTTTGCAACGAAGGATTTATATAACAAAATAGGCGGTTACTCCGAAAATCCGTGGGCGGAGGATTATGACGTGATTTTAAGAGCATACGGCAAAGGTGCGAAATTTGGTAAACATCCGGAAATTCTTGTGCGTAAATATCATGCTCCAGGACGTCTCTCCAGACGTGACTCGATTTATAAACGTCCGGCGATGTTTGATGCAAAAATCCATTTTCTGTTGGAGTTTGGCCGACTTAAAAATCGCAGGGGTGTACTCATAGTTGGTTCCGGACCAACTGGTAGGCAGGCTGCAAAAAGTTTTGAAAACAGGGAAGTCAAGTTGCTGGGATTTGTCGATAATCGTCAGGGGCCTCCTGATCGACAAGTAAAAGACAAGCCAGCATGGGGTTTTCCGGATTTGCCTCCTGCGGAATTTTTGGAACAATTCCGGGATGCTTTGATTGTGTTGGCCATTGGAGATGCTGAAGGCCAAAGAGTTTTTTTGGAATTACTCCAAAAAAATGGTTTTGTCGAGAACCTTGATTTTGTACGTGTGATTTATAATTGGCCACCGGCTTCAGGATGTTCGGAATGAATATTTTGTATTGCTGATTGTGAAGCCAACCGTTTTGACGTAAAATAATTATACAGAACTTTCCAAAAGCTTTGCCTCAAAAATAAGTGAAGGCCAGCTGAAATATTTTTCAACAGATTATAATGTACGGTTTTAATTCAATTCTTACCAAAATGATACTGCAGAGCTTGTTGCTGTTGTTCACGGTGCTTGTTTTTGCACTGCCTTCTGCACAGAGCAAAGAGGTGCCTTTGGCTGCAGAAGAAAAGGAAGTGTTGAAAAACTTGCGTATCACACCCGCCACACAATGGATTGAGGCTCATGATTTTGCAGGAGATATGATGGATGGCAAGACAGTTAATTTAAAGGACTATCGGGGACGATTTGTGCTGCTGAATTTTTGGGCCACCTGGTGTTCTCCGTGTTTGAAAGAAATGCCGGACCTTGAAAAAGCCTACCGCCAGATGGGGCAAGAAAAACTGGTAGTGCTTGCGGTCGGTATGGGAGAAAGTGTTGAAAAAATAAAAGCATTTTTTAATAAATACGGTTTCTCCTTTCCTCTGTTGGCAGATAAAAAAATGGAAATTACTAAACTTTATGGAGTTAGAAACATTCCTGTTACTTATCTGATTGATCCAGCTGGTATTGTCCTCGGCAGAGCTTTGGGTATCCGGGATTGGGCAAGTCCGGATTTATTCGCGTTCATAAATTCCCGCCTTAAATAAAAAAGGCTATGCAGAATTATATGCATGTCCTAATGATTTCCTCCTTCAAATATCTTTTATCAGGAACAATATAATTTACTCTATCTGCTGATTTGCAAAATGCTTGCTGTTAATTTTTTCTGTGTCATATTACAGGACGACTTGCTCTTGAGACGAAAACTTAAATTCTTTGTTCTTGCATTGATTATCTGCGCTAAATTAAGTATAATTTTAGGATTGAAGTTGCACCTAAAAAATTGTTCAAATAAAAAATGGCTGGTACAAATCCTTATATTGAGAAAGCTGAATTTGAGTTGCCTCAACAAAACTATAATGTAACCTTTCTGCCGATGAAGAAAAAGGTGGAAATATTAGCAGAAAAAATAGCAACTGAAAACGATGGTCTTCCGGGTTCAATTCTGAATGCAGCCTTAGCTGCAGGTCTTGATTTGGATCATTCCTGCGGAGGTGTATGTGCTTGTTCCACCTGTCATATCATTGTGCGGCAGGGGCTGGAAAGCTGTAACGAGGCAACTGATGATGAAGAAGATATGTTGGATTTAGCACCCGGACTGGAACCACAATCACGTTTGGCCTGCCAGTGCGTACCTGACGGATCTCAATCCATCATCGTTGAAATCCCGGAATGGAATCGAAACATGGTCAGCGAAGACCACTGATAAAGGAGACGCTATGATAACACTGACAGAAAACGCAGCTAAGGAAATTCATAAAATAATGCAGGAAAACGAAGTGACTGATGATGTCTGCCTGCGTGTAGGTATCAAGGGTGGTGGCTGTTCAGGTTTTACTTATACTTTGGATTTTGATTCTAAAAAAACGAAATTTGATTTGGAGTTTGCATCACAGGATTTGAAGATTCTGGTTGATAAAAAAAGTCATCTTTACATTAAGGATACAGAAATAGACTGGAGTTATGGTTTGATGGACCGCGGGCTTAGATTCAACAATCCATCGGCAAAAGGTTCATGCGGCTGCAAAACGTCTTTTATGTTTGAACCACCTGAGCAGGAAGAAAATTTTCAACCAAGTTGGATGTAATAAGCATAAAGGAGGATTTATGAATGAAACAGTTAGTCAACTAACTATTGAAGAACAAATCAAACATGCAATTGAAACATCAGTCCCGGATTCAACTGCAGAAGTAGGCGGTGATGGCCGGCATTTTGAAATTCAGGTAGTGTCTCCGGTGTTTGCAGGAAAACGTACCCTGGAAAAACAACGCTTGGTCTATGCTGCTCTTGGTGACTTGATGGCAGGAAGTAATGCGCCTGTTCATGCAATTGCACGTTTAGAAACGTTGACATCAGCTTAACAAAATATTAGTCACTAAGTGCGCCATGTACCCTAAGAAAAACATTAGCGATCGTAGCGGCTTAAAATGGATGTTTATAAGCGCCAACAATATACTGGATAATTATGAAAATTGAAGAAAAACGAGTAACTTTTCCAAAAAGGTTAACCGTAAAATATGCGGGAAAAATTGTTGAAGAAACCGATACTCATTTAACGCTGGAAGGTGAGGATGAAGAATCATACCTTAAAATTTTTAATCCTTTTCGCGGAGTAGCTAAATTGCTAATGTTTGAAAATGATCAATGGGTTGATGCAGAAACTTCTGCAGCAGTTTCAAACTTTGATCTTTCTTCACTGGGGCTGGGAGATCTTTCAGCTTTATCTGCCGGTGATCAAACTGACTCACCGGAATCTAAAGAATAATTTCAATCAATTAAACACATAAAGAATTAAATAATATGAGCGAAACACAAATTACAGCAGGACTTCCACAAATTCAAATCCAGACCGATCGTGGAGATTTGACAATCGAAATGTTTGAAGACGACGCACCGAACACTGTGGCCAACATGATTTCTCTCATTGAGAAAGGTTATTATGATGGACTAAATTTTCATCGTGTAATTGCGGATTTTATGATTCAGGGCGGATGTCCTGAAGGAACGGGCACAGGCGGTCCCGGTTATAATTTTGATGATGAATGTACGTCGGAACGTCGGCATGACAGTGCAGGAGTACTCTCGATGGCAAATGCAGGGCCGCGGACCAACGGCAGCCAGTTTTTTATCACACATGGGCCCACTCCTCATTTGGACGGTAAACACACTGTTTTCGGAAAAGTCACTGACGGCCTGGAACTTGTCCATGAAATTCAGCAGGGTGACGTGATGGAAAAAGTTGTCGTACTTCAAAAGCGTGATCATGTTTATGAAGTGGAAACTGTGTAAGAGCTGATGAAGGTCAATCTCAGCACCTCATACTTATTCAACCCCTTGAAATACAGGCAGTGTCCTGAAAATAAAACTAATAATTAAATATTATTGAACCATGAGTGAAACTATCCTTGAGGCGGACATTGTCCACGAAATGCGTGATTCCTATTTGGAATATGCAATGAGCGTCATTGTCGGCCGTGCTCTGCCGGATGTCCGGGACGGCTTGAAACCTGTGCATCGGCGTGTATTGTTTTCGATGAGTGAGCAGGGGAACGATTTCAATAAACCTTACCGTAAATCAGCAACTGTGGTAGGTGACGTGATGGGAAAATATCATCCTCATGGTGACCAGGCAATTTACGATACTGTGGTACGTTTGACTCAGCCTTTTTCGATGCGTTATCAATTGATTGACGGTCAGGGAAACTTTGGTTCAGTTGATGGAGATTCTCCTGCCGCGATGCGTTACACAGAAGTCCGGATGCGGAAAATCGCTCATGACTTGCTGGCAGATTTAGAAAAAGATACGGTTAATTTTGTACCAACATATGATGACTCGCTGATTGAACCTTCTGTTTTACCTTCCAGAATTCCGAATTTACTCACCAATGGTTCGACCGGAATTGCAGTGGGAATGGCAAGTAACATTCCTCCTCACAATTTAACTGAGGTCATGAATGCTCTGCTTTATTATCTGGACAATCGTGAAAATGCTACAGTTCAGGATTTGATGGAGTTTATTCCGGGACCGGACTTTCCAACAGGCGGAACGATCATCGGAAAAAGTGGAATCTATGACGCATATACAACTGGAAGGGGAATAATCCGGATACGCGCAAAAAGTCATTTTGAACAAACCAAAGATGGGCGGGAACTGATTATCGTGACCGAACTTCCGTTCATGGTTAATAAGGCTTCTCTGCTGGAGAAAATCGCCGATTTGGTACGTCATAAAAAAATGGATGGTATTTCGGATTTGCGTGATGAATCTGACCGCAAAGGTATGCGCATTTTCATCCAACTGAAACGTGGAGAAAATCCGGAAGTTGTTTTGAGTAATCTTTATAAACATACTTCTTTGCAGTCAAGTTTCGGCATTATTATGCTTTCCATTGTGGACAAGCAGCCTAAAATTTTGGCTTTGCAGCAGATGCTGGAGTACTTTCTGCAGCACCGCATAGAAGTAGTTGTCCGCCGTACAAGTTATGAATTGAGACAGGCGGAAAACAGGATGCACCTGTTGGAAGGCCTGATGATTGCGCTCGAAAATCTGGATGCGGTGCTTGAAATTATTCGGAAAGCAGAAAGCGGAGTTGCTGCTGAAGCAGTGCTGATGGAAGATTATGGACTGTCAAAACGTCAGGCACATGCAATATTAGACATGAAACTGCAGCGTTTGACAGGTATGGAGCAGGATAAAATACGTGTTGAACACGAAGAAGTCGGCAAAGCGATTGCGGATTACAAAGATATTCTGGACAAAGATGAACGTGTCATCGAAATTATCCGTAACGAGAGTATCGAAATCAGGGATAAATATGGTGATGAACGTCGAACAGAAATTATTGAAGGCGACAGTTCAATTCTCATTGAAGAACTGATTAATGAAGAAGACATGGTGGTCACCCTTTCAAGGGAAGGTTACATCAAACGCAGTTCAGTCAGTGAATACAGATTGCAGCGTCGTGGAGGAAAAGGACGTCTGGGCATGGGCACCAAAGATGAAGATTTTGTAGAACAGCTCTTCGTCGCATCAACGCATGATTACTTGCTCTTTTTCACTAACAAAGGTCAGGTTTTCCGCAAGAAAGTTTTTGAACTCCCGCAAGCCGGTCCAACCGGACGTGGAAAAGCGGCTATCAATCTGCTGCCTTTACGTGAAGGTGAAACGATTTGCTCCTGTTTGAATGTTCCGAAGGAAGCCGAGAACAAATATATTTTCCTCTGCACTGAGCGAGGTGTTGCCAAAAAAACACCTATGCTCGATTGCGCAAAGATTCGCGTGACTGGTCTGCGTGTAATTACTCTTGATGAGGGTGATTCAGTCATTTCAGTACAGCTGACAGACGGTGATCAGGAGTTGTTTTTTGCGACACGTGACGGAATGGGTTTGCGAGTTAATGAGTCTACTTTACGTGCGATGGGACGTCAGGCACGTGGAGTTAGAGGTGTAAGACTTCGTGAAGGTGACAGGGTGGTTTCCGCGTTGGCGCTCACAGGTACTGGCGAAGTATTGACTGTTACTGAAGGCGGATTTGGCAAAAAGACACCGATCGCAGATTATACACTGGCGAAAAACAGGGGTAACTACGGTATGCGTACCATCCGGATTACTGAAGCAAATGGGCCGGTTGTGAATGTACTCGAAGTTGAAGAGCATTTCCAGCTTTTCTTGATCACTCAGTTGGGTAAATTGATTCGGATTCCTGTAGAAAATATCCGTACAATAGGCAGGGTCACACAGGGTAACAGACTGATCCGCCTTGAAAAGGATGAACAGGTGATCGGTATTGCGCCTGTGATTGAAGCTGAGGATGAGGAAGAAACTGCGGAAAACGGAGAAAACACTCCTGACGGTGAAAACTCTCCTATAGTGGAAAATTCAACTGACGAATCCGCGGACTCAGCGCTTGAAAATCCAGCTGAAGACACTGATCAGGAAGACGCTCCAGAGGAACCTCAAGACCCGGAGAACTCTGACGATTCTTCAGATTCATGATTGCTTTGTTCTAGTGGCTCATTTTCTGCATTTATGAGTGGGTGTCTCCACGGGTGATGTGCCGTCAGGAGGCCCCCAATCATGCACCTTAGCCACTGCAGTTTTATGAAGCAGTTTTCATATATTTTAGCTCTCAGTCTGCTGTTTTTATTTTTTTCAGCAACTTTGTCGTTGTCCGCAAATTCCGGTCATATGCTTGACCGCTTCGAATTGCTTGCAGACAAAAACAGTCCATATTTGACTTTCAAGGGTTTTTTTGATCCGGGGCAATTCCCTCATATCAAGATTACTCGAGGAAATTCTGAGACTGAAACCACGGTTATTCTCCCCAATACACTCATTAATAATATTTTGCTACCTGAGCGGGAAATCACATCATTTGCTGAGGCTGGTATTTTGGAAAAAATGAGCCTAGCAGAAAAAATTACTAAAACAGAAAACGGCGAAATTAATTTCTTGGTGACATTTACTGTTACCAGCAAAGAAAAACACATCCTTGTGCTTGATACGAAAAGATCCGATTCACGACAATTAACCTTTGCCTTACAAAAAAAGCAAAAAAAAGTGTTATCCCTTGTTGACTCAGAAGGAGTGCAAATTACCCAAACAGTTAAAGCTGAGTTGGGTCCGGCCAAAATAACTCCGCGGGAGCAGATCTTACTGCATCCTGTCACAGCGCTGATGTCTTACCGTCACTTAGATCAACTGAATGTCGTAGTGCTTAACGCGTCCCCGAATATCGGCGCAGCGCAGAGTTTTGCTGTAATGCTGGATCGCAAGCAAAAAAGAACAATTGAAAAGCGGATGGGCATGAAGTTGAATATCGTCAACATCTCTTCGGTACGTGAACAGACGATTCTGCCCAAAACAAAAATATATTTTCATGCAAACTTATTGAAAGCAGCTTTGATTCTGGCAGAGGTTTTGCCGGGAGAACAGGTGCTTGAACCAGTGCCGGACAGCAGAAAAAGTAAACTGGCAACCGATGTTGAAATTTATGTGGGAAAGAATTTTGAATAAAAAAATCTACTCAATAACTCTTGCGGTCTTCCTTTTTATAGGTTGCTTAAGCTTGCCTGTATTTGCCTTTCCGGAATATACGTCACGGCATAAAGCCCTCAAACTTGCTGCCGTTCTGGATCATGGATATTTCAAATCAATAAAAATATCATCTGTATTTGTGAAAAACAGAGGTCGGGACGACTTTTATCTACAGGCGATTTTAGATGACGGTTCCAGCAGAAAGTGGTTGCTAGACCGTATTCGCGAGTGGACACAGACGGATGAACTGATACTCAGTGACAACAGGGCGCTTGTTTTTCCTTCAGCGGAAAGTACAGATTTTGGAGTACTGAAGAAGAATGATTTTTACCGCAGCGTTCTTAACGCAACTGCCTTCGTTAAAATTTACGGCAGGCATGATGTTCTTGAAGCTAAAAGCCTGGTTTTAGGTGTCCGGCGTTTTCGTATTCTTGAACCTGAAGACAGTAAATTTTTAATTACCGATAAATTAGGTGATCGTTATCGTTATGTTTTAGAACTGGAAAACGGTACACGCGAATACTTAACTTATAACGATGCTTTCGCGTTGCTGCGGCGTACCGCCTTTTTAGCGGAGGTGCCGGAAAACGTCAAAGTATTACGGAAAACATTTAAAGTCATTGAATTGAAAAAAATTCCTCTGCAGATAGAAGATGAGTTACGTGAAATCTGGCGTTTTGGAATTGAGGTTGTTTTTGACGGACCGATTGAGACAAGTCCAGATCGTTTCCCTTATCAAGTGGTCGAATTAAAATTAAAGGATCCGGAAACAGGAAGATCAAAAGCACAATTTTTCCTGCAGATTATTTTCCCAAATTCAGAAAAAATCGGACAAATATCCGGCTTCAAGAATCATGAATATTTGCGATTTGTAGAACTTGATACAGACATAGAGCACCAGAAACGAGTTATACTGCGGGCCATGGTTAATCCGGACGCTTTGGATTTACCACCATTTATTGAAATAACAGGGCGTAATTCTATCGTGGTTAATTTCTACAGTTCGACCGACCAAAGTCTGACTCAACCGCCGGAACTGCTTGGATCACGTTCAGTTGCTGATTTGCCGCGCTCGGTTTTTACACTGGATCAACAGGAGACGGAATTTGAAAAAAATTACATGGAAGCCGTTGCAATGATCCGTGAGGCACAGACACAGTTGAATACAGACGACAAGATCGAAACTTATTTTAAAGCCCTTAAGTCTTTGAAACAGGCAGCCTTGTCTTCAGAAAATGATTTCCAAATCGCACAGTCGTTGAAACAGAGAGACCTCTTGCTGCGTACGATGCCGAAACTGATTATTCGAAATGTGCAAATGTCCATTCTAGCGCAGAATCTTGAAAGCACAGGCGCAAAAGCTGATCCGGAAGTCAGCAAGAAACTGCTCAAACAATTGATACACGCGGAACGCTACGCTACTACACAGGAGCAACAGCAGAAAATTGCTTCTCTGCAAAGCATTTTACGCTGAGTTAGCAG
>Ga0115002_10005421_pt1 | contig 15063 bp, 18 predicted proteins | sample ArcticOcean_MG_C_8_FD_89576 | JGI IMG/M metagenome (GOLD analysis project Ga0115002, IMG submission 89576) | Marine microbial communities from western Arctic Ocean - ArcticOcean_MG_CB11_86 | ecosystem: Environmental > Aquatic > Marine > Oceanic | place: Arctic Ocean: Canada Basin | collected... | reverse complement strand
GGCTCATCATTGAGTATCAGTGAGGCCGCGCGACAGCGTGACTCGTAGGAGAAACGCATCCGGTGTGGCGGAGCTTTGGGATCGGACATCGGGACCTCCTTCGAGTTCTGGGGCTTTCACACTTCCCAGTCCCGCTGGAGGTCCCTCCGCGATCAGCTGCCTCGCAGGTGTGTAGTCAGTACACCTAGCGCTTCGAGTAGTCGGTCGTCCGCCAGTTCTCGGGCTGAACGCGGAGGATCACCGATCCACCTGCGCCGTCGCGCGCGGCCAGACGACTCTGCACTTCGTCCTCATCGAGGTAGCGGCGGTACAGGCGCTCGATGAACTCGTCCGTCACCGGGTCGCCGATGCTGGTGACCACACCCTCGACGCTGACGTACCCCGACGGGATCGTTTCGCGCTGGGCGACGAGCGAGACGCGCGAGCCCACTTCGAGGAGCTGCGCTTTGCGCGAGCTGCCGCTTATCGAGCACTCGATCTTGCCGCCCGGTTCGTAGAGGTACCAGATCGGCGCGGTCGAGGGGCCCATACTCGTCTCATTGATCGCGAGCACACCGATGTGGACTTCTGCGAGAAATGCTTCGCGCTCGGCGCGCGTCATGTAAAGAGCGATAGGGAGCCTCCGAAGGAGTGGCCAACTGGGTGGCCTCCAGCGTACGGTCTCGCACGATCGCGAAAGCACGCCCGCGGTCCGAAACGTAGACTCCGAGGCCGAGGTGCGGATGAGCGACTCGACCGAGGCCACTCCAGACGCCGCTGCGCGTGTCCCGCACGTCACGATCGCCGCGCTCGGCCTCGTCACGATCGCTGCCTACGGCTCGGCCTTCTATGCCTTCGGTGTACTGCTCGGACCGATCCTCGACGACACCAACTGGTCCGAGGCGGCGGTCGCGGGGACCTTCTCCGCATCGACGCTGATTGGCGCGTTCGGGGCGGCGGTGGCCGGGCGCCTCGTCGACGGGATCGGCGCTCGCACCGTGATGCTCGGCGGTGGCCTCACTGGCTGCCTGGCGCTGTTCGGTGCGGCCAGCGCACCCAACCTGGTCACGTTCGGAGTCGCCTACGCGATCGGTGGTGGGCTGATTTCGGCGACAGGCTTCTATCACGTCACGCAGGCGGCGGCGGCGCGAGCTTCCTCGGTCGACCCGCCGCGCGCCATCATGCTGCTGACGCTCTACGGGGCCTTCGCCGGGCCGATCTACCTGCCGATCACCGGCTTTCTGGTCCAGGCAACCGACTGGCGAATGACTCTCAATGTGCTCGCTGCGGCCTCGGCAGTCGGTTTCATCGTCGCCGCTGCCGCGGTCGGGAAGACTAGGCCAGCGCCTCGCGGTACGGGGAAGCCGCCGTCGGTACGCATGGCCCTCAAAGACACGCGGGCGCGCGCGCTGCTTCTCTCCCAGCTCATCGGCGGGATCGGCATCAACTCGCTGGTGGTTTACCAGGTGCCGCTGATGGTGGCGGCGGGCCTGCCGCTGACCACCGCGGCCTCGATCGCGGGGGTCCGAGGCTTCGCACAGTTCGCGGGCCGCGCGGGCATCATCCCGATCGTTCCCCGCACCGGCTCGAGGCCGATCCTGACCGCGTCGTACATCCTGGTCGGGCTGTCGGCACTCTTGCTCTCGTTCAGCGGCAATATCCCGGTGGCGCTGATCTACGTCACGATCGCCGGCATCGCCGTCGGTGTGTGGTCACCGGTCGCCGCGATTTACGCACACGAGATATTCCCGCCGGAACGGGTGGCGACTCTCCTCGGCACCCAGCGCTTGGTCGGCGGGATTGGCGGTGCTGCCGGACCCCTGGTCGCGGGTATTATCGCCGAAAGCACCGGTAGCCCAGTGCCGACGATCGTCATCATTGTCCTCGGTGGGCTCGCGGGGGCCGCCATCCTCGAGCTGGGTGCGCGTCGCGCCCGCGCCGCGCTCAGCTCGAGCGCACAGCCTACGAGCGGTGGGTAGGACTCGTCGGAGTCGCCCACGTCGTCCAGAGCGCCTGATCGATGTCGAAGCGATAGAGGATGTGACGCCCGTCGATGTTGTCGTAGGGCATCGCCTAGCCGACCCGCGCGCGAGCCTCGAGGTCATCGACCCGCCTCGCCAGCCCCGAGGCGAGGAACTGCTCGTTGTCAGGACGGAGGTGTGCGTGGATCGCGAGCTGGCCTCGTTCTCCCGACGCGCCAGCGGGACTGGCCCGTTCGAGGGCGCGCTGTTTCGGCGACTCGATCACAAACGCCGACAGCGCGCCGTCGACGATCGCGGGGATGAACGGGCACATCCTCGGGCGTTCGCTCGCGCTCATCGTCGCCCGGGACGCCCCGCGCATTCTCGAGCAGCCGCTGCCCCGCAGCGGCCAGTTCGGGTTCGTCCCGTTCGAGGTCTGCCCAGTTCGTCATCGCGCGCGTTTTCCCTCGGCGGTCCAGCGCCTAGGCTAGCCAACTCACGAACCACGGCGATCACTGAAGGAAGCGCGTGCCACTCGACGTTCGGTCTCGTACCCTCGGTGGCGACCACTTCTTTTACGGCTGGGTGATTGTCATCGTCGCGGGGGTTGTCGGGTTCAGCAGTGGGCCCGGGCAGTCGTTTGTCTTCTCGGTCTTCATCGACTCGATAATCGAGGACACCGGCTTCTCCCGCCCAACGATCGCTGGCCTCTACACCGTCAGCACTGGGGTCAGCGCCTTCATGGTCGCCGTGGTCAGCCGGATGGCGGACCGCTGGGGCGCACGATCGAACCTGATCCTGGTCGGGATCGCGTTTGGCGTCGCATGTTTTGGGATGGCCTTCTCAACCTCGCTCGCCGCGTTCTACCTGTCGTTCGCCGGTCTGCGCGCGCTCGGGCAGGGGGCGCTGACGATCAACGCGACACTGCTGGTGAATCAGTGGTTCGTTACCAAGCGCGGTCGCGCAATCGCGCTCATGGGGCTGGGGTTCCCGCTTTCGAACGCCGTGTTTCCACCGCTCAGCCGCTACCTGATCGACAGCATCGGCTGGCGAGAGGCCTACGGCGTACTGGGCGTGATCGTCGTGCTCCTGGTCGTGCCGCCGGCGATGTTCTTGCTGCGCAACCGGCCTGAAGACGTCGGTCTGTACCCCGATGGCGCCGACGAACCTCCGCTCATCGAGCAAGCCGTGGGCTACGATTCTGCGAGTGCCGCTCAGCGCCCGGTACTGACATCGCTCGGCTTCTGGCTGCTGGCGATCCCGCTGGCTTCGCCAGGTCTCGTGGTGACGGCGCTGATCTTCCATCAGACATCGATCTTTGCGGAAAACGGCCTCGGCGCCGGGCTGGCTGCCGGGGTGTTTATCGTCTTCGCGCTCGCGTCGGCAGTGACCTCGATGATCGCGGGTTTCGTCGTCGACCGGACCGGCCCGGTCCGGCTGTTCGTGCTGGCGATGGTGGGATTGGTTGTCGTGTGCCTGCTGGCGCTGGCCATGAACTCGGCGTGGCTAGCCGTGCTCTACGTCGTCGGCATGGGCGTGTCCGGTGGGACACAGCGGATCGTTTCCGGGGTGATCTGGGCGCACTGCTACGGGCGCTTCGGCCTCGGGAAGGTGCAGGGGTCGGCGATGATGGTGGGCATCACGGGCTCGGCGATTGGCCCCTTGCCGCTGGCACTGTTTCACCGAATGACCGGCGACTACAACTTCGGGATCATCGTGATGGCGACGCTACCGCTGCTCTCGATCGCTGCGATCACTCTCGGCCATCCGGAGCGACGAATCGAGGCGAGTCTGGCGCGCGCCGAGCCGAGCTAGCTGGTCGAGGGCTGCTCGTCGGTGCCGTCCGAACCAGACGGCGTGTGCGCACTAACTTTCAGCAGTCCGGTTCGCCGTAGTTCCCACAGCAGTCGGATCGCGTCCGGATCTGCGTCCAGTTGTTGTGCATGGCGGGGCGGCTAGGCGGAGGCGGCGACCTCGATGCGGACCGGGTGCCCTTGCTCACCGGACTCGAGAGCGGCGAGGATGCTGGTGACCAGCCGCCGTGCCAACTCCTTGGACAGCTCGACGACGACGAGGTTGCCAACTTCGTCCGGCGTCTCGACGAAGTTGATGATCAGCGCGTGGTCCATTGGCGCGTGATACGGGTGGTCGAAGTAGACGTTTGCCTGGTTCACCTCGAAACAGCCTCGAGGCCCCTTGGCGCTGCCACTCATCGGGGTACGTTCCACGATCTAGATGCACATAGTCGTTCCTCCTCGAAGGCGCTCGCTTCGGCGGTTAACTGGCCAGGTGCTGGCCGCCTGGGCCGTAGCGGTGGAACTCGTAAGTCTTGCCGTGCTCGTTGAGCGCGGCCTCGTGCTGGTTGACCTGCTCAGGAGTTGGGCTCTTGTCGTCGTTGCCGAAAATCCCAAGCAGCGGCGCCGCGAGGTCGCTCGTTAGATCGATTGGCGCGACCGGATGCGATTTGGTGAGCTGATCGGCAGCCGCGATCACGCGCCGACCCCAGCAGTCGATTGCAGCGTCTAGGTTGTCCAACCGCGACGCCACCAGCACGACCTGCCGTCCACCGGGGAGAACCCGATGATACCGACCTTCCCGTTGCTGTTCGGCAGCCCTCGGAGGTAGGTAGCGGCGGCGGCCGCGTTGCCGACCGTCTCGTCGTCGGACTTCGCGCTCTGGGCCCGGGCAACGGCCGTGACCTCGTCTGGTTCGCCCTTGCCGAAGCGGTCGAACAGGTTCGGGCAGATCGGGTTGTAGCCGTAGTGCGCGAACTTGCGTGCGATCTCGACCGAGCCCTCGTCCCAGTCGGGCATGTGGTGCACCACAATCACGTCGCCGATCGGGTCGTCCCCGACCGGCCGCGCGAGGTACGCCTGCACCCCGTCGTCATCGTCCCTGCGGAAGGTGACCTCTTCGGCTGTGATGCTCCGGTAAGTTATGAGGTCGCCTTCCGTCTCCGTTACTTCGATCTCGCGGAGCTCGCTAGCTCTGCATCAGCTTCCCAATCGTGTCGGGGAAGCGCTCCCACACCTCGTCGTGCTCCCAGATGGCGCCAGTGGCGAAGACGCGAGCGGCGATCGTCGGGCGCGTGAACATCCCGATCTCGTTCCCGCCGACGACGAAGTCGCCGCCGTTGATGTGCTGGGCCTCGTCCGAGGCGAGGTACGACACCAGCATCCCGACCACGTTCGGGTCGAGCGCGGCCAGTCCGCCACCATCCTCGTCACTGTCGCGCGCCTCGCCACGGGCGATCCGCGCCTGGCGAGCTGCTTCCATTTCCGGCGACAGCGTCATGCGCGTCGCCGCACGCGGGCGAATCGAGTTCGCCGTGGCGTCGTAGCGCGTCATCGATGATGCCAGCGAGCGGGTCAGCGCGGTGATGCCCTCCTTGGCGGCGGCGTAGTTCGGCTGCCCGGGACTACCGAGGCCCGACTCGGAGCCGGTGTTGATGAAGCGGCCGGACCGCTGCTGTCGGAACAGTACGGAGGCGTGTTTACTGATGTTGAACGTGCCCTTGAGGTGGACAGAGATGACCGAATCCCACTCCTCTTCGGTCATGTTGAAAATCATTCGGTCGCGCAGGATGCCGGCGTTGTTCACGACGATGTCGAGCTGGCCGTACGTATCCAGCGCCTGCTTGATGATCTCGCTGGACGCCTCGTAGTTGGTGACATCCTGGTAGTTGGCGACCGCCTTGCCGCCCGCGGCCTCGATCTCGTTGACGACGTCCTGCGCCGGCGTGCTGTCGGAGCCTTCGCCAGCCGTGGAGCCGCCGAGGTCGTTGACGATCACCGCGGCGCCTTCCTTAGCCAGCGCGATCGCCTCGCCTCGACCGATGCCCCGGCCACCGCCGGTCACGATCGCGACCTTGCCTTCGAGTCGTCCTGCCATCTCGTTCTCCCTTGTCTATTGCCGTTTCAGTGCATGTTGTGCGGGCCCGGGGGCCAGCGTCCGGCACGGTAGCACAGCACGCGCGGAGGCTCAGCGCTCTGCGCTATCGCGAGCTCGACCTCGCGAGGTGATGATCCGTATGACGTTCACGTAAACTGGAGAGTACGCGAACGACGGAGAACCGAAGTCGCCGCGGAAGGGGGCCACGATGGCCGATTTCGCTGACAACGCTGAGCAAGCCGAGTTCCGTGACGAAGTACGCACGATGATTCGCGACCGTATGCCCCGCAAGTTGAAGCTGCGCCGCGACGAGGCGGTCGAGTTTCGTCGTGAGGACAGCACCGGCGAACGCGTCGACGCGATGAAGGAGTGGCGTGCCACCCTCAACGAGAAGGGTTGGGTCGCTCCGGCTTGACCGAAGGAATACGGCGGCGGCGAACTCGATGCCGTGCAGCAGTACGTGATGAACGAGACCTTCGCGGAAGAACTAGCGCCGCGGTCGCGCATCCCGGACGTCGGCTCGACGATCATGGCCCACGGCAGTGAGGATCAGAAGAAGGCGTTCTTGCCGCCGATGATCTTCGGCGACACGAACTGGTGTCAGGATTACTCCGAGCCCGGATCCGAATCGGACCTCGCCTCACTGCAGACGCGCGCCGTCCGCGATGGCGATGCCTTCGTCGTGAACGGTCAGAAGATTTGGACCAGCGGCGCCCACACCGCGAACATGATCTTCATGCTCGTGCGCACCGACCTTGAGGTGCCCAAGCACCGCGGCATCACTTACCTGCTCTCGATGATGGAGACGCCCGGCATCACCGTCCGGCCGCTCGTGCAGATGCACGACGCGGCCGAGTTCAACGAGACCTTTTCGAGGACGTAAGCGTTCCCGCCGCGAACGCGGTCGGCGAGATCAACCGCGGTTGGTACGTCGGGGCGCCCCACCTCGACTTCGAGCGGTCCTCGACCGGTCAGGCCGTGGGCCAGCTCCAACTGCTGGACTTGCTGAAGGAGTACCTGCTTGAGGGACGAAATGCCGGCAGCGGTTGCTCGCGGCTGAACGCACCCGACGCGCCGCGCCACGAGTTCGGCGACGCGCTAGTCGAGGTGAACGAGGTCCGACCGCACCAGCAGGTAGACGATCAGCACCACGAGCCACGCAGCGGTAATCCCAATCGCCCACTGGGGCCCGATCACTGCGGCGAGCAGACTGACCAGGAACGTGCCGATCAACGTCAGGCCGAATTCCATCATGTAGATGGACATCACCCGGCCGCGGTACTCGTCCTCCGAGTACGCCTGGACGAGCACGTTGCTGAGCGACATCCGGCCGGACTGGCCGAGGCCGACGACGACCAGGATCGGTGCCGTGAGCCAGAAGTACTCGGACGCCGAGAAGACGATCAAGGACACGCCGAGCAGCAGCGAGCTGTAGAGCATCAGCTTCCCGCGCCCACGGTTCGGCATCGACGCGATCCACAGCGAACCACCGAGTGACCCCACGCCCTGGATGCTGATGAGGAACGCCAGTTCGCTCTTGCCAGCGCCCAGGACCTCATCGACGAAGCCCGGTAGCAGCATGAAGTAGGGCATCGACGCGGAGACGATCAGCAGGTTGACCACCAGCAGTGTCTTCACGGTGGACGTTCGCTTGACGTACTGGTAGCCGTCGACGAGGTCCGCGATCGCACCGCGGACGGACCGGGTCCCTCGCCCCGTCCCTTCGGTCTTGGGGACGCGGAACATGAACACAACGGCGGCGACAAAGAGCAGCCCGATCGCGAGGTAGACGTACTCGGTCGCGTCGAGACCCTCCTCGGGGGCGACGACGGCGAGCAGGAATCCTGCCAACCCAGGCATCACCAGCCGGTTGAAGTTCATTCCAGCGGTGCTGAGGGCGAGCGCGTTTGTGAGGCGCTCCATTCCGACGACTTCGGGAGTCAGTGCTTGTCGCGACGGCATCATCAACGAATTGACGGTGCCCTGGACGACGGCGGCTGCTATCAGATGCTCCACCTCCACCATGTCGCTGAAAATCCAGAAGGACACGAGGAACGCGTTGGCCGCGTTCACCGCCTGTCCGATTTGGACGACGTACTTCTTCTGCGACACCTGATCGGCGATTACTCCGCCGAACAGGGCCAAGAACAGCATCGGTAGCCCCTGCGCGACCGAGATCGCGCCGAGATAGGCGAACGATCCGGTGAGCTGGAATACCATGTAGCCCTGGATAAACATCTGGATGTTCATCCCCGCGAAGTGGGAGAACATCGACCCGAAGAACCAGCGGTAGTTCGGGTCTCGCAGCGAATCGAAGGTGCGCCAGAAGCCACTTGGTCGCTCGGGCCCACCGCCAACCGTGCGGTCTACGACGCGGGGTTGTGGTCGGGGATCCTCGGCCTGCTCAGGGCCCTCGATCGGCTCGGTCGGTGGCGGATCGGTGGCGGACGCCTCGACGACTGCGCCGGGCAGGCGGTGACCGTTCGAGAGGGCGCTGGTTGGAGTGGAGTTCGCGCCGGAACGGTCGCGACTGCCGATGGCCAAGAGGGAACCCTGACGTATACGGAAAGGTGTGGTTCACACTAGCAGGTCAGTAGATGCGCGCGAGTCCTCGATCAGCGACGGCCACCTCGCGGTGGCCGTCTTCAGCAATAGGCTTCGGGGCTACGAGGCTAACTCCGAATCGCAGTGAGCTACTTGGTGAACTCGTGGCGTGGCTTCGTGTACTGCATACGCTTCTTCGTGACGGCGTCCCTGCCCGGCTGAATGATAGGCGTACTGTGTCCGCGGGGCTGGTGGCATAGCAAGGAACATCACTGAAAGCTCACGCTACTGGCGCACTCCGGGATCGTGAACCCGGCGGCTCACCGCCGCTCGCTCGCTAGTGCTGTTCGGTGATCGAAAGACGTCGTCACCACGCTCACGCTCACAGCGAGGAGTTGCCCGTCGCCGCGACGTCATGATCTCGCCGTAGACTGACGGTGCCGCTTCGGCCTGCGGCGATCGAGGTAGAAGCATGCGGCTCTCATCGCGTTCGTCAGTCACGATAGCCGCCATTGCTTTGATCACGCTCGGAGTGGGGGCGGGCGTGGTCCTTGCTCTCGGTAGTCAGTTCGCCGACAATAGCGGGGAGCGCAATCGTGGAAGTTCTCATCCGCGATTCGCCACCCGGCCCACGGCCGGTCCGGTAGACCATCGCCCATGTGCGGACGATTCACGCTCTTCCCCGATGACTACGCCGAGCTCGCCCGGTTGACGGGCACCGAGGCCGAAGTTGCACTGGCCGAGCACTAACGACAGCGGTAAAGTACCGCGCCGATGCGGCGCTCGTGGATTGTTCGGGCAGATCGGAAGAGCCGCGTTCTCGTTCACGGTCGTTCGGGGCTGGTGAACTTCTGGGCGAAGGACAATAAGCGGGCCGCGAAGTAGATCAGCACTCGCCCCGAGACGGTCCATGAGCGCCCGGCATACCGGAATGCCTTCAAGTCGCGCTGCTGCCTCGTGTTGGCCAGCGGGTGCTACGAGTGGTCGGGCCCTAAAGGGCACCGCCAGCCGCACTAGATCCATCCGTTCGATGGCGAACTGTGGTTCTTCGCGGGGCTGTACGAGCACTGGGACGGAGTCGACGGCGAGGGCGAGACGACGTTCACGGTCGTCATGACCGTCATGACCGAAGCGAACGAGGCGATCCACAACCGGATGCCGGCCATCCTCGACGCCGATGCGGTCGACGATTGGCTCTTCACGCCGCTCGAGGAGGCCGACCGGCTGAGACAATTACTCGTCCCCACGCCAGTGGATTCGCTTGCTATCCAGGACGCACACCCGAGCGTCGGTAACGTGCGCAACGACGGGCTGGAGATGCTGCGCACCTAAGAGGCGTCGCATCTGTCAGATGGCTGGGTGTGGGCGCGCAGCTCCTGGTGCATCCACTGCATGGAGATCGACTAGATTTCCCGCCAAGCTCACCGAATCGCATCTACGTTCGACCAACATCGCCCTCGGCGAAACCGCCACCGCCGATGTGGTCGCCGAGTTCGTAGTCCCCCGCGTCGAGTGTGATCTTCCGAGCCATCGATGCCCCCCCCCCCGCGCCTTGCTGAGACGCAACATGGCCACTGAATGGCCACTTTCGAGGGAGGGAAGACGGGCGCTGAATCGAGAAACGCCCAGTGAATAGTGGTGGACCTGAGGGGGGTCGAACCCCTTACCTCCACACTGCCAGTGTGGCGCTCTACCAGCTGAGCTACAGGCCCGCGGCCACGAGTGTAGGCAGCCCCACTCCGAGCGGCTACCGGGGGAGCTACCGAGGGTCCTCGATCAAGCCTGGACGATGCCGACCGTCAGTTCGCCGCCTGGGGTCGCGACGATCGCGAGGTGGGGTCCCTAGCCGCCCTGCTGGCGGATCGGCATCAGGATGGTGCCGCTGAGTTCCTTGGCTCGCGCTACGCTGGCCTCGAGATTTTCGGCGCGGAAGAACAGCGTGGCTTGCTGGCGGCCTTCCTGGAGCGGCATCAGCGCACCGGTGACGTCGAAATCGCCGGGGCCGTCGACCCCGACGTTGATCACGCCGTTCGCGTCTGGCTCGGACGGGTTCCAGTTGAACAATTCATCGAGGAAGGCGCGCGTCGCCACCGGGTGGCTGACCGCGAGTTGGAAGAGCACCAGTGGGCTAGGCATCAGGCGTCCTCCTCGGAAGAATGGAACTCTAGCAGCATCTCGAGCTCGTCGAGGTCTGAGCCTGGTCTCAGTGGTTGGCGGCGACCGGTGAGGTGGTAGCCGCCAACCACTCGTAGCTGCCGATCGCGCGCTCGTTGGTCTCCGTCACATCGAGGGCGATGCGCTCGGCGCCAGCGCCGACGGCCCGGTCGTAGGCGGCGTCGAGCAACCTCGGGAGGAGGCCGCGATCTCGGACCTCGGGTGCCAGCCAGACGCTGCCGAGGTGGAGCGTGCCGTTGCGGTCGCGTTCCGCGGCCCAGGTAGGACCAGCGCCCGCGAGGCCGAGCCACTGGCCGCCTCGGACTGCAGCAAAGACGGCGAGGCGATCGCTGGGCGCGGCATCGGCGATGCGGTCGGTCCAGTGCCTCCGTCTCCGCCTTCGAGGCGCCGTAGACGCCGCCTGAACGACTCGCGGGCGGAGAGTCCGGCCTGACCGGACTCTCCGCGGGAATGAACGCAGCTACCGAGGACACGTGGATGATCGGGTCGAGTCCCAGGCGCCATGCGGTTTCGATCACCTGTCGGGTTCCGATGACGTTGGTGTCGCGGATCGCGGTGCTGTCGCGGGTATCCAGCGAGTAGATCGAGGCCGCGTGCACGACTGCGTCGCAGCTCTGCAGTAGCGTTTCGACCTCGAGCGGTGAACGCACGTCGCCGAGGACGATCTCCGCGGGCGCTGGCACCTCGAGCCGATTCCGCCGGTCACTGCGACTTTCACCGTGTGTCTGCCCCTCGATGTTGCGCTTAGGATCGAGAGTAGCCGGTCGACGTGGTCCTACTTGACGCCCGTAACGCGCCCGTCAGCATCAGTGACGTAGCGCCCCTTCGAGAGGTCGATCAAGATGAGGGCGTTGCCAAACGGGTATCGGACGACAGCGACCCGCCCGACGGGGATGTCGAACGGTTCGACGACGACCGCTCCACCCTGCGCCGCGAATTCCGCGGCTGCGTCGTCCGCTGAATCGATGAGCAGGTTCGGCTCGTACTACGGTCGTTCGGTCGTGAGTACGATCTCCGTGACACCGTCCGCGACACCGAGGCCGGCCTCGGTCGCCGTGCGCCAGCGCAGGCGGTGCCGGAGTTGGTCTCGATAGAAGGCCAGCGCGGCCTCGAGGTCAAACACCGGATCTGAATCGCGGCGGTGCCTCGGATGAGTGGTTCGCGTGCGTCGTCGGGCACGCCATCCACCTCAGTTGGTCCGAGGTGGACTGTCGCGCGGATCTTCACGCGTTGCGGTCAGGCTACGCGGCTCTAGCCGGACGATAGCACGTCTGTTCTGATAGCTAGCCGAGCGAAATTGGTGTGGATCAGGCGGGTTGCAGCGTGTGCTGCGCCATCTGCTTCATCATCGGGGCCAACAGCCCCATGATCCCGCTCGGCCAGCCCTCGATCTTCGCGGGCACGCGCGAGCGGCTGTTGCCTGAGCTGACGAAACGGAAATCGAGGCGAAACCGCTGGCTGCGTCGGGTCACTCCATACCCCTCGAGAGTCGCGCGTCTCGGGCTGCTCCCTATACTCCGGCCCGAGGCGTAACGAACAGAAGACAGCAGATCGGCGTTCGCGTGCCGGTGCTGAGGGGAGACTGCCGATGGCAAATGGTGAAGGACCGCTGGCCGGACTGAAGGTAGTGGACCTATCGCGGCTGGCGCCGGGGCCGTTTGCCTCGATGCTGCTCGCGGACCTCGGAGCGGACGTGACGCTGGTCGAGGCGCCGATGGGCGCGATCAAGGGCATGGGCAGCGACGCGATGGACGAGGCGGCCGAGAAGCGGCGCGCGTACAACGCGCTCTCCCGGAATAAGCGCTCGATCATTGTCGACCTGCGGCATGATGAGGGACGCCAGATCGTCCACGACCTGGCGAAGGACGCTGACATCTTCCTCGAAGGGTTCCGGCCTGGCGTCACTGATCGCCTTGGCGTGGGCTACGAGGCGATCTCGAAGACCAACCCGCGGATCGTCTACGGCTCGCTCTCCGGCTACGGGCAGACTGGTCCGTACAACCATATGGTTGGGCACGACATCAACTACATCTCGGTCGGGGGCGCGCTTGGCCAGATCGGACGCCAGGGTGCGAAGCCGTCGATTCCCGCGAACATGGTGGCGGACTTCGCCGGTGGCGGGCTGATGACTGCGTTCGCGATCCTCGCGGCGGTGCAGGGTGTGCACACGACGGGCAAGGGCCAGCACGTCGACATGGGCATGGCCGATGGTGTGCTCTACCTCCTCGCGAGCCAGACCGGCGGCGTCCTCGCGGGTGGCGAGTCACCGGGTCGCGGCGACGGCATGCTGACCGGCGCGCGGCCTTTCTACGACTCGTACGAATGCTCGGACGGCAAATACCTCTCCATCGGCAGCCTCGAGCCACAGTTCTGGGCGGCGCTCTGCGAGACGATGGACCGCGAGGAGCTACAGCCGCACCAGAACAACCCCGAGAAGTACGACGAGATGCGTGAGTTCTTCGAGACGACTTTCAAGACGAAGACCCGCGACGAGTGGTTCGCGCAGATGATGCCGATCGACATCTGCGTCGCGCCGGTGCTCAGCCTCGAAGAGTCGCTCCAGGACGCGCAGATGCTGGCGCGGAACATGGTGGTCGAGGTCGAAGACGACAAGCTCGGCACCATCAAGCACGTCGGCATTGGCCCGAAGTTCTCCGGCACGCCCGGCAAGGTACACAGCACCGCCCCCCGGCGAGGGCAGCATACTGACGAAGTGCTCGCCGCGACCGGTCGGGACGTCTCGACGGTGGCGGCGCTGCGCGAGCAGGGCGTCGTCGGTGGGTAACACCTCCAGTCCTGGGATGACCGTCGGAGATGGAAATGCCCCCTGGACCGGCGGGGACGTCGGTCCAGGGGGCGGGGACGTCGGTCACATTCGGCTCGGTGGGAGCGACGGTGCCTTGACCGACGATTCCAGCGCTGGGGAGATAACGCTGGAACCGAGGTCGTGGGCACCGAAACTATGAGCCGAGTACGACCTCGGAGTAGTAATCGAACGTGGTGACCGCTTCCCAGATCGATTCCGCGAGGAACGGGCCGGGTGCGATCTGGCTCGTGCTGGTGGCGAGGAGCGACATTGCGAGCGCCCACACCGCGAAGCCAGCCGTATTCGCGATGACCACGGGGCGGCCCGTCAGGCCAGTCGCGCGTTCGATGGCGGCCTGAGTCGTCAGCGCCCAGGCGCCGAGGGCGACGAGGCCGATACCGAACGAAATGCCGGGTATGACCATCAGCAACCCGATGGTGAGCGGTGCGGTCGCCATGCCCGCAGCTCGGACGAGGCGCTCGACGTTGATGGTTGTGTGCGTGATGCGCTGCAGGACGACGTAGACGACAACGAGCCAGACGAGCCAGAGTGCGAGGGAGAAGAGCGCCCCGATGAAGACCGTCTTCATCAACACGGTGCCGGTATCGCCGAGGCCGCTCGTCAGCCACCAGAGCCAGCCGCCGAGGCCGAGCATCATCATCGAGCTGCCAGCGATCGCGAGCGAAGGAAGTGTGGCGCGTGGATCGGTGCCGACCTCATCGAGGACCGAGAGGTCAAGGACGCCGAGCCGCCGGATACGGCGGACAGTCAGAACAGCCATCCAGTGGCCTCCGAGATGCCCGCCAGAGCTTCAAAACGTGTCGACCTGCCCGACCGACGAAACGAAGTGTACCCCATTCCTGACAATGGATCATTAGTTTGTACTGATGATCCAGAAATAAAATTTGTAATGGAAGATCACGGCGTCGGTGAGGCTCCCCTGCGACCGGGGGGGGGGGGCTCAGGCCGTGAGACCGAGCCCGGCCCGCAGTTGGTTGATGTGCTCCTGGTCGTGCTCGACCCAGTGCTCGGTCCAACTGCGGATGGTGACCTCGCCCATTTCCGGTTGATAGCCCGGGTGCTCCCACTGGTCCTCGAGGCGTCGCAGGATCTGCACGGAGGCCGCACGCTGCTCTCGGAAGTCGGCGAGCAGCTCCTCGAGGGCGTCGCGACCGGTCCAGCGGTTGGCAGTCCACGCCGCTTCGTCGAACGGCATCAGCATCGGACGTTCCTCGGAGAGCAGCCGCTCAACGCGCAGTCGCATGACGAGGAACTCGGCGTCCCGCAGGTGGGCGAGCACCGTGCGCGGCGTCCACTCGCCCAGCCACGCCTTGTCGAACTGGGCATCGCCGCCAGCGGTGACGATGCCCTCGAGGATGCTTGGTGTCGCCTCGAGAATCGCGACCAAGTCCTCGTTGCTGCTCTGGTTGGTCATCCCTGAAGTTTAGGCATCACTTGGCGACGGGCGAAACGTAGACGTGATCGAGGAGGCAACGGTCCTCGAAGTTGATGCGCTCGTAGACGCGGCGCGCGGTGGTGTTGGATTCCACGACGTGGAGAAAGGGTTGTTCGCCCCGCTCGAAGATACGAGCAGCGATCTCGCCGGTGAGCGCGGCGGCCCAGCCGTGGCCTCGGAACTCCGGCTCCGTGCAGACGGCGTTGATCTCGTTCATGCCGGGGAGCACGAACCGTTTGCCCGCCATCGCG
>Ga0115002_10005420_pt1 | contig 15064 bp, 16 predicted proteins | sample ArcticOcean_MG_C_8_FD_89576 | JGI IMG/M metagenome (GOLD analysis project Ga0115002, IMG submission 89576) | Marine microbial communities from western Arctic Ocean - ArcticOcean_MG_CB11_86 | ecosystem: Environmental > Aquatic > Marine > Oceanic | place: Arctic Ocean: Canada Basin | collected... | reverse complement strand
GGTGGAGATACTGCACTGCATCAGATCGCTCGGATGGTTGAGGACGCTCAGGCTTCCAAAGCCCCGGTCCAGCATCTCGCTGACCGGGTATCGAGCATCTTCGTTCCAGCAGTCATTGGTATAGCCCTCGCCACCTTGGCGTTTTGGATGTTCAAGAGCGGGGATATAGAGCAAGCTGTTCGTGCAGCTGTGGCCGTGCTGATTATCGCGTGCCCGTGTGCCCTGGGCCTCGCAACTCCAACCGCCATCATGGTGGGCTCTGGCCGAGGAGCCGAGCTTGGCGTAGTGTTCAAAGGGGCAGAAGTCTTTGAGCGGTCGACCCATATAGACGCCGTTTTGTTTGATAAGACCGGGACGCTGACACGTGGGGCCATGACGCTCACCCGGATTCACGGGACTCCTGAAATGCTTCTCAAGGCAGCGAGTGTTGAGTTCGTTAGCGAGCACCCCGTAGCTCGGGCCGTCGTCTTGGGTGCCGAGGAGCGTGACATGGTGTTGCGCCCCGTAGGTGATTTCTCGAACTTTCCCGGCAGGGGAGTTATGGGCGAGATAGATGGCGAAGAGGTGGTTGTTGGACGCAAGGAGCTATTTGGGGATCTCGGATGGGAAGTGCAGAAACATCATCAGGACGCGCTGACTAGCTTCGAGGTACTCGGCACTACTGCGGTTCTAGTGGGTTGGGACGGAGAAACCAAGGGCGTTCTTGGGGTAGCTGACTCCCTACGCGAATCCGCAAAGCCTGCAGTGGCAGGGTTGCAGAAGTTAGGCGTTGAGGTCGCCATGGTGACCGGTGACAACAACGCTACCGCAGAAAGAATCGCGGAAGAGGTGGGAATCACCAGAATCCGATCCGGCGTCTTGCCAGGTGAGAAGGCAGAAGAAGTGGCCAGGCTCCAGGCCGACGGTCTACAGGTCGCCTTTGTTGGTGATGGTGTGAACGATGCTCCGGCCCTCGCAGCTGCGGACATGGGTATGGCCATTGGAACCGGCACTGGTGTCGCCATTGAGGCTGGAGAAGTGATTCTGATGTCAGGTGACCCGCAGTTGGCCTTGACCGCCATCCGCCTCGGGCGGCGTACATTTAGAGTGATCAAGCAGAACCTATTTTGGGCATTTGGCTACAACGTCGCCGTGATCCCTCTTGCGGCCGCTGGCTTACTCAACCCCATGCTGGCCTCGGCCGCGATGGCCTTCTCATCGGTGAGCGTCGTTGCTAACTCACTGCGCCTGAGGAGCTTTTCAACGGAGTAGCGAGCGGGCATCAAGCCCTAGGATTGGGTCATGGCTGATTCGGACATTCTCCCCGCTAGCAAAGCCCGCCATGATTTGCGACAGGTCCGAACCCCAGTGTTGATCGTCGGGAGCCTCGCCATCCTGCTAATGGTGGCGGGAGCCTTGATTCTTCAGTCGCCTCCAGCTGATGCTCTTCCGAGTCGGGTAGCTGTGGGGTTCACAGAGGATGGGAGCGCTCTGGTGGTGCACGTGGTGTCGTGTGATCAGCAACTGAATCGCCTCACCCTCATCCGGAACATCGATGACCGAGTGGTCTGGGAGGTGCAGGGCACCGTTAGGCATAACCGTTCTGCCTTTGTGGTTGGGCAGACGGCATCGCCCCTGCAGGTGTCCCAACCGCTGGAAACGATCCTGCAGGATGACCAACGGTTCCGTGTCGAGGTGCTTTTCGACGATGTGCACGGAGCTGAGTTCCTCCTTCGTGACATCCCTCCCGTCGGCGTGCTTCATCAAGGCATCGAAACAACAATCGAAGGTTTTAGGGATCTTGTCGGTAGGCAGTGGTGCGGCCGGCAGGGTCGGATCAACCTCACTGGTGGTCTGGCCGCCCAGTTAGTGATTCTCCTCGGCCTGTTGGGCGTGGCTGCAACCGCTGGCTACTTTGTGACGTTTGAGAAGAGTTCGTAGTTCGACCCAAATGACCTCAGGACACGACAAAGAGGCGGCGCCAACGCGCCGCCCCTAAGTGTGGTTTTTCAGCGCAGCGATTAACGCTTGCGCTTATGACGATTGGCTTTTAGGCGTTTGCGGTGCTTGTGCTTCCGCATCTTCTTGCGCCGCTTTTTAATGAGTGAACCCATGAGGCCTTCTCTGAGGACGATGATTTGCAGCCCGTAGGATATACAACGGCAACGACAACCACAAAAACAACTTGAGCTCAACCCTACGAGTGCGAGTGCGAATGCCAACCCGCCCTTGAGCGCTTCCTCCCCAACGAGAGCGGGGAGGTCGGTCCGGAAGGGACTCTGAGCGGGCAGCCAGTTTGATCTACCAGTCTTGAGATGGGAAGGGGGTTGGGGTTAGCTGATGCGGACGCGGGCATTCGGATGGGGCAACCTGAGGGAACAACCAGTCGCGAGGGTGGGGGTCGGAGTTAGGCAGTCATCTCCCCGTCGCCCCTAGGTTCCCCGCACATGCTGCAAGGCTCGAGCTCTCAACGAGGGGTCGATGCCGCCGAAAAGAAGCCGCACGCAGGTCTGGTTATTGTGAGTTGTCCTCGCCGTGTTTAGGTAAGGCCCCTAGTAGCGATGTCGAGCACGCGGGCATCGCAGTCGGGCATGGCCGAGGTTAAGGCGTCTCGAACCTTGTCTACGTGTTGCCTTTCGCAGATGGCGATGATGGTTGGACCGGCTCCAGACCAGGCTGCGTGGGCTGCGCCCGCGTTGCGAGCAGTTTCAATAAGTAGATTTGCTGTGGGGTGAAGGCTGGCCCGTTGGGCTTCGTGGAGTTCGTCGCCTCCGGCTTGGGACAGGATGTCGGCATCTCCTCGGCGGAGACCTTCGGTGAGGGAGATGAGTCTTGAGAGGCTGCGGACGACGGTGGACCGGTTGATCTCCTCCGAGAGGACAGTGCGGGCTTCGCGAGTTGTCAGTTCGAAGGTTGGAATAGCGACGACCACCCGCCAGCGTAGAGCAATCGGCAGTTCTATTGGCCCACCGTTTGTGACAGCGACCAGCCCGCCGAATACTGCTCCTGCGGCGTTGTCCCCGTGGCCTTCTGCCGTTGAGGTTGCCTCGTAGAGTTCGTCGAGATCCGCTTCCCTGCCAACGGCCCGTCGGGCGGCTGCCCAACCCGAAGCGTATGCCGCCGATGAGGATCCGAGGCCTTTAGCAAGCGGGATTGAGTTATCAACCGTTAGTGAAAGTGGGTTGTCCTCTCCTACCGCTTCCTTCGCGGCTTGAATGATGAGGTCATGCCCGGATGCTGGTAGCGGATGGTCACCCACGTGGTCGGCCTTCCACTCGTCTGAGCGGATGGCTGTCACAGAGCATCTGAGCTCTAGGGAAAGCGCGATGACGTCGAACCCCGGTCCGATGTTGCCAGAGGTCGCTGGTGAGGATGCTCGTCCGATGAGTGCCATTCTTCAAGGTTAGGACGTTGCAGCGGTTGCACCGCTCTCGGACGGCGGAGAACTGATTACCCTTTGGATATGGAGCTTCTTGGCGGTGGTGCGCTTTTCGCCGAAATGATTGCCGGACTTGGTGCCGCGTTGGTGCTTGGCAACGGAGTGGCGGCTTATAGGCATAAGCGGGAGCTCATGCCGAAGGATGTAGAGGGTAGGTTCCGCCCAGGCCGGGCGATTTTCCTTTCCGTCGTTGGCGCCCTCATGGTATTCTGGGGTGTAGCGACGTTTGTGAGTTTGTGATGTTGACACGGCGGTTTCATAGACTTTTCAAGAATCTGGTTGGGACGTTCAGGGTCTACCAAGAGTCTCCTCGTGACCCGACCAAGATCCTCGAGTTGACCTCGGCGAGAGCCGACCTTGACGATGCCAGGCTCGAGATCTTCGAAGAATCTAAAGATGTCATCCGCGAGTTGCGAACGCTGCGAATCAACGACCCACAGGCCTACGCTCAGGCAATGCGAGGCAGATCCACCGTCTAAGCGGAGACTTCGTGGCCGGGTCTCTTCTCGTCTCGTAAGAACCTAAGTATTGAGATCATGGTGCTTTCCCATGCCGTTTGTGTCTGGAGGCTCACCAGAGCGGCCTCTGACGCCTCTCGACCTATGCGATCCACCCTTCGCAGGATCAACGCCTCGACGAAATTCCTTGTGAATTCCGGGTGATACTGGATACCGAGGACCGTTTCCCCGATGAGATAGGCGGGAATGTCAGCTGTTGTCCCGCTGCCAATGATGCGGGCTCCAGCAGGCAGCGCCGTAACCACGTCTTCGTGCATGGCCAGCAGGGCTGTCGTGCCTCCCTCAAACCAAGGTTGTGCCTCCAGTTCGAGGGTTTGGACTCCCGCCGTCCACTGCGCCGCTTTCTCGACCCGACCACCGAGTGCTTGGGCGATGAGTTGGTGACCGAAGCAGAGCCCGACCATCCGAACGCCTTCAGCGTGCGCCGAACGTATGAAGCCAGAAAGCTCCTCAATCCAGGGGAGGTCTTCGTACGCTGAGTGATGCGATCCGGTGAGGATGTATCCGTCGCATTCGGCGGCGCTCTGGGGAAGTTCACGCCCAATGGCGTCGTAGAAGCGAAGTTCTACGCTCGGGTCGACTCTGAGGAGAAGTGCCTTGAACATCTCGTCGAGGTCTCCACCAGCGATGGGTCGGAGCTCCTCGTCGACGTGGTCACAGATCAGGATTCCGAGCATCACCGGAACGCTAGCTGATCGTAAGGACTTGCCAAGCTCGCGTTTGGTGGGCCAGGCTGGGCTCCAGGGTTCGATTGCGACGCCTTCAGTCGGATCCAGCCTTCGTTAGGTGGTCGCGTATGTGTTGCCTGACCTCTTCTGGTCGGTTGGCGAGCGAGGGGGTAGGAAGGCAGGGACGACATCCGGAATCTGCCGCCGGCCGAAACCGGGCGCTGGTAGCGGAAGCTTGGATTCCCCTGGCCGAGACGGGCCGGGTCGAAGCGGGCGAACCGCTTCGGGAGGCTTTCGAGTTCCTGGTGTTGGCCATCCTCGATGATGAGTTGCGGCCGCTGCTCCTTGGGGAGGGTGCGGGGCCGTGGCGGAGCCAGCTGATCTCGGTTTAGGTAAGTCGGCTACAAGCTGGCAATTCCGGACAGGACAACTCCAGCAATGATGATGGCTACGCCGACCCATCGGTCGCCGGGAATGTCCTCGGCCAAGAGCCAGCGGCTTCCTAAAAGCACGAGTACATGGGTAAGCCCGGTCGCCATGAACACAAACCCGATCTCAAGCTGTTGGAGAGCGAACATGGTGCTGACCATGGCCGTGCCAAGCGACGCCAGCCCAGCGATAACCAGCAGTCGTCGAGACTTCGAGGTGCCTGCCTTAAGGCTGAGTTGCCCAGATGCCGTCAGTAGGAGAGCACCGGCCAGAAAACCCATTAGGACCGTTCCGACTGGTTGCTTCGGTGTACGACGACGACGCCGGCTGCTATGAGTGTGGTCGCGATGATGTGCCACGGTCCCACCTGCTCGTTGTAGAGGGCCGCCACACTCATAGCCATGGGAAACGTCAGGGCCGTAAACGGATAGGTCAAACTCAGCGGGTATCGCTGGTGCGCTTTGCGCCACGTCACAAATTGACCGATACCGAGCAGTCCCGCCGCTGCCAGACCGGAGAGCTGAATTACGAAACTGTCGGCTGCTCCTGCTTCCTTGAGAATCACGCCCGAAACGATGTTTATGGTCGAAACGAGACCGATGAGCATCGCCGGTCCGAGTCTCGTATGTTTGGTGGTATCGGCGTGTGCGGCGTCCATGAGGCTCAGAAGCGTAACACTGGGCCTACGGCGACCCCGTCGGCGAACAGTGTGAGCATGTCCGAATGGCTAAGTGGATCGATGCTTGTGACGTTGCTCGGAAGGCTGAGTCCCTGGTCAGAGATGGCTTGGAGGGTACGCGGGCGCATAGGCAGAATCACAGGTCCGGGGACGGCGGCAAGAACAGCGAGTCCCTCGTGGGATAGTCGACCCGGTGTCGCGTTTTCGGCTCGATGGAGAGTCGCGGCGAAGTATTCGCTGGAGGGGATGTCCCGTCGGGTCTGAGGTATTGAGCTGACGGTGTCGCGAACCACATCGGTCATGACATCGCCCACTATGTGGACGCCAACTGTGATGCCCTCGCTAGCGAGAAGTGATGCGGCGTTCTCGCTCGGGCAGAGCAGCATGGAAGACAGTCGATCAGCCACGAGGCGATTCACCTTCAGGAATGTCCATACAATCAGGCCGGGGCCCGGCTTAGACGTGGGCGATCGGAGCATGGATCTTGACGGCGGCTAGGGATGGGGTAAGCGTGGAGTTGGTGTCCCCGTAGACCATCACCGATGTCGGGTCCCCCTTGAGAATTACTTCTTCAATCGCCCCGAGCATTCTCCGAGCCTGTTGCCCGTGCGGACCTGAACCGACTCCTAGGTGATATCTGGGGTCGGAGATGGCGAGTTCGGCAAGAAACACATCAGCCATCATCGGGTCACAGTGCTGACCGGGTATGAACCAGAATCTCTGCCACGACATTCTTCAACGCCCCAGGCACCTGTGCCGCTATTACAGATTGCGGTCCGGCGCCAGCCACTGTGAGGACTTTCATAAAGCCAGTCTAGAGTCGCACCTCAACAGTTCCTATGCTGCATGCGTTCTGGAGTCCACACAACGTCGATTGAGTCGCGTTGTCCGGGAGGCCGGCCACGGCTACGAGGGTGATTCACCGACTTCAGCTAGAATAGCCGGGGTCGACCCAGATCGGCTTTTCCTGCCCCGGTACGACTGCCTACTAAGAAGAGGATTATCGATGGCTCTGCCCGAAACGACGTTTGAGAGCTACGGCCATTCGGTCAGCATCTCAGGTCTCGATGACGATGAGTACATTTTTGGTCTGATCAAGCAGGATCGTCAGTTCTACGAGTTTGACCTCCTTGACTTTGTCAGGGGGTTGCCCCTCGGCGGCGGTTCCGTTGTCGATGTCGGTGCCAACCTGGGAAACCATACGGTCTTCTTCGCGCTCGTTATGCAGCGTCGAACGCATGCGTTCGAAGTCTCATCGAAGAATCGAAACGCCCTCACAGTGAATGTCGAAGCAAACGGAATCGGTGAGCTTGTTGTCGTCCACGACTTCGGCCTCCATTCTGAAGATGCGATGGCCACGATCCTCGAAAATCCAGAGAACATGGGCCAAACGCGGGTCATATCGATCGGGTCCGATGAGGGTTCAGCCGTCGTTTTGAAACGCCTCGATTCCGTTATTCCACCGGATGAGCGGGTTGCGCTCATCAAGGTCGACGTCGAGGGCGCTGAGCTAGACGTTCTCTGCGGAGCCGAAGCCGTTCTTGATCGAGACATGCCGGTTTGTCTGGTCGAAGGGCATCCTGGCCTCGGCTTCGATGCGCTAGGCCTGTTTTTTGCTGAACGCGGGTTTAGTCCTGTTCAGATCCTCGGACGCTCAGATAACTGGGTATTCGTTCACTCCGACCGCCTCGAGTTCCTGCAGCCCTACATTGATGCCTATGCCATTCGAATTCAGACCCGGATGCTGGCTAGCAACGATTCCCGGCTTCGGAGTCTTCAGATCCGCGCCGACCAAACCAGTCAGGGCGTAGCTGTCTTGAGAGATGACCTTGATCGCTTTGAGGACCAGCTCGGCCTCCACGCATGGTCGGCTGGGGCTCTCGGTGACGAAGTCCGAGCTTCGTCGGCACAGATCCAAGACCTCGGTGACGAAGCCCGGGCTTTGTCGGCACAGATTAAAGACCTCGCGAAAATTTTACGTGACTACTCAAGGCGGGCTGACGCCCTCTTCGAAAAGGTCGTCGAGCGTTTGGTTCCTTTGAGACGCCGGATCATGAGCCGGCTCAGGCGTGGCATCGAGGCCGGTGCTCGTGGCCTCGCCGCCAACGAAGTCACGCGGCGTGCGATAATGATCGTCGCGCCGAGGAGAATCCGCCGAAGGGCTGCCCATCGGTTTCTCGGGCGTAGACCTCAGGCTCAGAAATCGCTCGGCAAACCTTCTGGAGTTCTGACGCCGGAACCGGACCCACTCAATCCATTGCCTGAGCGACCCTCGTACGAAATGGCTGTTATATGCACGGCCTATCCTGGAGGCAAGCGTGTCTATGGCGGTGAGTTCGTACAGACACGGGTGGAGAAATATGGGGATCTTGGCCACCGCGCTCTGGTGATTGAGTCGAGCTTGGGCAACGAGCGGCCTCGGTTGGAGCACTCTGATACCGCCGACGTGTTGCGGATTTCCCCCCAACACCTCGGATTCTTTATCCGGTTCCTGGAGCCGACCGTGGCTGCCTTCTTGACTCATTCGCCATCGGTGGGAACGCTGGCTGAACTGACACGCGTTGTGCCACAGGATCGCCAGATCCATTGGTTCCACGGATATTCAGTTCGTGATTATCGACGCCTCTATTTCAACTATACGACGCCCGAATTGGCCAGATCTAGGGGCCGCCTTGACGATATCAACCGCGAACGCCTAAGCGCCGCCGCGACGTGTTTTGCGAATCCTCGCTCGACGAAGGTGTTCGTCTCCGAGTTCCTCAGGCGGGTCGCTGAGACGGACACGGGACAGAAGGCGGTCAACTCCCACGTGATTCCGAACTTTGTCGACGGCGACTTCTTCAGGTTCGCTCAGAGGACGCCCGATCAAGCTCGCCGCATGCTACTAATCCGGTCCTTCGCGAATCGTAACTATGCCAACGATATTGCGATCGAATCTATCGAGCTTCTTAGCAAGCGCCCAGGATTCAATGACCTTCAGTTCACAATTCGGGGATTTGGTCCCGAGTTCGGGCCGCTCACCGAACGGCTGTCGGACCTCAGCAATGTCGACGTGGAGGAAGGACTTCTGAGTCGTGATGCGGTCGCTATCTTGCACGCCAGCCACGGCGTGTTTCTATGTCCGACGCGATTCGACACGCAGGGCGTGTCGATGGGGGAGGCGATGGCCAGTGGCATGGTGGTCGTCACGAACGACACCACCGCCATCCCCGAGTACACAGATCCGGATTGCAGTGTTCTCGTCCGACCCGATGATCCGGTGGCATTCGCAGATGCGCTGTGGGAACTCTACGAACACCCGGAGAGGCTTCCAGAGATGTCGCGTCGAGCTTCTGAGCGGGTTCGGGCCCAATGTGGCCTCGATCAAACAATTGAGCGAGAGTTGGCGCTTATAGAAAAGGCGACGCAGGTGTTGAAGATGGTCCCCGGTGTCTGATTCTGTGACGCTTGTCATACTTTCCGATGACTGGGAGGCGACCAGCTCCGATGAGCATGGCGAACTCCTGGTCGCCTCAGTCGTAAACGGAGAACTCGTCGTGTCTGGTGTCAGCCACGACATCCCAGATCGGCGTTTTCGCCTACCTGCGGAGCCCTATAGGATTTCTAGCACCGCTGACGGTGACGACTGGCGAGCCGTGGTCAAGTGGCTGTCCGTTGTAGTTGGAGACGACGCAGTAGTAGTCGTCGATTATCACCATCCTATTCGTGACTTGATCCTCTACGCATCGGCTGCGCTTGGAATGAGATATGCACTCAGGTTTACGGCCGCTCCTGAGCGCTCGGGCGCCCCGATCTTCTACGCGGTGATCAGCAATGCAGACGCGATGGTTTTCGAGAGTGAAGCGGTTGCCGACGAATTTCATCGCCAATACCTCGCCCCGTATGTGTCAGTGAGATCACTCGTCGAACTTCGCGACCTGGTCTCGGTGAGGCCTAGGTCAAGTCCAGAGATCGACCCGCGGTCGTCGGCTCATTCGAACTCCTTGCCTTCTATTCGGGTTCTCATCGTTGCGTACTTCTCGGGGCCCTGCCGTACTGTCGGAGTTCAACGTCCGAACTATTGGTTCGAAGAGTTAGCTGGACTCACTGATGGTTTGATAGAACCGCACATTGCTTCTACAACAGATTGGGGAGGGTCGGTCGCTAACGTTCATGTGGTTCCGGACTACAACGTCGCGACGCTGGCTGGGCCGGAGGGTACCTATCCTGCCTGGGCTGCGGACCTTGTGGCAAGCGAGCGACGCGACGCGAATGTGTTCAACACGTTGTCCTATTACTGGCGGTACGGTCTCGAGAAGTACTTTGACGAGTTAGACGATCGCTTTGATGTGGTCATTGTTTCGGGAAATCCGTTCTCGTGCTTCGATTTTGCGGCCTACGCGAAACGGCGATGGCATGCGCGGGTGATCCTCGATTATCGGGATCCCTTCGGCAATAATCCGCGATTTAACTACACCGATGAAGCCCGAGATCATGCCAGATACGTTGAGCAGGGATTCAACTTTCAAGCAGATGTGATCTCGGTGGTCAACGAGTACTGCATTGACCTCGTGGAGGGTGCTTTGGACGCCGACATCATCAACATCCCGAATGGTTTCGATGAGCGGGTTCTCGACTCAGTTAGGCGTGTCGACCTGCCCAGTGACAAGGTCAATATCGTTCACGCAGAATCGTTCACCCGTGATCGGTCACCAGAGCACATTCTGGCTGCGCTCGACCCGGAGCGGCATGCCTTTCATCACGTAGGTAACACCTCGGGGGTGAAGTCGCGTCTTCTCGACAATCAAGCAGTCGTGCAACACGGGCGGCTCCCATACGTAGAGGTACTGGGCGTGGTCGGCGGAGCGGATATCGGTATCGTGTTCCTGTCTGAGCAGAATTTTGAGACCACAACCAAACTCTTCGACTATCTGGCCATGGGCATCGATGTGTTGCTGTGCACGAATGGAGCAATCGGGTCTGGAGCGGTGGCCGGCGTGTTGGAAGGGCAAGAGGGGGTGTTCTGGTGTCGAAACAACGCGCAGGACGCGGCGCGGTTCATCGCCGAATACAAGCCTGCTCATCGACTCGAGGGCGGTACCTCAGGCGAACTGTTCACTCGAAGGCACGGGACTCGACTCCTAGCCGCGAGAATCATCGACCTCGTCGGCCGATAGTCGAGCGGGTTCCGCCTCATTCCTTTGGTTCTTCAACGAAGAAGATGCTCGCTACCGCGACCAGGTAGTTGTGGGTCGGGTCGTGGCTATTGTGCAGGCCATAGTGCTCGCCTGGCGAATGCGCACTATCCGAGTGGGAGGTGGTTCCAGTTATCGATGGCTCAACCATTGCCGTCGTCGTCCCAGCGTTCAACGAGGAACGACTGATACGAACGACCGTCGCAACTATTCCAGAGTTCGTGGACCGGGTGTTTGTGATCGATGACGCATCCACCGACGGAACTGCTCAAGTGGTTGGCTCCGAAGAAGATCCACGGATCACCCTCATCCGCCATGAGATCAACACCGGCGTTGGCGGAGCGATCATTTCAGGGCATAGAGCTGCGCTGGCTGCTGGCATTGATATCTCGGCAGTGATGGCCGGAGACGCACAAATCCCTCCGGAGTATCTTGAGTCCTTGGTCAGACCGCTCATTGCCAACGACGCTGACTTCACCAAAGGCAACCGCTTCTTCAGAGCAGATCAGCCTATTTTGGCAGAGCCTATGGAGTGGGGGCTTTTTGGCGTTTGAGCCTGATTCTCCGCCGTTTCTGTATTTGATTTGGTTGCATCCTGTTGCGCCCTTTGTGTACCCGTGGAGTGCTTGTGGGCACTTTGAAGGCACTTTTTGGGGCACAGTGAGGGGTAGTCCGAAGGTGTTACCAAGGGACCAGTCATCGGCTGTTTGGAGTTCCAGCTCGGGGGTTACGGCTCTCGGGAACCTGTCGTTTGTGAGAACCGCCGCAGGACCGACAAAGACCCCCACCCCGAGAATGGCGGGACTATAAACGAGGGCGTAGTTCTGGATTTTGGAGTTTCGGCCGATAACGACCCCGTGATCCACGTAAGCCCCACGACTAATGATTGTGCCGTCGCCGATCTCGGCCTGCTCCTGAATTTGGGCGAGATGCCATATCTTGACGTCCTGTCCGAGTATCGCCGAGTCGTCTATATCTGCAGAGGACGCGCCGAGATCTGACACGCAGGCAGCCTAACACCGACAATGATGGGTCCCCTGATGAGCCTCGAAGCGAATCGGTGTCAAGCGCAGGGCGTGGTGACCGCCCTTCAAGGAGTGGAGCATCAAGCATCATCCTCGCTGGTACAATCACCCAGCAACCGGTGCGGTGACGATGCGACAAGCGTATGAGCCATGGCTTTCGCCTACTGGGGCGAAGAAGATACCGAAATCCAGATCGGTCCGGCTTCGGGCGATTGAAAGGCCGATTTCAGATGGACCGGATCCAATGAGGAGCAACAATGTCAACTGGGTGGCACGTAACCAACGCTGAAATGCGTCGTCCCTCCAATCTAATAAGGCACGGGTTGTTCCTCGGTTGCTAGGGCTTGGTGAAGTACCTCGCCATCCCATTCTCCGAGTATTTGCGTTGGATTGTCGTAAGGATGTTCAGTCCACATATCAGGACGGCAAGCATCTCAGATGGCGTAGCTCTTTGGTTTCCGTGGCTCATTCGAATCGGATCAGGATCGTCTGTGAATCAAGGCACGATCATTGACGGGTACGGTGGCGTCACGATTGGCCGGAACGTAAGGATCGCGTCATACGTACGGATCAATACCGCCGACCATACATTCACCGATCCAGACATACCTATCTCACAACAAGGGTTTGAGGTTGCCCCGGTCGTCATTGGTGACGACGTTTGGTTAGGAACCGGAGTGATTGTCGGATCCGGTGTCACCATCGGTACCGGCTCTGTAATTGGTGCCGGCTCAGTGGTTACCAGAGATATCCCGCCTTACTCGGTTGCCGTCGGGGTCCCTTGTCGCGTGCTCCGATCACGCCGCCACGATCTGGACTCTTGATGTTTGTGGCTGAATCCGCTGGTCATCAGTAGGAAAAACGTCGGAAGAACATGCACCATCATTCGATTTCCTGAATCGCCCCACCCGATGCGGTAAGGTAACTCACGCGCACCGCCAAGAATCAGAACCAGGAATACGAAACCAAAGGTGAGAACCAGCCATCCACTCCGAGCTTGATTATCCTCGAGTCGCGCCACTGATAACACGGCCATTGGGATGACCACCCACCATGTAGCGCCCCAGATCCCGGTGAAGGCGAGGTTGGTCCCGAGAGCGATGACGCTCGAACCCAGTCCGGAAGGGTTTTCCCATCCGATTGCGAAAAGGGCCGAGCTGAGGATCACCAATACTGCCGCATTGAGGGTCGGCACCGGGTGGTCCGGCTTTCTGAGGAAAGCGATTATGAGTGGGGCGGCAGCCGCGGTCAGGAGTACGGCTATTCGGGGCGGTGAGAGTATGTCCGTTGACGCTCCGGCCGTCATCAGCCGCAAGTACCAGATAGCCGGCAAGATGAAGGAGACTGAGCTGAGAACCGCCAACGACGAGCGAGACCAACCGCGATATGAGGTCCCCACCGTGAGGAGCAGCGCTGCGACTAGCAAGCCCTCGACCCTCGCCAGAGCCACGCCGACACAGGCTATCCCGAGCAGAACAGCCCGGATTTTTTCGGTCGCCTCAGAAGTTGTGGCCAAGCTGGTGCCTGAAGCAAATATCGCCGTCGCCCCCAGAGCGTATAAGCTGGCTACTAGGGCATGGGAATTGACATATCCGAGTTGAACACGAGTCATATATGACGATGCGGCGACGGTTGTGACCATGGCCACTATCGCCAACACCCTGAGTGCTCGTTTGCTGCCATGCAGCGGACGAGCTATGACGTCAAAAGCGCCTGACAATGCAAGAACCGAGATTCCGGCCAAGCTCGATACCGCGAAAGGCATGCCGGTATCAATAGCCAAACCCTCTATGGAGACCAGAACGACCGGATAACTGCCGAACGCTCCTTGGATCAGCGCTTGGACACTGCTTGGATCATCGAACGCCGAAATTGCATGTTCGAGAAACCTCCAGGAGTCGTAGGTGAGAACGGGAGCCACAAGAACCCCGAGAGCGGTCGAAACAACTGCGTTGACCAATCCGGCAATCGAGACCGTGAATACGCCTTCCTTGAGAGCCGATCGCCGCCACTCGATAGCAAAGAATACAATCAGCAGGCCCGCACCGACCACAAACACTTTGACGGCACTGCTCGGTGCCCCGAGCGACACTGATGCCACTGTGGTGGCTGTCACCACAAGAACGCCCACAATCCCCGAGAACAGCACAGTCAGTGAGGCTCCCAGTTGCGCTAAGCCGATGCGGAGGGCGGCCGCGCCGACTACACCAAGTGCCGCAGCAAACAAGGCTTCATGCAACATGGTTGGGTTCATGGGAGTAGGTCTTCGGAAAGAATCACAATCGAATTCTCGTCCACCTGTATCCAGAAGTAGCTGTCGCTGGAACCAAGAACGAAGAACTGAATTTCACCAAGCGAACCGACACTTTGCAGGCCTGGTGATTCAAGAACAGTGATCGAGAGCGACTTCGTCCATACTCCGAACTCAGTGTCTACATCGGTGTAGGCGCGGAGAAATGGATCCAGCCCGTCGGCCAAGCCATCGTCAAACGGCAAAAACAACGTTGCCTCGCCGAGGACTTGCCCGATGTTCAAACTGATCAAACTTCGACCCGGTACCGAGCGTTCTGGGCTCTCTTTAGCAATTCTGACGAGGCTCACCTCATTACCGCCGGCGCTGGTCGGATAGTGGCCAGCATTCGAAGGGCCGAACATTGAAGCATTCGTCATCAGCAGTAAGGCAATCGTGCCTAACGTGAGGCCCCTTCTCTTCGCCCCAGCCAGAAAGGACAGAGCCACGATCCCGAAACCAGCGAACACAAACTCGCCGGCAAACCCCCTCCCTGCGAGGTCCACAAGTACCCGAGTCGCCACGCCGCCTGCGACTCCTGACTGCCAGACTGCAAATGAACCACCTAGCGCTACGACAAACGCTGTCTCGGGCAACCATCCTGGCCGCCAGTTTTGCCGTCGCACCATCATCGTCCGACTGGCGACCGTTCGGCGAGTAGCTCGACGGCGTTGAGGGCCGCCGTAAAATCGACGTCCACGAGGTCAAGGTACTCTTGGATCCGATGCCAGCGGGGTTCGTTCTCGTCGAGGACAAGTTCCAGCGCACGGTCTCTGCTCACCTTTCCCTCGCGGATCTGGTTCGAGCGGAAGGTGTCATTCTCGGTAAACCCGACGGTCCTCCAGTAAACGTAGTTGTAGAAT
>Ga0115002_10005418_pt1 | contig 15067 bp, 3 predicted proteins | sample ArcticOcean_MG_C_8_FD_89576 | JGI IMG/M metagenome (GOLD analysis project Ga0115002, IMG submission 89576) | Marine microbial communities from western Arctic Ocean - ArcticOcean_MG_CB11_86 | ecosystem: Environmental > Aquatic > Marine > Oceanic | place: Arctic Ocean: Canada Basin | collected... | reverse complement strand
TTTATGGGAGGGTCGGAGTCTCAGCTCCGGGGAGGGTTTAGGAACTTCGTTAGACGAAGCCATGGCGAGACGACATCTTGGCATGGCATGCCATTCTGGCGGACGGTTACCATCAGCTTTGGCTGTCACACTACGCATATCGTCGATATCGAGTCGACGGCGTTTGAGGGCTCGGATAACGGGTTGTGTTAGCTAAGCCTGTAGGCTCGCCCTGGTGCGATTTAGGCCGCATTACCTAGGGTGCCGTTCTACCTCGCTGGGGCTCGGCGAACTGACCCCAGGCTACTGCGGGCACACCTCAGTTCAAGCTTGCAAGAACACGGCCTGGAAGGAGTGCAACATAAAACTAAGAAGCAGTGGGAGACTTGCTCACCGTTTTGTTAGAATCACAGCATGCATCCATTAGATATCGCTGTCGTCGTTGGCTATCTCGCCTTCATCATTTGCATTGGCCTGGCTTTTGGGCGCAAGCAATCTCGCAAAGAGTTCTTCGTCGCGGGCGGGAGCATGGGATGGATTGCGGTTGGCTTAAGTGTCATGGCCACGCTCTTTTCGTCGAACAGTTTCGTGTTCTATCCGTCCGCGGCATTTGGCGATAGCTTGAGAATCGGCTTATCGTTGATCGCATTCGCAGCGATGACTCCAATCGTCATCTGGGTCTTTGTCCCGTTGTACGCTCGATTGGATCTCGAAACCGCGTATGAATATCTGGAAAAGCGATTTCATGTTTCGATTCGGACACTGGCGGCAACGCTTTTTGTTTTACTCCGAATCGGCTGGATGGCATCGGCAACCTACGCAGCATCCGTTGTGGTTTCAATGGTCGCAGATGTCCCCAAGACGTATGTGATTATTAGCCTAGGTGTCGTCGCCATCGGTTACACAATGCTCGGCGGACTGCGAGCTGTGATGTGGACGGATGTCGTTCAATTCTTGGTGTTCTCAATAACGATTGCCGCTTCTCTGGCGTTAATCTTGTGGAATGGAAATCTCAGCATCGGCGAAGTCTATCAAACTTACTTCGACGGCCGCGAAGGATTGGTGGTAAATTTTGAGCTGTCGTTGACTCTCAAATATGGTAGCTGGGCGATATTGATCGGTGTGTTTCTCGAAGCGCTATCGGCATTCGGCGTCGACCAGGTCGCTGTGCAGAGATACTTATCGGCGAAAGACGAACGAACCTCGAAAATCGGCGCGGCGTTGAACCTCGCTGCCATGTGGGTCGTGATACCGGGACTGTTGTTAATCGGTGTTGGTTTGTATGCCTACTATACGGATCATCCGCAGGAACTCGGCGGAGACACGCTCGAAGCCGTGATGGCCGACAAAGACTTCGAGGCAGACGAAGTTTTGCCAACTTTTGTCCGACTTCATTTTCCTCCAGGTGTTGCTGGATTGTTTCTCGCTGCGCTGGGGGCAGCAATCATGTCGAGCATCGACTCGGGAATTCATTCGGTGACGACGGCTGTCGTCGTCGACTTTCGCGACCGCCTCTGTCCTCACCTGAAACCCAAGGATGAAGTAAGCGAGCTGCGCTGGATAAGAATAATGGTGGTGGTGATCGGAATCATTTCCGTAGCCCTGGCGTGTTTCGTCGAACCGTTGGGCGATGTCTTTGATATCGGCAAAAAACTCACCGCCGCTTTTGGCGGCCCACTACTGGCGATCTTCATCTTGGCGTTGTTTTCTCGGCGAGCAAACTGGATCGGAGTATTGCTGAGCGTTATTTTTTCTACCGCCGCTACACTATGGCTAATGTATTACCTCGATAACATTTTCTCCGTATGGTTCTGGCCAATCGGATTTGGGCTCTCGCTTGCGCTTGGATATCTGTTGAGCTATCTACAGCCGGCTCAACCGTCTAAATACACTTTCTACGACATCGTACTACGCGGCAAGAAGTGAGTGGCGGAGCTCCACGTACTACGACACATCCATTAGTCGATCAATCCATCAAACCATGCTCGTGCGGCAGGAACACCTTCCGCGATCAGTTGGATGATCTCATCCAGCGACTCGTCGTCACCGATTCCTTGAAGCGGTTCGATACCAATACGTCGTCTCACGACCTGCAACTGTTCAATTGCAATTCGCTTGATCACTTGCTCGCCCTCCGGTAAATCCTCGACGGCTGCAGTGAAATCTCGGACTAACGGGGAATCTCGGAACGCGAAAAAAGTATCTTCTGAAAAACCGACTGGGTAGCTAATTCCAATTCCAAATTTTTGGGAGAACATCGTGAAATCAAAAACGCTCACGCCGCCGTCGTCGTTCATATCGACGTACTTGGGGGCTGTTGGAACGGCGTTTCCAAACCAGTAACTGAACGTACTAAAGTCGAAAACGGAAACACCTCCGTCACCATTGAACTCGGAAATCAGACGATAGAACCGGTTGTCGACGTCTCCGATATAGGAATAGGAGTCACCTCCGATTCCGTCGGCATTGCCGTCTAACGAATTCCCCAACCCATCGGTCGCTGTTGCCAACACCTCCAACTGATAGACCCCGTCGGTGATATGGTTTACGGGGAATTGGAGTGTGACGACGTTGCCCGCAACATCCAATTGGATTCCACTGAGGTCGATGACTTCGTTGGGATCCGTGACTGCGTTTACACCGAGATTAGTAAGAACCAGGTCGTCGACAGACAGCGCGATGGGTTCGTCAAAAACGATTTGCAGCGAAGTCCACAAGCTCCGTTGTTGCTGCCAACTGGTGGGTTGCACTCCCTTTGCCAAGTCGACCGGGTCTGCTTGGCTTTCGTTAAGAGTGACCGAAACAACTTGCGGTGCAGCTCCACCGCTGCCCGGACTGGGACCATCTGCTTCCCAACTGCTCGCGAACGCTCCCCATTGCTGCGGTAACGATCGAGCCAATGAGGCTCCCTGCCCCGCTGGCTCCGTTGGCCAAGGCAGAGTATTCGTGTAGGCAATTTCGTCTTCAAGTATGTGCGGTATGAAGCTGGGATCATCTAACGGCGGTGAGTCGGGGCGCAACAGCCGCAGCGTTTCACCACTATTATTGAGCGGATCGTTCAATGGCCCAACAAGTCCAACCGAACCGTCAATCAAGTAATTGCTTTGAAAGGCTGCGAGTAGATCTGCGTTGAGCGGGTCTTCTGGATCAAACGCAACGATTACAAGATATTCGCCCGACGCCAGCGTTTCTCCCGCAGCAAAATCAAAATCAGCGCCACCTCGCAATTGCCAATTTAGCAATTCAACTTCACTTCCCGAACGGTTGAATACTTCGACATATTCCAGATCGTTGGACGAGAATACTCCAGCGGGCTGTGGTTGATACATCACTTCGCTAATTACCAACGAGCCAATTTTCGGTGCAGCATTAAAATCGCCTAGCGTGAACGTTTCCAACGGAGCGAAAACGCCAGTCCCATTTGGAAACCGCCCGACACTTACACCGTTTTCGGTCGCGCCAAACTCGACGTGATCGACAAACCGAGTAAGCTGATCTTGAGCATCTGCCGCCAGCAACCAAACGTCGTCGCCACGCGAGCTACTGAACGCAAAATCGTTCGGATTCGCTCCCATCGACAGATTGAAATCTGTCTCATCGAATAACAAATATTCATGAGATCCGAGAATGGTGTTTGCTGGAATTTGAAACTTGCGATAGTTGTCGCGATCGTCACTGAGATACCAGCCGCCGACATTAATGTCCGCGTTCGTCGTATTAAAAATCTCGATCGTGTCCAGCAAAGGCAAATCGGTATGAGCCAAGACTTCATTGACAACAACATCGATCACTATCCCTTGGCCCGCGGCACCAGGGGAGCCATCATATTCTGAACTCGATCGCCAATTCGACGGCAATTGATACTCACCAGTCGTCAAAACCACATCCAACGAACTGCCGAATCCATCGGCCCTTCCAGGCCAATCCCCCGAATCGTCGTACGTGAATTGGTGGATTGCACGACCGTCTTGGTCCAACATCGAGACCGTTTCACTGTTGTTGCTCAACCCTCCGGTCCACTGCCCGACGACGTTGAGTTGCGAGCCGTAGCGAATCTCAAAAGCAGCTTGATTTTCAACGATCAACAGATATTCGCCTGCGGCTAAATCGACATCGCCAAATGTAAAATCGATACCGCTTACAAACTGCACACCATTCAGGTTAATCGCGGTATCACCAGTATTCAGTAACTCGATGTATTCGAATTCGTCGGAATCAGAAACACCCGCCAGTAGCTCTGCGGTGGTGGGAGCCGACGGATGGTACATGAGTTCGGTAATCCGCAGATTCTCAAACACACCTGAGCCAACCGCGCTTGAATCAATGTTTATCGAATCGTTACCAACCAATTGGCCCTGAAAGTCAAAGGCTTGAAACTCCAGCATATTAACACCAAAACTAAGAGGCAATTCGATCTGCCAAGTTTGAGAGTCGAGCCAATTAACTTGTAGGGGCGCCAACGCTCCGGCAAGCTGGATTTCGTGGACGTCAATCCATCCAGTCCCTTGCAAAACTACCGAGGAATCAACGACACCAAAATCTTCACCACCATTGGATGAAATCTCAAAGGGAACCACAGGCGCCGCGCCGTTCAATGCCTGCAACACGAAATCGCCACGAGCTTGTACGTAGTCGCGAAAGAAAGTACTCAAATCGAATCCCGTTCGATCCGCGTAATGATCAATCCACGGTCCGAGGTACGAATTGTTGTAACTCGTCTGAATTAGGTCGAGCAAATGTCCGTGAAACAACCGTCGATTGCTTGGCAAATTGATAATCTTGGAGAGATTCGTGTTCCCAATTCCGAGTATTGGGGAATCCGTGCGATGAAAGAATCCGTGATCGAGATCCCATGGCAAGGCGAGAACTCGATTGTCTTCGGGTCGCACATAGAGATCGAGATTGTGAATCGAACCCATGTTGTACGTATCGGCGATTCCAGTGAGCGATAGCAATGCAAATGTACGCATCCATTGGTCGACGTCGATCACATCGTACAACTCTGGTTCGAGCTGGTGACTGGGTAGCGAAAAGAGTTGTGCAAGGTCGATAACTCGCGAATAGTCGTCGACAGCCCGTCGATTCTTTTTCAAATAGTTCCAACGGTAGGGCTCTTTCTGATCACCCATGTCCGAGATATCGACGCCAAGAACATTATTAGGAGAGCGTTTCATCGATTCGGGATTACCGTCGATCGTCGAGTCGGCGAAGTAGATCAATTCGTATTTATAGAGATCTCCTTCGTCGCCATTGGCAAATTGCGAACTAAGGTATTCATCCGAATACCTTTCCATCTTCAGCTGACCGAAACCCGTGTTCTGGTTGCGAGGAGCGTCGAGAAAAACGAGATCGTCGAGATTCCCTGTAATTCCGCCAGCTCGATTGGCAATTTGATGAAACAGCAATTCGTGAGGACTCGCGCCAGCGACACCTTGAACTCCAGTCGCGTCACCGTTGGACAACACAGTTCCTCGATCAATCACGACCGTCTGAAAAGTATCGCGGAACAAGTGATCCGGGTGAAATTGAAAACTGAAACCCACCCGAGCGCCGCGGCGGCCGTATCCACTGGCACGCAATCGCACGCCGACGTCGTAATAGATTTCCGAATCGTTGTAGATCACTGTCGATCCGATTCGATGGTTGCTCATCACATTCTCTTCGCGATGCATCCAATCCACATCCGCTTCTGTCATGATCAAACGTATCGAATGGCTATCGACGTCGAGTGCCCCATCGCCATCGACGCGGTACATCGCGTGCGATTCGGGACCGGTTGGCGGAAAGAAGCTTTTAACGCCATGTGAGTCTTCCGCTTCGACATAAAACCGGACTGTCGTACCGTCGACCAACGCTGGAATAGTCGCTCGATAGCTCCCGTCGCTCAACGCCATCGATTCAGTAAACGCGACTCCTTCAAATTCATAGTGCAGGGTCACTGTCCCAACGCCATCGACGTCATCGGCCGCGATAGCAATTGTAACGTCGTCAGTCGAAGTCGGAACGAGCGGAGAATGGCGAAGCTGCCGCAGGTCGGGGCCAACGTTTGCAACAACAGTAGAATTGGGACCGCCCGGTGTTCCCGCAAGCGAAGGAGTATCGACGATTGTCGTCGCAGCGAGTTGATTAAAATAGGCTCGGGTATTCAATTGCGGCGAACCCGAAATCCACTTCGCATTGAACACGACGTCGTATTCCACTCCAGCCAAGATTTGAGCGCCGCCAGCAAGCGTTGTTTCGAGATGATTGTGCATGTGCTCGGTCGCATCGCTGGCATCGATGAGGAATGCCTGATTCGAAACATCATCCGGATCGACCACGACTCGGCTTTCTCGATGGGTCCCCAAAGCCCGCCATGCGACCGGCGGTGCGTCCAACACATCCGACTCAAATGAGCCGTTCTGGATTAGATTGGTTGCAGCCCCAGTTGGATCTTGAATGAGCTGTACATCGTCGATCAGTAACTCGCCTCGATTCAATAGACCAACGATAAACTCTTCAAACACACTTGGGTTGTTATTCCCCGCAGGCTCTCCGCCGGTCATGCGATACTGATACGTCTGCCACGACGATCGACTTGTCTCGTCGCTCGCGTCCCAGTTTGTCGAGAGTGAGTTGTCACTGTTGGCGTTTCGCAATTCTAAACTCGAGCCACCGCCATCGGCTTTGGTAGGCCAATATCCGCCGTCGAAGTAGCGCACTTCATCGACTGGATTTCCGAGCGGATCCAAGAGAAACACCTCGCCATCCCGATTGCTCAATTTGCCGCCGAACGGCCCAACAACATCTGTGGCTGGATACTTAGCAGCGAACTCTATCGCATCCCACGCAACCACGAGGTACTCGCCGACTCCAATCGAAGCACCTTCTGGAAACTGAAAACTGACATCTCCATCCAGCTGATAACCGTCGAGGCTTACAACCCCTTGTCCGCGGTTATACAACTCGATCCATTCCTCATTCGACTCGGTGAATATCGCATTCCCATCGGCAAAACTGGGCTGAGCGTGATAATAGATTTCATTGAGGACGACGGAATCACCAACAGTGATCGTGTTATTGCCGCCAGGTGAGCTGACCTCCACATTAAACCAACTCGACAACGAGTCATCTCGCGCCTGCACCCGACTCGACAAATTCACTCCGTCGACAACGCGGTCGTCCGACAACAAAAAGATTCGGTCGTTGTTATCAAACGCCAGTCCGAACCCAAGTGCCGCAGCGTCAAAACTGATAGCGGAGTTTGGTGCCAAGTCTTGCGTTGGCAGCGTGAACGAGTCGCCTCGGGAACTCGCAATTTGGAAGGCCGCTAAATCGACGGAGTCCGATCCTACATTCATTACCTCGACAAAAAAGCTCGCACTCCCTGCCGCGCCGACTTCATTTAGAATCAGCGAATCGATGGAGTTCGCGGACTGAGACATTCGACGACTCAGTACTTCCAACCCCCAAGCCAAATCCGTGTCACCGGCCGTCGATCGGTGCAATTCGACTGCGATTGTGTTTTCGCCTTCAATTAAAAGCGACGCATCGATCGATAGCGGTCCAGAGAATGCTGGCGCCGCGACGGGTTGCACAGAAAAGGTTGCATGGTCAATCGGGCCAGCGGGCATATTAACACGAAGAGCTTCCTGGCCGTTTACGTAGACTATCGCTCCGTCATCCGCCAGTAGATTAACGGCCACTTCGTGGTCACCCACGTTCGACCAATCGAATTGGTGACGAAAATAAGTGGTACCATTGGCAGCGTTGAGCGAGCTATTAAAGTTCAGCGGTTCATTAATTTTTTCGACCCGAATTTCATCGAGTAGCACAGTGCGGTCGCCTCCTCCGTGTAATTGAGAAAGCGCATCGGTCGACTCGAAACGCATTGAATAAGTGGAATCGATTGCCTGAAAGTCAGTCTCCATTCGACGCCAATCAGAGTTCACGACCCAACTATCGTGCAGCGTGATTGTTTCGTTCGCACTTGCCAACGTGACGACCAAGTCGTTGCCGTTGGGCGCGGAGCAACAAAGACGTGTTTGCTGGTACCAAGAAACAGAGTAAGTCGCTCCGGGCTCCAAATTCGAGAGTGTCTGTTCAATACTTCCCGCCCCTTGCAGAAAGGCAATCTGGTCACCGATGGGCGCAGTGACTCCGCCATTCATGAACCCACTGGCATTGTGGGCAACTCCTGCGGAATTGAACGACCAGCTTGCATTCGTCGGAGCGTATTGGAATTGATCTGGTGAAAGATCGGGAGTTTCGAAGCCGCCGTTTGCAATTGTCTCTTCGGCTGGCAGAAGCTGAACAACATCGTAGAACGAGGTGTTGTCGCCAACTCCACCGACATGCTCAAAAACAACCTCGACATTTGAACTCACCGCCGTGAATGGCTGGCTAACGATGTTTAGCCAATCACCTCGAATCACTTGATGTGTTGCGACGATCTCCTGTCCATTGGCGAGCACGCGAGTCTGCGAGAAACCGCCGACGGCCAACCCACGTTCGTTTTCCCAATACTTGACCACATAGTCTTCTCCCGGCGTAAGACCGGAAATCGTTTGCCGAAAACTACCGCCTCCCTGAATAAACCCGATTTGATCGCCTTCGACGGGGGTCAAACCATTGAACCAAACGCTCGTGTGATTTGTGACACTGGCAACACCAGCGGGCCCGCCGACCGGATCGTTCCACTGGGGAACGTCGGAGTAGAAATTCCCACCTCCACCAAATGCCGTTTGTGGAAACTCAAAACTGCTATTGAGAATTGGCAAGCTGCTAACCACTGATCCACCCGGAGTCTCGCCGGACGAATAATCAATAAAATTGCCGCCCGCCTCGAGAGGGCCATCCGCTTGCGTCCACTGCGAGTCGTCAAAAGAAACCGCCTGCCAATCGTTTGCGGGCAGAGTTTCCCTGTAAGACCACTCAGCATCCACAGGGACTTGCACTTCCCAGGGAAATTCCTGCGAGTCACAATCGGCACCGCAAAGTGAATACGAAGGGAAATTCACCTCGCCTGGCGTACCAAGAATGGACTCGCTTCCACGCCAATTATTCGCCAAATTACTCCCTTGCTGCGAGTGCAACTTTGCTAATGTTGCGCCCGAACCGTCGGCAGTCACTGGCCACGGAGCATTGTCGGCATAACTCAGCTCGTCGATCAATCGTTCATTGCGATTGAGCAACCGTAACGTCTCGCCACCATTAGACAGATCGCCAGCGAACGGGCCGAATACGCCGCCCAAACCAAACTCCGCTTGCACAGCGACGGGATCGGCAGCGACAACGAGATACTCGCCGCGACCAATTGTTGTGCCCGCGGGAAAGGAATATTGAACTCCGCCCTCAATTGTCCACTCGGAAAGATCGACGTCCAAAGCAAACTGATTGTGAATCTCTATCCACTCTCCAGTCGACTGCATTGGAGCGGGATTGTATTGAAGTTCATTGAACACAACCGAACCTGCCAACAAATGGCGCGGCTCCAAACTCTCCAGCCTAATACGTCGAATTCGTTTCCGTCTTTTATCCATGCTGGAAATTGGTCCACTGAGAAGGTCGCGTCGAAAAAAGCAGTTTAAACCTAGACTATTAGTTTTAACCTAAACGCCAAAGACACGCACTATTTTGATACGGTCTCCAAGATCAACTCGCTGCGCGAGTCTCAGCTCCGGGTGGGGTTGCTGAACTTCGCTAGACGAGGCCATGCAAATTGTCGACCGAGAAAATGGTTCTCCACTTCACATCACGCGCCTCGCCTTTCTTCAGGCTCCAACCGTAGGCCGGCACTAAGTCAGCTCAGGGGAATGCACTATGGACGAAAGTCTTTATGATTCGATTCAATTCTGCATTTTGATTCTTTACGCCGATGACGTTGCAGCTAGGTATTGAGTCCAAATCGCACAAAGGCGCGTTAACGCGCTCGGTTTCGCAATGTGTTTTCCAAGCCGCTAAAACGGGGTCCGCAAAGACGTGCAGGTGAACGTCAAACGAATTTCCTAAACCCCACCCGGAGCTGAGACTCCGACCTCCCCGCAAGCGGGGAGGTGACTCGCTGCGCGTGTTTATCTGGGAGAACTAGTCACGGATTTGTACGGTTTGGGCAGATTCAAGAAGACTTCCGCCAAGAAAAAAACGGCGTGAACCCAATCGAGTTCGCGCCGTAATTTCGTTTTCAGTACTTTGAATTTTCGCTTAGAAGCTGAGCAAGTTGTCGCCTGGTCGCAAACCGACCACTCGGTCATTGGGACCGATGTAAATTGTGTCGGCACTACCGCCGCCACTGAGTGCGTCACGGGTATCGTCGTCGGTGTAGCTACCGGCGTTCGTATCGTCGCGGGAGTTATTCCAATCGGTCCACAGCAAGAGCAGCAAAGCGTCGTCACTCTCACTGGCAGCTTCGCCGCCGTTGAGGATGTCTTCACCGCCCTCTCCAATCATCTTGTCGGCTCCGCTGCCGCCAATCAGTAAGTCATCGCCGTTATTGCCTCGGACTGTGTCGTTACCGAATCCGCCGAACAGAACATCCTGTCCGCTGCCGCCGATGAGGACATCGTTGCCAAGGTCGCCGTGGATCAGATCCGATCCACCTTGACCGCTTAGTTTGTCGTTGCCTTCATTACCGTGAATGAAGTCATTACCTTGTCCAGCACTGACGTAGTCGTTACCTGCACCACCGGTGATGATATCGTCACCACTGCGCGATGTAATTCGATCGTTGTCCGCACCGCCATCGATGACGTTGTCACCTTCGCCGCCGAGAAGAATGTCGCGACCGGAACCGCCGAAGATGATGTCGTTGCAACGACCGCCGGCTACATAATCCGCGCCTTCTTCGGCGTGAATTTCGGAGTTAACGCAAACGTTCGACATCGTGAGGCGATCGTTTCCGTCGCCACCAAAAATGGAAACGAATGCAGTGGGTGACAATTCAAACTCGCCATAACGAGTACCGTTGTATCGTACGAAGACTGAATTCAAGCCCGCTTGTAAGACGATGATACGATCGTTAACTCGGTCGGTGCCTCCGACGTGCAAATCATTTCCGACCATCGCAACAGGAACGACGTTAACCAACAAGTTGGCGGCACCTTCGCCTCCGTCTTTGTCTGTCGCCGTAATTGCAATGTCAAATTGACCAAAATCAGGGAACGCGTGATCTAATGCCAATGGGCTTGCGGCACCTGGACCAAACGTCTCTTCCGGAGTACCGTCACCCCAGTTAATGACGTAGGAAAAACCTGCGGCATCGTCGTCGGGCGAAATATCTGCGATGTTAAAGTCAAAGGTATTGACGATATTGGGCACCGTTTCGACGACTCCCGAAATTGCCGCGCTCGGTACCACGTTTTGAATCGTAACTTCCAAAGTCGTCGAACCAATAGCCGTGTCGCTGTTAGAAGCTTCTGTCGCGGTTGCTGTCAATGTCGCAGTAAACGGATCGACGTTATCCGTGGAGAAGACGACTACATTCGCCAGATCGCCTAAAGCGATACTCCAATCGCCATTGCCCAACTCGGTCGCTGGCGAAACGGTTACGGTCGCTGGTACGCCCGACAATTGAATCGCCAAACTCTCCGAACCATCGGCATCGACCAGAGCAGCGTTTAGCGAAAGTGCAACGTTCGAGTTTTCATTGCCCGTCGCGTCACTGGTCGTGACAGTTGGAGCGTCAGCCACTGCAGCAACCGTAATGGAAACGCTCGCGGTATTGGAATCATCCTGGCCATCATTGGCGACGTAGGTAAACGAATCGCTGCCAGAGAAGTTAGCATTGGGAGAATAATTGAACGAGCCATCGGTGTTCAGAGTAACTGTTCCCGATGTGGCGTTGGCAACGATCGAGGCGGTAAGCGCATCGCCATCAGCGTCCGTGTCGTTCGCGAGCACTCCGGACGCCGCGTCAACGACCAAGTCGACATCTTCAATCGCGTTATAGGCTTCGTCGACAGCGATCGGTGCGTCGTTGTTATTTCGGCTCGCTGGATTGGCCTCGCCGATCTGGTCTTCCAAAGTAATCCCAGCCACAAATGCGGCGTCGCTACTTTCGTCGACAACCCACGCTGGAGCCGTTCCACTCGTATTTAACGCAACCCAATCAGCCGAAGTCGAACCAATGCTATTGCCGATTCGCATTACATGACTTGCGTTGTCGGCGCCGTAGTTAATGGTCACTAATTCGCCATTCAATTCGATGGATCCATTTCCGTCTTCAGCGAATCCAAATGGAGCGAACGCCTTATCACCGCCGCCACCGTCGAGGATTCCAATCGAATCCAAGACAGTCCAACCACTCGGCAAATTCAATTCGCCGTCGCCATCAGCATCGATCGCCTGCCCGCCAACGGGTGCGCCGCCAGTGCCGTTATCGTGAATCAATAGAGCTGTAAAAGAAGGATTCTCAATGTCGAAGCCGGCAACATCGACAACCGTTGCGCCCGCGTTCACGGTATACGGATCGTTGGCATCGTTCAGAATGACGAGGAATCCGTTGGCCCCGATCGACGTGCCGCTTAAATCAGTAATCTCGTCGCCGCCAGTTTGAATCTCTCCGATCGATCCACCACTGTCGCTTTCGACAAAGACCAAAAATACATCGTCCAGCGATTGTCCAACGGGACCACGAATTTCGACGTACTCGTTCGGGGAATCAGTTCCTGGAGTACTGATCATTAGCTCGTTAAGGAAGACGCCAGTCGGTGGCGGAGTCACTACGACGGGTGTATGCGTAATGGTGATTTCACCATTTGCATCAACGGCGGCACTCCAATCGCCGAGTCCGCCTCCGCCATTGCCGTTCGATCCGAGCTCAAGTGTGATCTGAGCATCGTTGAAACCGTTGAATCCTGAGGACAGTACAGTCCAGCTTCGAGCGGTACTGAAAAATGCATCGCCAATATCCGCCGATCCATGCAATTCGATTTGGATCACGAGTCCATCGCTGTCGGGGCCGTCATTGAGATCGCCAGAAATTGCGATTTGATCAAAATCCGTACCGGCTGTGCCGTTGGAATCGTCGGCGTTGGCTAAAAGATCCCACTGGTAAGTCGTCTCAGCTGGAGTTCCGCCAGCTCCGTCAAACCACACATCTGCGGAAAATGTCAGCAAACCTGGATTTCCATCGGTACCGGTCTCAGCAGCACCGGGATTCAATCCTCCACCGAGAATCGTGGCGTTGCTGGCGAACGTCAAGTTGCCAGAGATGTCGTTACCGAAGTCGGTCGACAGGAATGTACCACCGATTGTTCCATCGCCAGTAAACTTCGCAGCACCACCGCCAAACGTCGTGTTTTCGACATTGCCAGAACCTGTACTCGCTCCCGCGGCAACCTCCAAAATAACATCGTCATTGTCGATAGAAAGGACGCCGCTGTACCCAGCGTTTGCGTTGTTGATTACAACGCGTCCGTTACCACCCGACGCGATCGAAATGTCGCCAGCCAATTCACCAGACAACGTTAACGCTTGATCGGGTCCGACGTTGATTGTTCCGTTGCCCGACAGGTTTAAATCGGACTGAATCTCCGCCGATTCGTTGGCAGTGATATCTCCATTGATATCGAGGTCGGCGCCTGTGAGAGTGTATGTCGAATCGGAAGCAGCAAAGATCAGGTTTGGTGCAACGATGGGAGCATTGCCGCCATCGTCGTCCAACGTCACCGTTTGGGCCCCGAGCGGAGCACCGTTATCGCCGTCGCCAAACTCAGCGTCAAGCGTACCGGCGAAAGCAACGTTTCCAGTGTCGTCATTCCAATTAGTATTCGGAGCTGCGTGCGATGAAGTCGACCAAGTGCCGACTCCGTCTTGAATGTCTGCCGTTCCGTTGTCTGGATCCCAAACAACTTTATCGGCAAAAGGCGTTGGGCCACCGCCACTCGCGGAGAAGGGATCGCTATCGATGTTGACGCTGTCACCGTCATTCGTAAGCGACCAATTATTGGTGAAGTCCCCGATCAATGCACGATAGTCATCAAGTGTCGCTTCGCCACTTCGCGGTCCCGTATATACACCGCCGTCTGGCGTTCCAGTTCCCGGCTCGAATGCCGACGAACCAAGCGTCAATCCAGTGTTCGTCAAATCCAATCGACCGTTGTGACCAAACGCGGTTACAAACGTCGTCGGAGCCGCAGCTACGCTGACCGTACCTTCGACAAAGTAGAACTCGTCGCCGCCACCCGCGAAATTAGTGCTGCCAGATCCAGCTAACGTTCCGTGACTCGCGGCGCGACTGCCGTTCTCAAAACTTGTCAGCGATACGATTGTACCGGCCGCGATAATCGAACCCGGCGAAGTCCAAGTGAGGACTCCTTCGTTTAAGTCATTGAAGGTCGTTCCGTTCCACTCGTTGTCAGTGATTTGCATCACCGAGCCCGCCGCGATGTCTTCAAGGGCGACAAACGCAAAGTGATCGGGGCCGTCCGCGCTGAAGTTGGTAACTGCTATGTCGCCAGGGGCGAATAACAACCGACGATCTTCCAAACTTTCAATCTGGAATTGTCGGCCAGCACTGTTTCGTGATTTGCGTTGCCTTTTTGCCCGTCGACTTCGCCCACTGATAGCTGCTCTTCTCATGATGCACCCACGTGTAAGTTGTTTGATTTAGCGCAATAGAGACGAATTCCATCGCCGCACACTAATCTTTTGGTGTGAAAAAAAGAGGAAAAGACCAGTCCGCCTTGCTTTCAATTTCCTGTTCAATACGGCAGATTAGGGGGACAGCGGGATTAATTCAAGCAATCTCTGTGATCTTTATGCATTATTAACCTCACTGCCAACTTCGCAATCGCTCAATGCAATGCTTGCGAGCCCCATCAACTCAGAGTACAGATAGATGTAAAGCCAGTTGATCGCTACGGAAACGCCGAGTTGTCAGTATTATTCGCCCCACCAATGGAGTCCCAACACCATGTCCCGGATTAATTTGTATTTTGCTGCGTTGTGTCTTTCCCTGATGTCCTTCAATACCGTTTACGCAGGCGAGCCGATTGTCAGCTTCAACAAGAAAGACTTGAGCGGATTCTATACCTATCTCGGCGGAGAAAAGAACGCCGATCCGGATGGGGTGTTTTCCGTCACGAAAGACGGGCTACTCAAAATCAGC
>Ga0115002_10005416_pt1 | contig 15069 bp, 11 predicted proteins | sample ArcticOcean_MG_C_8_FD_89576 | JGI IMG/M metagenome (GOLD analysis project Ga0115002, IMG submission 89576) | Marine microbial communities from western Arctic Ocean - ArcticOcean_MG_CB11_86 | ecosystem: Environmental > Aquatic > Marine > Oceanic | place: Arctic Ocean: Canada Basin | collected... | reverse complement strand
TTACCCCTACTATATGACGTTCTTCAGCACGGCCGAAAAGCTGGAGATCGCCGGCGTCCCATTCACGATCCCAGACAGCAAGCCCAATCGACGGGAAGCACTCTCGTACTACCGCCGAGTCGTCCGAGCCCACGCGCTCGACGTGCGCCAGTACGAGGAAGTGATCACCGTCGAGGGGGTCGTAGGCGATTTCGCGGTCCGCACACAGCCCATGAATGGGGCCGCGAGGGTGACGCGGTGCAACGCGGTGATCATCGCGACTGGTGGCTTCCACGAGCCCAATCTCCTGGGAGTCGCCGGCGAAGACCTCCCTAAGGTGCTGCACTACTACCATGAGCCGTATCCCTTCTACAACCAGGACGTGGTGGTTGTCGGAGGCAGGAACTCGGCGGCGGAAGCGGCACTGGAGCTGTTCAGGAACGGCGCTCGTGTGACCCTCGTGCACTTCCTGAGCACGATTGACAAAGGGGTGAAGTCGTGGGTAGTGCCCGACATCACCAATCGCCTCGAGAATGGCGAGATTCCCGTTTATTGGCGCCACCGCGTGAGCGAGGTGAGCGCTCAAAGCGTGGTGCTGAGGGAGGAGGGCAGCGGGCAGGAGACCGAGCTGAAAAACGACTGGGTGCTCGCGCTGATCGGTTGGCACGCCGACCCGAACCTGCTCGAATCTATAGGAGTGCTGATCCATGAGGAAAGCGGCATCCCCTCCCACGATCCCGCGACGATGGAGTCGAACGTGCCAGGGGTGTTCGTAGCCGGCGTGCTCGCGGCGGGCAACGACGCCAACAAGATTTTCATCGAAAACGGCAAAGAGCATGGCGGACTGATCGCCCGTGCTCTCCTCGACCAGTCGGCACGGCAGCCCGTCGGTAGCTGACTGCAGAGAAACTCGACTTCAGCTACGCCACCACTCCCCGACCAGATCCACAGCCTCGACGCGAGGACCGTCCAGCCCACCTAGCCATACCTCGCCTGGCACCTCCACCTCACTCCGCACATAACCGAGCGCGAGTCCCCCACCAGCCCGCGGCGACGAGACCACGCTGGTGACCACACCAACCGGACGATCCCGACCCCCCACCCACAACTCGGCACCTCCCTGGGGTAGAGGGGCACCACCTAGCCGGAGTCCGCGAAGCTTCCGGTTGACGTGGCCACGGTCGCGGATGCGGACAATCACTTCCTGCCCGGTATAGCAGCCCTTGGTGTGATCGATCGCCCGGGAGTCGATGCCGGTCTCCGGCAAGAGGGTTTCTTGGTCCATATCAACACCCCAGGCGGGGCGCCCCGCCTCCACCCTGAGAACGTCCAGCTCCGAGAGGGTGAGCTCCGCCGCTCCCGCCTCGAGCAATCGCGCTGCCAGTGCGTCACTCGTGGTCCGATCCGCCACCACGTCAAATGCCTGCGTGGCCAGGTCGCCGCTCTTGATCGCTAGCACTCCGACACCTCCCCCGTCGAACCACCGCCACTCCCCCTCGGCAAGCGCGCCCATCTCCGCCGTCTCCAGCCGCAAGCCCAGGCCCTCCCTACTCAGCAATGCCGCCGCGCCCGGACCTGCAACCGTGAACGAGCCCGTGAGTTCGGTCACGTCGACCGACTTCGCGAAACGAGGCGGCACGTATTTGGCCAGGTGCGCGAGGAGTCCCGGAAGGGAAGACGCAGGAGCCTCGAGCAGCAAGCCGTCCTCTTCGCCGCGGGGCCCCCTAACTACCCGGAGATCGGTGACCATACGGCCCTTGGGGGTCAGCACTGCGGCATACAGAGCGGCACCGCCGGTCACGTCAGGTCCGCCTGGAACAGGAGGCTCAGGTATACGGTTGGTGAGGATGCCCAGCAACATCGCTACCGGGTCCCTCCCGGTGACCCTCACCCGGCCACGGTCCGGCCTCGGCGCAACCGCCGCAGACTCAAGAGCTGCCCGATAGCCACTCATCCCTCCTCCCCGTCATCAGGCTCCGGCCGCCGCGCCTCCTGGACAAAAAGTTGGCGCGCGGAGATAGCGAGTGTGTCCATCGTCTCCCTTCGAACGGTGGTGCGCGAAGCTGCAAGCTAGACGAACCGAACCTGACCGTGAAGATTCCACCATCCGTGCACCGACTAATCGCCACGGAACCACTCCAACCTGACGAGCATATGGCTGACAAGCCCCGGGACCAGCGGCCCAAAATCCGGCTGACCCAGCTCTCCCACGGCGCGGGCTGAGCCTGCAAGCTCGGCATGGCCGAGCTGACGCAGGTGCTGCGTCACATGCTGCCCGTGGATGACCCCATGGCCCTGGTGGACGCCTCCACCGGCGAAGACGCCGCCGTATACCGGCTCAGCGCCGACCGCGCCTTGGTCGTGACCACAGACTTCTTCACCCCGGTCGTAGATTCTGCGTTCGACTTCGGCCGCATCGCCGCGGCCAACGCCCTGTCGGACGTCTACGCCATGGGAGGTCAGCCGCTCTTCGCCCTGAACCTACTCGGCTTTCCGCGCAAGTTGCTGGGCGAGGGCTTAGCCGAGGAGATCATTCGCGGCTGCGGTACGATCTGTCGAGAAGCAGGCATCCCCGTCCTCGGCGGCCACTCGATCGACGACCCCGAACCCAAGTTCGGACTGGTGGCCGTGGGCGAGGTGAACCCGGATCGGATCGTCAGGCTCCTTGGCGCACTCCCAGGTGACCTGCTAGTCCTGACAAAGGCTATAGGGACGGGGGTAATCTCGACAGCACTCAAAGCAAGCTCGGTCGACGAAAAGGTCTTGGCCAGCGCGGTCGACAGCATGGTGACCCTGAACCGCACTGCCGCCGAAGCGATGCTGGCCCACGGAGTGCATGCCGGGACAGACGTGACAGGCTACGGGCTACTCGGCCACTTGCGGAACCTGGTGCGCGCGTCAGGGCACTCCGCCGAGGTCACAGCGAGCGCGGTGCCGCTCCTCTCCGGTGCGATTGCGCTTGTGCAGAAAGGCCATGTACCGGGGGGCACCACCAGAAACCTCACCGACCTCGCCGAAGACGTTGTGTGGGCCACCGAAATAACCGATCCGGTGCGCTCGCTGCTGGCCGACCCACAGACTTCGGGAGGGTTGCTGCTGGCGGTGCCCCCCGACCGGGTCGACCTGTTGAGAGCTGATCTCCGGGGGCGGGGCACCATCGCAGCGGTGATCGGGAAGGTGACGGAGGGCCGCGCAGGATACATCAGCGTGTTGTAGCCTGCTAGGAAGCCGTCGCCCCTTCGTGAGACTCCTCCTCGAGCGCGCAGCTTAGGCCCGGACGACAGGGCTGCGGCGCCTCTCCCATAAGAGCGATATCCATCACTTCGTCCAGGTCGTGGACCAGGTGAAAGTTGAGTTCGTCCATGATCTCGGGAGGAATGTCATCCAGGTCGGCAGCATTCTCGGCTGGCATGACGATTTCCTTGATCCCGGCCCGGAGGGCTCCCAACACCTTTTCTTTTAACCCCCCGATCGGAAGCACCCGACCCGTCAACGTGAGCTCACCAGTCATCGCCACATCTCGCCGCACCTTCTGGTTGGAGAGCGCCGAGATGAGCGCGGTGGCCATGGTGATACCCGCCGAAGGACCGTCTTTGGGCACCGCACCGGCCGGCACGTGGATGTGCACTTCCTTGTCGGTGATGGCCTCTTGGCTGATCCCCAGCTGACCCCAGTTGCTCTTCGCGTACGTGAGTGCGCCCCGGCCGGATTCCTTCATCACGTCGCCGAGCTGACCCGTGAGAACCAGGCCACTCTTGCCGGGCATGACGCTAGCCTCGACGAACATTATGTCGCCACCCATGGGAGTGTAGAACATGCCCGTGGCGACGCCGACCGTATCCGCTGGAGCCATGCGCTCCGGGTGAACACGCGGTCTGCCCAGCAATTCGCTCACGACCTTGTCCTCCACAACGACGCGTTGGACCTCACCGGACGCGACGCGTCGTGCCACCTTGCGGGCGAGCTTGCCCAGTTCCCGCTCGAGTTGCCGCACACCAGACTCACGGGTGTATGACTGGACCACCGACAGAATCGCTTCGTCCGACACTTCGATTTCTTCGTCGCGGAGCCCGTTCTCCTTCAACTGACGGGGGAATAGGTAGCGTTTTGCGATCTCCAGCTTCTCTCTCTCGGTGTACCCGGAAAAATCGACTCGCTCCATGCGGTCAAGCAGCGGTGCTGGTATCCGGTCGAGATAGTTGGCCGTCGCTATAAAAAGCACTTCGGAGAGATCGAACGGAATCCCGAGATAATGGTCCACGAAGGTGGAGTTCTGCGCAGGATCCAGCACCTCTAGCAACGCTGAGCTCGGATCTCCCTGAAAGCTCACGCCGATCTTGTCCACCTCGTCCAGCAGGAAGACTGGGTTCTTCACCTTGGCCTGGCGCATGCCCTGTAGGATGCGCCCCGGCATGGCACCCACGTAGGTGCGGCGGTGGCCACGGATGTCTGCTTCGTCCCGCGCTCCACCCAGCGAGATGCGCACATATTTTCTTCCGAGCGAACGCGCAATAGACTGAGCGATGGAGGTCTTCCCTACTCCCGGAGGGCCGACGAAAAGGAGAATCGGTCCGCGTCCTATAGTCCCAACATCCTCGTTCTTGGGCCCGTCTTCCTCTCCAGCAGTGCCGGCCGGGACCAATCCGTCGGGAACGCATGCCTCAGGCCCCCCATCGGGGATCCCAGGCCCAGGCTCGTCAGTGGGGTCAGGCACCTCGACCTGGCCGACCTCCGGTTCCGCGACGGCCGTCTCGGCCCGCTCCACCTGGAGCTTCCTGACAGCGAGGAACTCGAGCACCCTATCCTTCACGTCTTCGAGCCCATGGTGATCTTCTTCTAAAATTTCCTCGGCCCTCAGGAGGTCGATCTTGTCCTCGGTCCGCTCGCTCCACGGCAGCTCGGTCACCCACTCCAGAAAAGTCCGGATCACCTGGTACTCTGCCGACTGCGAGCTGGTGCGCTCCAGACGGTGCAGCTCGCGCTCGACCTCTGAGCGCTGTTCGTCAGTGAATCCGATCCCTTCGATCCGCTTCTTGATCTCCTCCAGGTCGTCGCGGTCCTCCCCCTCCCCGAGCTCCTTCTGGATTTGCTTGAGCTGCTCGCGTAGCAACATCTCACGCTGCCGCTCACCCAACTCGGTCTGGACCTTGGCCTGGATGTCCTCCCGCGCATCGATGCGGGCGAGCTCGCGCTCCACCGCAACCAAGGCACTGCGCATCCGCTCCTCATCGTCGAGTGTCTCGAGGAGGCCCTGCTTGTCCTCAGTGGGCAGTTCCAGGTAGAAAGCCACCAGGTCGGCGAAGGCGCCCGAATCATCGACACCTTGGATGAGCTGATTGAGTGCTTCAGCCGGCACGCCCCTTCGGGTGCCGAGCTCAGCAGCCCTGTCGCGGAGCTCTCGGTCCAGCGCCTGGAACGCCGGATCGTCCGCAGTACGCACACCCTGACGCGGCAGCTCGAGAAGGACGGCGCGGAGCATGTGCTCTCCCTCCTTCGCGTAGCTCACCACCTGGGCGCGTCCCTCTCCCTGGACGAGCAGCTGCACGCCCCCCCGCACCCGATGAGTCTGAATGATACGGACTACAGTGCCAACCTCGTACAGAACTTCAGGGTCGGGCTCATCCACGTTCTTCCGCTGGGCGACCGCGAAAAGTCGGCGATCTCCGTCCAAAGCTTCCTGCACGGCCTCCACAGTTCCGACGCGCCCGGCAGATATCGGCACGGCGACTCCGGGATAGACCACCGTGTCCCTAAGAGGAAGGACCGGCAATGTATAACGCTCGGCCATGGGACCCTCGTTTGCTGATTTCGGGCCGGCCGTAGATGTCTCAGCCGGCAATGTGTCACACTCACCCATGGGACCCTCGTTTGCTGATTTCGGACCGGCCGTAGATGTCTCAGTAAGCTGGCCGGAGGCACAAAGACACCCAAACAAGCGCGTCCACCGACGCCATCATGCAGGTTCCTTGCCATCCGCGCGAGCCCTGGAACACGCCGTGACGGCGGTCATGGGCTGCCCTAGAAGCAGCCCTGCTGCCTAAGTGGCGGGGTCACAGGATCCTGGAAGCGCTCCCCCTGGGGGGCCGTGCTACGCCACCCACCCGCCTGCCTTTCATCACACGCAGGTATTATTGGGGCTGCCTCGCCACAGGAAAGCCCGGCAAGACGTTCACGCCAAGCGCCTCAGTCTGTTCACCCAGCCAACACACAAGCTCGCAGAGAGATGCGACTCTATTGCCGTGGTTAAGCATGGTCGGGGGCGTGGGGATAGTGGAAGGAGTGACCAGGGTCAGTAGGTAGACGGCCTCCTTCGTCACCGGCCCGCGCATGGGAAGCTCGCTCTCGGACAGTTCCGGGAAAAGTTCACGCAACGCACGTGGGTTGACCACCGCCCCAGACGAACAGCACGTCCATGGGTACCGCACAGGCTCTCCTCGATCAGGCCGTCCCTTATTGTCGTTTGTTTGCGGGATAAGTGCCCCACTGTCCGGACCTCTCGCGCGAGCCATGGGGTACCGCTGGCATCATCCGCTTCCCGTCCCACTTCACCCTGTCCCCATGACCCCACGGCAGCCACACACGCTGGGCGAGCTCAAGGCTTCTGGCTATGAACCTCGCACCGTGAAGGAAGAGATGCGCGCCAATCTGGTGCGGAAGCTCCGTGACGGCGAACGGCTTTTTCCGGGCATCGAGGGCTACGACGAGAGTGTCGTACCCAAAATCGTGAACGCACTGCTGGCACGCCACGACTTCATCCTGCTGGGCCTCCGTGGGCAGGCAAAGAGCAGGATCCTGCGGCAACTGACTAGCTTTCTCAACGACGAGATTCCGATACTGGCGGGGAGCGAAATTAACGATGATCCGATCCGGCCGATCTCGAAACCTGGCCGCGAGTTGGTTCAACAATACGGGGACGAAGCTCCCATCGCGTGGGTCGACCGGGACCACCGGTTCGTCGAGAAACTCGCCACACCTGACGTGACCATCGCTGACATCATAGGTGACGTGGACCCTATCAAGGCAGCCCGCGGCGGCCACATTCTGGCCGATGAACTCACCATACACTTCGGCCTACTGCCACGCGCTAACCGGGGCATCTTCGCCATCAACGAGCTCCCGGACTTGTCCGGCAAGATACAGGTCGGCCTCTTCAACATACTTCAGGAGGGGGACGTGCAGGTGAGGGGCTACCCGGTCCGGCTCGCGCTGGACGTCATGATGGTCTTCACAGCTAACCCCGAGGATTACACGGCGCGTGGCAAAATCATCACCCCGCTCAAGGATCGCATCGGAGCGGAGATCCGCACCCACTATCCCCCCTCTCTCGAGATCGGGATGGAAATCACCCGCCAGGAAGCTTGGACAGCACGTGACGGAGTGTGCGTCGAGATCCCGGACTTCATCGCTGAGACCGTGGAGCGGCTGGCCTTTCTGGCAAGGGAGGACAAGCGCGTCGACCAGCGCTCAGGCGTGAGCCAGCGCATGCCGATCTCGGTCACCGAGAGTATCGTCTCGAACGCAGAACGTCGGGCACTTCAGGTCGGCGAGGATCGCGCAGTGCCCCGCATCGAAGATCTGTACGCGGCGCTACCAGCGATCACCGGCAAGATGGAGCTGGAATACGAGGGGGAGATGCACGGCTCGGACAAGATCGCGCGAGAGCTGATCGGGGCTTCGGCCGAACGCACGTTCCAAGACCGCGCCGGCGGAGCTGACGTTGAGGAGGTCGTGGAATACTTCGAGCAGGGCGGTGCCCTTCAGGTGGGAGAGAATGCCGCTGCCACCGCGTGCGTGCAGGGATTCGCCATCGTCCCGGGGCTGCTTCAGCTGGTTGAGTCCGTCGGGTTGGCACCGAGTAAGGCATCACCGGGCCTGCGCGCTGCTGCCTGCGAGCTCGTCCTCGAGGCACTCGTCTCCGAAAAGCGGATCAGCCGGAGCGACAGGGGAGGTTACGGGAGATCCCGGCACGAGGGGCCGCCAGGGACAGGCTTCCAGTTCGATCCGTTCGGCTCCTAACCATCAGCTTGCCGGCGGTGAGTTCGCCGTCCAAAGCACTGTCTAAGCCTGGGAACCGCTCCATCCGGGCCTGGCAGTACGGAATAAGCGCACTGACCGTGCGTCTGTTGGAGCGTCACCTGGGCGGGCACCGCCCCCACGATTTTCCGTAGGAGGAGCCATGCGCTTCACCACCTACAGCAAGTACAAGGGAGCTTGGGCCGACGCGCTCAACCTAGAGGGGCTCCTCGGCCACCTTTCGGACTTCCTGCTCAACGGTGGGTTCGCGGGCGGACCCCACTACCATCCCTACTGGGGTTGGTCGGGGACCGACGACACCACGTCGACGGACTCCCTGAAGCATGCGCTCCTGAAGGCTCTCCTCGAAAGCGGCCAACTCGCCCCCGAGATGCTCGAGGAGCTCAGGGGCGAAGGTCGAGGCGATGAGGACGTGCAGAAGAACATCGCCGAGTTGTTAGACCGGCTTATCGAGCGGCTGATCAAGGAGGGCTACATCACGATGGAGGGAGGCGCTCCCACTCTGTCGGGCCCAACTGAGGACGTCACCGGTCAGGGGGATATAGATGAGACCAAACAGGCCGCGCAGGGCATCCAGTTCGACCTGACCCAGAAGGGAATGGACTTTCTGGGCTACAGCACACTCAAGGACCTGCTCTCCGCGCTAAGCAAATCGACCTTCGGTTCGCACGACACACCCCAGCTCGCGCCCGGGGTCGAGGCCGAATCAGCCAGCCGTCGCTATGAGTTCGGCGACACGATGAACCTGGACATCCCCGCAACGCTCAAGAACACGCTGGCCCGGGAAGGCCTCCAGGTGCCGCTCGCACTCGACTATCAAGACCTGATGGTGCACCAGGCCGAGTATCGCTCTACGTGCGCTACGGTGCTAATGCTCGACATTTCGCATTCCATGGTCCTTTACGGAGAGGACCGGTTCACCCCGGCCAAGCGGGTCGCGTTGGCCCTCTCGCACCTGATCCGCACCCAATTCCCAGGTGACAGCCTCCAGGTGGTCACCTTTGGGGACCGCGCCGAAGAGATCCCACTTTCCCAGCTGTCGAAGGCACAGGTGGGCCCGTTCCACACCAACACGGCCGAAGGGTTCGAGATGGCTCGCCGCATCCTGGCCGCCCAGAAAAAGGACATGCAGCAAATCATCATGATCACGGACGGCAAGCCAAGCGCCGTGACTCTGCCAGATGGGCGCATCTACAAGAATTCGGGCGGGATGGACGACCTCATTCTACATCGCACGTTCCGAGAGGTAGCGGCATGTCGGAAGTCGGGGATCCTGATCAACACCTTCATGCTGGCCCGGGACCCCCATCTCGTACAGTTCGTCCAGAAGGTCTCGGAGATCGCCCGCGGCAAAGCCTACTTCACGACCACGATGACGCTAGGGCAGTATATCATGATGGATTTCATGAAGAGGAAGCGCCGCCGTATCGCTTGACCATCGTATTCCTGGAGGAGGCTATCCCCGGTATAGTTCTCCCGGTTGCAGGGGAGCATTTGACCAGGACGGGAGCACGAGATGGCATTGGGACCCCAATGGAGTGTGGAAATCCGTGGATGACGTCGAGGAGCGGACCATCGGAGGCCTCGTGGTTCGAATCGACCGGCTACTGTGCGTCGGCTTCGAGGACTGCCTCGATGTTGCACCGAATGGGATCGCCATGGACGATCAGGGTATCGCTGTCTTCACGCCCGCAGCCGACGGGCTCACGCGTGACCAGCTGCTGGCCGCATGCCACATATGCCCGGTCGACGCCATCACCGTGTTAGAAAACGGCAAGCTGATCGCCCCTTGAGAACACCCCAATGAGACAGATCCGCACGTACAACGAGGTAGGGGCCAGCAGCTCTACCATTCCCGAGCAGGTCGTCGCTCAGGGGGAGCGCCTGGCAGCGCGGCTGAAAGACATCCGATGGGTAGTTGGAATAGCCAGCGGAAAGGGCGGCGTGGGAAAGAGCGCCCTCACCGCAAACCTCGCTGCTGCTTTGGCGAACGACGGGCTCCGCGTTGGAGCGCTGGACTCGGACCTGAACGGTCCCTCGCTCGGCCGCATGCTGGGAGTAGCCGGTGCGCGCATGGTCTCAGGTGAGCACGGGATCGAGCCACCAGCGACCGACGGCGGCGTGCGGGTGATCTCCATGGAGCTCTTTCAGGAAGGTGACGACGCGCCGTTGCGCTGGCGTGGTCCCGAAAGCGACGGTTGGGTGTGGCGCAACGTGGTCGAAACGGGCACGCTGAGGGAGTTGATCTCCGACGTAGCGTGGGGGGAGTTGGATGTGCTCCTAGTCGACGTGGCCCCCGGGACCGACCGTATTGGACGTCTGCTCGACCTGGTTCCGGACCCCGCAGCGATGATCCTGGTCACCACCCCTTCAGAAATGGCGAGGCGCGTAGTGGCGCGGTCGGTTAGACTAGTGCGTGAGGCACGGGTGCGACGGGTTGGGCTGGTGGAGAACATGACTAGCTGGGAATGCCCAGACTGCGGTGCGCACACCGATTTGTACGAACCCTCCGGACCTGACCTGAGTGGACACGACGGGATCGATAAATGGGGCGAAGTGCCCTTCGATCCGAGGCTCGCCCGGAGTACGGACGCAGGTACCCCATTCGTGTTATCACATCCCGAGGCGCCCGCATCTCTGGCGATCCATGAGATAGCTGCGCAGCTGCTCAGGAAATTGGAGGAGGCGTGAAATTCCTCTGCGTGCCCTGCGACGAGGTGATGGCGTTCGCTGATCGGCAGGTCCCTGGTGACGGGACACTGGCAGCGGTCTTCCGCTGCCCTTCCTGCGATCGGGAGATGGCGATGCTGACGAACCCGTACGAAACTCAACTCGTGAGCGGGTTGGGCATCAAAATCGGCGGCCGCACAGTACCTGAGCAGCCCATGGAACTGCTGCGCACCAACTTGGATGGCGCCCGTCCCGACGCTTTTGTGGAGACTGAAGATCTTCCCGTTGCTGCAACGCTTGCTGGGGATGTCCCCATCGCAGGGCGTTTGATCTGGAGACCAGACGCGCTGGACCGCTTGGAGCGAGTCCCCTCGTTCGTGCGCGGAATGGTCAAGCGCATTTACGCAGATTGGGCACGTGAGCGGGGTGTCGACGAGATGACTCCCGAGGTGATGGATCGAGCACGCACGGAGTTAGGGCTGGAGGGAATGTGAGTTCAGGAACCAGCTACGGACCGCCTGGGGACTCCCTCAGACGAAAATTCCGGCAGGCGGCGTTCGTATATCTCCACGTGGGAGTGCTCTACGAGGCGGCGGTCTGGCGATGTATCGGCGCGGAGTGCTCGCCGAATGCCTTGGAGCCGGAGTGGATCTGGCTCTGCCTGGGAGCGCTCATCGTCGCGTCAGTGTTCTGGGGACTCTGGAGCCGGCAGAGCGCATGGGTCGCCAGGGTAATCTGGGCTCTCGGAGTGGCTCGCCTGCCCTGGCTCATCGGCGGTGCGTTCTTCCCCCTTGCAGATGCCCGGCTCCCCCCGTCCTTCTACTTGGTGGCGCTCGTCGTGGTGATGGTGAATCTGTGGATGCTGGCCCGTGCTGGCTGGGACCTGTGAAGCAGCATCTGCCGCATTATTAACGTGTTGACGGGCCCGCGGATCCTCCGGTATAATGGCGCGTCGCAACTCCTGAAAACTACTCGGAGAGAGTTGGGTTGCACCTTGCCCTACGCCCACGACAGGCCTTCGGCGTCGCGTATTTCTGCGACGCCCATACTTATACCGCAATGACCCTCTCGCACTGACCTGTGCCGGTCTTGACTGTATTGTGTAAAAACTACAAATGAGGCACTGATGTACCGAGAACTCCTGGTCCCCGTCGACAACTCTGACCCCTCCAATTGGGCCGTTGATCGGGCCATTGAAATGTGTCGTCACTCTTCCGGCCACATCACTGGCAACCACGTCTATGCTGCGCGGCTCCACGACGTTCGCTTCCGTCAGCTGGAGACCGGACTCCCCGCGCAGTTCCAGACGGCCAAAGAGATCAAGCGCCAGCGCAAGGTGCACGACAAGCTGATCGAAAAGGGCCTCCAGCTCATATCCGACTCCTTTCTGGACCAAACCGAGAAGCGCTGTAAGGCCGCTGGAGTTCCCCTGACCCGCCAACTCCTCGAGGGTATCAACTACGAGGAGATCGTGCGCGAGGCGAACGTCGGCGCAGGACGCCTTCCCAGTCTCATCGGCTTCGACCCCAACATCGCCCACAAGTATGACGGTGGAGACACCGTACGGAGCGATGTTCGCCTAGGCGATGACGGACGCATAGTGGGTGAAGACGAGGAACAGGACGAAAAGCTCGCTGGATCCAGCGGGCGTGCGTACGACCTGCTCGTGATGGGCGGGCATGGGATCGGCCAGCAGCCCTACAGCCAACTCGGCGGCGTAACGGCTCGAGTGCTCAGGAAGATCGAGAAGGACGTGCTGGTGGTGCGCAACGACAGGCCTCTCGAGGGTGGCCGCTGGATCGTGTGTGTGGACGGCTCGTCCTACGCGTACAAGGCGCTCCGCATCGCGCTTCAGATGGCCCCAGATTACGGTGCCAAGCTCTTCGTCTGCAGCGCATTCGACGTCGAATACCACCACGTCGTATTCGGCAACATCAAGGACGTGCTGTCTGTGCAAGCCTCTAAGGTATTCAAGTTCGAGGAGCAGGAAGAACTCCACAACAACATCATAGACAAGGGCCTACTCAAGCTCTGCCAGGCCAACCTCAAGCGCGCGCAGGTGATGGCGGAGGAGTATCCAGAAGTAGAGATGGAGACACAGATCCTAGTGGGGAAGCCATTCCAGTGCATCCTGCAATGGATCGAAGAGATCGACCCCTCTCTCCTTGTAGTGGCACGCCACGGCGGCCACCGCGTCGAGGGCACCGACCTGGGCTCCCAAGCCGAGAACCTGCTGCGGCTGGCGTCCACAAACGTGCTGCTCGTAGGCACACAAGACGTACGTCCGGAAGAAATCCCCTGGATCGAAGAGGACGGCGAGAAGGGACTGGAGTGGGCACCAGACGCCGAAGTGCGGATCCTCCGGGTGCCACCCTTCGCGCTCGGCATCGCGCGCAAGGCGGTCGAGGAGTTCACGCTCGACAATTACGGCCCCGGCGCGAACGGCACCTACACCGAGAACGGTAACGGGGCGGAGCAACGCGAAGCATCAGTGCCGCCGACCAGCGCGGACGGCCTGCCCATGGTGACCGGCGAGCGGCTCGACGAGGCGATCAGGAAGCTGCTCCCGACACACATGCAGTTGATCATGGGGATAGGCACCGCCGAGGAACTCGTGCTGGCCGAGGTGAAGGCCGACGAGGCGATGAAGCGCACCGCAGTCGAAGGGTCTGACTCCGACGCCTCACCCGACGCCGCGATGGTGAGCGTGAAGTGCCCCTACACTGGCCATATCACCACCCGCGAGCGTACCGATAATGATCCGGTCGTGTGGACCACCGAGGCCTTCGATCGCCTCCGCCTTGTGCCGCTCATTGCACGCCCCCTCGCCCGCAACACCGTCGAACGCTTCGCACGCGAACACGATTTCTGGCGGGTGACCACCATGGTCATGGACGAGAACAAACAAGCCATGATCGAAGCAGATGAGTTCGACATGGACACGATGTTGGTGATGTTCCGTGAACTCCAAACGAAGCAAATCAAGGCGCAGGCGGAGGGAGTGGACGGCCTCACCCCAGAAATGCGACTCTTCATCGAGGAGGCGAAGGCCCAGGGAGTAACGCGCTGCCCGATTAGGGACGTTGCCGAGAAGGCCGACCAGTGCCCCGTCGACATCCGCATGGTCACCCCTGACCAAGCCAAGGAAGCCGTAGAACAGTTCATGGCCAAGGAGGCCATAACGCCCGAGACGGGCGACTGACGGATATGGTAAGAACCCCTCTCTCGATGCTGGATCCACCGACCGGCTTCAATGAGCGGTCGGTACCCGATCCGAGTCGGGCCACCGGATCGCGGACCCATATACCCCACGTCGTCGCATGGAACCTCACACGCCGTTGTAATCTCGCGTGCGCCCATTGTTACATCTCGGCAGGCTCCTGGCACGCCGCGGACGGAGAACTCCCGACCGAAGCCTGCTTTCGGATCGTGGACGAACTGCTCGCAGTAAACGCGGCTCCCCTCCTCATTCTTTCCGGTGGGGAACCGCTGCTCCGGGATGACCTAGAGGCACTGGCAGAACGGGCAGCAGCAGGCGGCGCAACCGTGGTGGTAGGCACCAACGGTACCCGCCTGACTGACGCGCGCATCCGCTCTTTGATGGACGCCGGGGTCAAGGGTGTCGCCGTCAGCGTGGATTCGTTGGAAGAACGCTACCACGACCGGTTCCGCCACGGGGAAGGCTCCCTCCAGCAAACTCTGGACGCAGTCGTACGCCTGCGTGTCCACCGGTTGGACTTCATCGTCCAGACCACGGTGACCCGTGGCAATAGGGCCCAGCTAGCGACGTTAGCCGAGTGGTCTGCCGAGCACGGAGCTGTGGCATTCAATGTCTACTTCGTGGTCGCGACCGGCCGCGCCGAACTCATGCCTGGGCTCGCACCGGCGGAGAACGACGACGTGCTCCGTGAACTAATCACGCTCGAAAAGGATTACCGTGGACGCATGATGGTGCGCTCCAAGTGTCAGCCACAGATCATGCGGCACGCGGTAATGTCTGACGCCGACTCTCCTCTGCTCAACTACGAGACGCGCTGCCCGTGCGGCACGCACTACTGCCGCATAACGCCCGAGGGCCTGGTCACGCCGTGCCCGTACACGCCCACGGTGGCCGGAGATTTGACAACCTCATCGTTCGGCGACATCTGGGACAATTCCCCCCTTTTCCTCACCTTACGGACCGGTGCACTCGGCGGGAAATGCGGACGCTGCGAGTACCGGGGAGTGTGCGGCGGCTGCCGTGCCCGCGCTTTTGCGGAGGGAGGAGACCTTATGGGCCCTGACGAATCGTGTGCCTACGAGCCGACAGGAGCCGAGCCGCTCGTCGAGGCCCGCCACCCGGTCACCTATGGGAACACCGCGACAGCCGAACTGGAGTGGACTCCT
>Ga0115002_10005414_pt1 | contig 15074 bp, 15 predicted proteins | sample ArcticOcean_MG_C_8_FD_89576 | JGI IMG/M metagenome (GOLD analysis project Ga0115002, IMG submission 89576) | Marine microbial communities from western Arctic Ocean - ArcticOcean_MG_CB11_86 | ecosystem: Environmental > Aquatic > Marine > Oceanic | place: Arctic Ocean: Canada Basin | collected... | reverse complement strand
GAATAACCCGATCTTCCCCTTCACGAAAAGCCAGCTCCAAAGAGTCGGCGATCCGACTTCGCTGATCTTCATTTATTACGACTCGGTCGATCACAAGATCCAAACAAATCTCCGAAGCATCTTCTGGAAAAAGATTCGGGTCATCAACCGATTTAACCTGACCATTAATTCGAACCCGGGTAAATCCACGCTGCATAAGCTTGGGGATCTCTTCTCGAGTAATTGAAAGTTTCTCATCGAGGTAAGGAGTCAGGATCATCAATCGCGTGCCCTCAGCTTCCTCAAAGATTCGTTTCAGGCAATCTTCCAAAGAACGGCGCACAATAAGACCTCCGTCTTTTGGACAATGAGTTTCGCCCAATACTGACCAAAGCAAGCGTGCATAATCGGCAATTTCGGTCACTGATGCAACGGTGGCGCGAGGATTACTACCAGACCCTGACCGCTGCTCGATCGCAATAACGGGAGATAATCCTCGAATATATTCTATTTCCGGCCGCTTAATTTGTTCCAGAAGCTGTCTGGCTTTCACCGATAAACTATCAACATATTTTCGGTATCCTTCAGCGTAAAGCGTATCGAATGCCAGTGAAGATTTCCCAGATCCACTAACTCCAGTGATCACCACTAATTGTCTGCGCGGAATCGTCACATCAATGTGCTGCAGATTATGTTCAGCAGCGCCTTTGATGAAAATTGGTGGCGGAAGATGAGTGGACTTTTTCATGATCTGAATAAAAAAAGCGCCTGGAGCTTTAGTGCGAAGGAGTATGAAAATGCACACTCCAATCACTTCGACAAGGCCCAAGGTCTCGTGAATCTATCATCGCCACTTTCGGTCGTTCAATTTCGAGAAAACTAAGTATTAAAGAACTAGGAATCTCTTGATATCTCACATAACTGAAGTAGATTTACTCCTAAGCAATTTAAGAGATCAAAAAACTAAATCTGATGAACAAATTACCAATTCTATATATTAAGCCGGGTTGTCCGTGGTGTAATCAAGCTCAGGCTTTTTTTGGTCAACACGGCGTAGCGGTGGATGTAAAAGATGTCCTTTCAAATCGAGGAGCGATGCAACGAATGATTGAAATTAGTTCACAATCATTAACGCCAACATTTGTATACAACGACTTTTTAGTCGCGGATTTTTCAACAGATGAGTTTTTAGATGCACTTGAGCAGAGGCCTGAAATAAAATCTCAACTCGGCCTGGGGGAAGAGGACGATTTTTAACCCTTGTCGATTTGCCCGTGTTCACCTAATAAAGGCTTAAATTTAGCCTTTTATGAGTGACCCATCTTCACAGACTCCACTACTCACTTCCTACCAAAAAAGGATAGTAGCAACGGCCATTACCGGCTTAGCGCTTGCTTTGATCCTGTTCCTTATTCTGGGGATATTCACGACGGTTGGTAGATTTATTTCTACCTTTTCTTCAGTAATTTGGCCACTGGCGGTTGCCACCATCTTGATGCTGCTACTCAAACCCCTCGTACAGACCTTTCAAAAAGGGCTTAAACTCAACCGGATTTTCGCCATCGTGCTTCTTTACAGTTTGATCATCCTGATTCTTCTCGGCCTTGGACTGCTCGTCGTGCCGGAATTAGCGCGACAGGCGATTAATCTTTTCGAATCAATTCCTGGTGTTTATGAGCGAGCTATTGCTCATTTGAACGAGACCGCTCCTGGCTGGCAGGCCGTTGTTGAGTCGCATATCAGTACGGATAACCTGAACCAATTTAGCGAACAGCTTGTTACCATTGGAAAGAAACTCTTATCGGCCTCCGGTGGAGCCATCAAAGTGTTCGGCCAAGGAGTCGCCGGCATTTTAGGCTGGGGTATCGCCCTAGCAATTATCCCTGTGTATCTTTTCTTTTTCCTTCAATTCGAAGAAGACGCCGTTCCTCGCCTACGAGACTTTCTACCTTTCCTGAAAAAAGAACATCAGGATGATGTTCTTTTCCTGGTAAGGGAATTTATCGGTATGATAGTCGCTTTTTTTCGCGGCCAAATCCTGATCGCTCTCATTATGGGTCTTCTGATGGGAGTGGGATTTACTCTGGCTGGTCTGAAATCCGGTTTCCTTATCGGACTCTCAATCGGCATGCTTAACCTGATTCCCTACCTTGGTTCCATGCTCGGTGTAGCCATTGCTCTACCACTGGCCTATTTTCAGCCAGAGGGAGAATTTTTCGTTTTGGCTTGGGTAGTGGCGGTGATGATTGCTGTGCAGCTCATAGAAGGTTGGATATTGACTCCAAAGATCATGGGTAACCAAACAGGCTTGCACCCGGTGATGATCATATTTTCGGTCTTTTTCTGGGGAATCGCCCTGAACGGGCTGCTTGGAATGATTCTGGCGATTCCGCTATCAGCGTTTATAGTGACCTTCTGGCGTCTGGCTCGCGCCAAATACATACCCCTACTCCTGGACAATCGCGAAGAGGAATCGACGGCCTGAGCTTATCCGGTGATCCGTTTCGAAGAATCGGTGTCCAACTCTTGAAATGCTCGAAATTGCCAGTGCCCTGAACTCATACCTTCTATAAATGATTGACGCTCTTCATCGGATTGAAATTCAAAGCCAATCAAAGCACGACCTACTCGCTCACCCGTGTATTGATAGTTGAAGTAACAAATATTGGCTGAACCACTCACCGATTTCAGAAAATCATGTAGTGCTCCTTTTCGCTCGGGAAATTCCAGCTCGAAAAAGTAAGGATTCATTATCATTTGAGATCGAAACGGAATAACCCGAAATGCGACGTCTGAACTGGAAGTAACATCCTCAAAATGAATGGAGGAGCCTTTCAATTGAGTCGGTAATTGTTTCAACGCTTCACTTCCACCCTCAACTCCCAGAATGGGCCAGGATTCTGTGCCGTGTGTTTTCCCATATTGAAAGTCGACTATATTGAATTCGCCTAGGCCATTCTCAAGTAGGCGCAACAATTCTCCCGGTTCCTCCTTAATATTAAAACGAAAATAACGTTTCGTCGCCGATCCAACTCCGGAAGCGTTCGAAATATTTCCCAGCTGATGGAAGTCCATGTTGGCACCGCAAAGGATTGTAACTACCTTTTTTCCTTTCAGGTCATCCTTCATTTTAATCGCAGCAGCCAACCCCATCGCGCCTGATGGTTCCGGGATGGTGCGGATGGTATTCCAGAGTACTTCTATAGCGGCGCTTACTTCGTCGTTTGTCACCGTCATATACTCATCAACAACGTCACAACATATTGGGTACGTATGATCGCCGGCTTGTTTTACCGCTGTGCCATCGCAAAACACATCGACATAATCGATAGCCACAGGTTTCCCAGCATCCACAGCGGCAGCCATCGAAGCTTGATGCTCACCTTCCACTCCAATAATCCTGATAGACGGATAAATTTTCTTGAGCCAAGTGGCAACAGAGGCTGCTAACCCACCGCCGCCTATTTGAATAAAAACCACGTCGAATGGACCTTTTCCTGACATGGCGATCTCATCGGCAATAGTACCCTGCCCCGCCATCACATGGAGATCATCATAAGCATGAATGTAAGTCAGACCCTCCTCAGCGCTTATCCGCTTGGCCTCTTTCGAAGCTTCATCATAGGAATCACCGACCAAACAAACGTCCACCTGATCTCCTCCATGCCGCTTCACCGCCTGCTGCTTCATTTTTAGAGTCGTAAGTGGCATATAAATCCGCGCATGCGTGCCGAGCTTTTTGGCAGACAAAGCGACTCCTTGTGCATGGTTTCCCGCAGAAGCAGTTACGACACCCCGTTTAAGCTCAGTTTCGTCTAGAAGAGACATTCGATTAAAAGCACCTCGCCATTTGTAAGCGTTGATGGGCGAAAGATCTTCCCGCTTAATGAAACATTCAAAACCCAAATCAATTTCCAACGCCTGCAAAGGAGTCGCCTGCGCAAGTGCATAGACTCGTTGCCGAGCTAAAAGAATTTCGCTTATCAGTTGATCTTTCATGTTTAGGAGAAGATGAGGACAATCTGTTGATTAGAATGACCTAGGCAATCCTCTAGTTTAGTCCCTCCGCTGCACCCAAAAGAAAACCGGAGTCACCCCTTTTTCTTTCGTCCAACGCTCGTAGCGCAAAGTATAGAATTTATCACTCGCGAGTTTTTGGAACCACGCATCAACAGCACTAAATTCTTCAATTCCATCAGCATGCCCACGATAAGCCACAATCGATATGGCACCTCTATTGGATAGCGCACCTAAACATAGTTGGAGAGCCAACAAAGTGGTTTTACTACGCGTAATAACTGACCTGTCGGAACCCGGAAGGTAACCGAGATTAAACATGGCAAGTTGAACAGAATCCCACCCGAGAGAACGGAGCCTCGAGTCGATTAACTCATGACCACAATGATAACAGCTTACGGCCTCTTGTAATTGAAGTCCAAGTAATCGAGCTTGAGCATTACTGACCGCTCTTTCCTGAACATCGAAACCCAAGACGTGACCAGAAGCTCCAACAAGCTGCGCAAGAAAAACGGTATCATGTCCATTCCCCAAAGTGGCATCGATACAGCGATCCCCCTCAGAGACCAATGATCTCGCAAAGCGATGCGACACTTCTACTGGACTAAACAGATTCATAAATACTTTCGAAATCTATTTACGTCCGACTCTGGATGAAGCTCAGAACCATCTTCCAAATGGTCCACCAATTCCTTAGCCAATAGTGGAGCCTGAAGTGATCCCTTCGAACCAAGTCCATTAAAAATAATCAATTCCGGATACCAGGGATGCGAACCGACTACCGGTTTAAAATCGTGCAACGCCGGCCGCACACCGGCTGCCTGCCCAACCAGCCGAAACTCCCATCCGACGAGTTCACCCAGAGCATTTAAAGTCTCTTCTTTCCCTTCGGGAGTAACAGACAAATCTACTGCTTTAAGCTCGTAGGTCGCTCCAGCTCGATAACGGCCAGATGAAAGAGGCAACAGCCATTTCCCACGATTCAATATTGGCAATCCGTCCCGAATTGGACCTTCCAATTCCAACAACTCCCCTTTGGCATGACGAAATGGCAGATCTTTGAAATAAGGATTCGAATCATTTTGAAACCCTTGGGTAAAGATGATCCTTGATGCTCGATGTTCTTTCCATCGAACTTCCACCGGATCTCGACGAAAATCCGATGCAATCCAGGTATCCTCAATCAAGGATCCCATTTGCTTCAACCACTTCCTTACTTTTAGAATAAATTCGTTCTGATCCACAAAGCCAGTCTGGTGGAGTTGATAGGCCACTTCTTCCGCCAGCAATCCAGATATCGAATCTGTTCTTCCAGGATATTCGATTTCTATTCCTTCAAAATCACCTGAGTTATACTTTTGCTCGAAACTGTTTTTTTCTTCCGCCGTTTTAAGAAACCTAAGTAATGGTTTTTGATAAAAAAACGTACCTTCCAGTAGAGACTCCCATCTGGGATAATCTTTGAGAAGAAATTTCCAGAATTCCAAAAACCGCCAGGTTAACACATGCCTTCGCCCTGTGATCGGATTTATCAATCCGGCAGCTACTTTGGAAGCCGAATGAACGTGCCCGTCATCAATCACCAGAACTCGCTTTCCACGAGCATGAAGGTTGAGCGCAAGCAGACTTCCTGCAATTCCTTGGCCGACTATGAGATAATCATGCCTCACTTTAGATACTTCTTTCAATTCATGTTCAGCATTTCATAACTTTGTTCAGTATCAAAACCGAAAACACAGCTATCTTCCTATTTCGTTGGATGCACCTGCTCTCATTGGATGCAGTGGCAGCAGGACTAGTTTGGCAGGAAGTATTTTTCACTCAATTAGGAAAAACGGCCAGTTGGGAACCTAGGCTCATCCTTGGGTGCGCCATTTGGATGGCTTACGTAGCAGACCGTTTATTTGACAGTCTTTCCCTCGATTCAAAAAAACCGAGAACGAAAAGGCATCGATTCATCAAAAACCACTGGTTGGTGTTTCTTTTCATTTGGGTGGTGATCTTTTCCAGTATCACCCCATTCGCATATTTTAATCTCAGCCAGGAGCATTTCATAGGTGGCCTGTGGATCATGGTTTTGGTAAATCTATATTTCATTCTACTAAAATTTTCAAAAAGAATTGCGATGCTCGGCTCTTTGAAAGAGATCCTAACGGGAACTCTATTTTCACTTGGCGTATCCTTCTTCCCCATTTTGGCTCTGACCGAAATATCGCTAGCTACCATCATCCTACAGGCCAGTTTTGGGCTTCTTTGCGTTTTCAACGTATTTCTCATCAGCCACTGGGAATTCCGAATCGATCAGGGTCAAAAGGAATCCAACCTGAGTCAGCACGGTCTTAATCGACACGCAATTTTGATGATAATGATTTCTGTAAACCTCATTTCAGGAGTCACAATGAGCCTTCTTGATTTTGGGATTTTCTCCTCCTCACTTCTCATTTCAACCAGCGCCATTACTTGTCTACATATTTACACGACCAAACATGGCAGCGGAAACCTTAAACCATTAATAGATGTGCCCCTGATGTTGCCTTTGTTTCTGATCTTCTTTTTCTGAAAGTATGCTACTCAATTTCCAAAACCTTTCTTCAAATCAAGTATACCACACGCTGATCCAAACTATTGTGCCTCGGCCGGTCGCCTGGGTGTTGAGCCAGAATGAGAATGGCTCACATAACCTGGCTCCCTTTTCTTTTTTCAATGGAGTTTGTGGATCTCCTCCGCTGATTTCCATCGCTGCGGGTCGCAAAGATGATGGGACGCAAAAAGACACATGGAAAAATATAGAGGAACGAAGTGAATTTGTAATTCACATTGCACATAGAGAAATGGCAGAGGCAGTAACCGCTTCAGCTGCAAGCCTCGAAGAAGGTGAATCCGAAATTGATTTCCTCCAACTGGCAACTGAGAGCGTTGAGGGATGGCCCCTACCAAAACTTAAAGATTCACGTGTTGCATTGCGATGCGAACGATTTGCCATTCATGAAGTCGGCGAAGGACCAAGAGGTCTGATTCTCGGTAAAGTATTGGCAGCGTTCATAGATGATAAAATTGCCACCACAGAAGGCAATCGCTTGAAAATCGACGCAAAAGCGCTCGATCCGATTGCTCGGTTGGGCGGAAATGATTACGCAACTCTAGGTGACCTCATAACGGTCGTTCGACCGGATTAGGCACCCCAACAACGGGCGAGGCCTTCTCATGCATATCAATCAGTCTGAGCCAGGAAACAAAGTTCCGTCTCCTGACCATACCCACCAGGTCGACTTGATTTTTGCCGACTAACGCGAACAAATCCAACCGCCTCAAGTGCGCGTGTGCACAAGGTGTTTCTCTCGAGGCAATTTGTCAGCAACTGCTCTAGGCCTAACTCTTTCATTGCGAAAGTAACTACATCCTCCAAATAGGCGACCACCCGCCCGGATTTCCAACAGTTGGCTTCGACCCAAAAGAGAAAATGTCCTGCTTCCGGTACCACCGAATCTCGCTGAATACTAAAAACGCCGGAGAGATCATCCTCGATGTAAAGTGCGAGCATGTGGTTCCCCTCATTGCGCGCTTGATGCAGGCTACGTTGAATGAGTGATTGAGCTCCATTTGAAAAATAGACATGTGGCATATTCGACCATTCAGTCATGGTCGGATCATTGACCACACGCTGAAAATCGTGAGCGTGGCGCCATTCTAGCGGTTCCAGTTTTGGTTTTGAGTTTCTGTCATTCATGACGAGTGTTGGGTTTAGAAAATAAAAAAATCCGCTCCTTTTCGGGAGCGGGTTTCATGAAATTTGTTTTGGTATCTGTTATCTAACAGTCAGCTTCATGCCCGCTCCGTGCATCCATTTTTTTGACACAAATGATACGGCCACCACCGAAAAAGTGGAGGACGCAGAGAGATGCATATGAAGATTTTGTATCATTAAGGGCACTTAGAAATGATTCTGATTTAGAAATGTCAACCGCAATGTGTGTAAGAAACTTATAAAGCGTTTGCGATACGCTGCATCGCTTCCACCACGTTTTCGTAGGAGTTAAACGCAGACAAGCGGATGTGGCCCTTGCCGCAGGATCCGAATCCGGCACCTGGTGTACAAACGACACCTGCCTTGTTCAGAAACATGTCAAACGCATCCCATGAATCGGTTCCCATATTGATCCAGACATAAGGAGAATTGTCCCCACCCACACAGCTCATACCAAGAGCTTCAACTTTTTCGCGAATGAGCTTTGCATTCCTGAGATAGCCATCGGTCAATGCACGGGTCTCGGCTTGCCCTTCAGGAGTAAAGACGGCGGCAGCAGCTTTTTGAACAGGATAAGAAGTTCCATTAAACTTAGTGCTGTGACGACGTGACCACAGACCATGCAAGCCGACTTCGTTCCCTTCGGAATCGTACCCCATTAACTTTTTCGGAACGACGGTATAGGCACAACGGGTTCCAGTAAAACCAGCGGTCTTAGACAAACTCCGAAACTCGATGGCAACTTCATCAGCTCCTTCGATTTCGTAAATGGATTTTGGCAATGACTCATCGCGAATGAACGCCACATAGGCCGCATCATAAAGAATGATCGCCTTGTTTTCTCGGGCATAATTCACAAACGCTTCCAGTTGTTCCTTCGTGGCAGTCGCTCCAGTAGGATTGTTTGGGAAGCACAGGTAAATAACATCAACCGGCGAACTTGGAAGAGCCGGAAAGTAACCATTATCTGAAGTGCACTCGAGATAAACGAGTCCCTCATAGCGATCGTTTACATTGGCACCTGTTCGGCCAGCCATAACATTGGTGTCCACATAGACCGGGTAAACAGGATCAGGCACGGCAATGCGAACGTCATCCGAAAAGATCTCCTGAACATTGCCGCTGTCGCATTTGGCTCCATCACTGATAAATATTTCGTCGGCATCAACGGCGGCTCCATGGGCTTGGAAATCAACGGCAGCAATCACCTCCCGCAGAAATGGATAGCCTTGCTCGGGACCATAGCCGCGAAAGGTCGAACTATCAGCCAATTCATCGACTCCCTCGTGAAAGGCTTTCAAGACACTTTTGGGTAGTGGCTCAGTAACATCGCCTATCCCCAGTTTGATGATCGGGCGATCCGGATTAGCCGCCTGGAATTCGGACACACGCTTAGCGATGTCGGCAAATAGGTATGAAGCCTTAAGCTTTAGGAAGTTTTCGTTGATCTTGATCATAATTTAAGGGCGAGAAATTGATAAAGTCGGATTTGAAAGTCAAAGGCTTTACCAGGCAAATTGGGAGGCTCAACGTCTTTAGCAGATAAGCAAGTGACATTCTGAGTAGAACCGAGATCATCCGCAATTTCAGCTCGAAAATGGGATCCGCAATTGGATTACCCACAATACTTTCGAATAATTCAGTTTGCAACTTTTGGCCAGATTTCAGTGTCTTGAAAGAGGAAACACCTACTTTCGTACCATGATCAAAGAAATAAAGCACTTTGCAAAAATCCTCGGACTCCTTCTCGTCACTGCCTTTATCATATTCCTTGTGAACCAAATTGCTGGGGTCGTTGGCCTGGCGAGCAATCTCAATTCGTACTTTGGTTTGGTCGTTTTAGTTCTTTCTATTTCAGCCGTCGGATTTCTTATTTTATACCCACTTTATCTGTGGTGGAAGCTGCCGCCTGCTTTGGTTCCACCCGACGATAAAACAGGTGTGGCCTATGAAAACTACCTGGATAATTACCGGAAACGGCTAGAAACGAACCCATTGATTCTAGAAGCTGGAATCGATGTATTTGAAGAAAATGGTTTAGTTTCGGCGAGTAAAGTGCTCGAACAACAGGCACTCACCTTTACCCAAAACTCGGCGGGAGCGGTTTTTCTCAGCACAGCGATTTCGCAAAACGGGCGACTCGACGCTTTCATGGTATTGATGGCTCAAATGCGTTTGGTTTGGAATATATCCAACCTTTATAATCAACGTCCCAACCCGAGGGAAATGTTGTGGCTCTATTCCAATGTAGCGGGTTCAACCTTTCTAGCGAGCAAGTTGGAGGATGTCGATATCAGCCAGCAGGTCACACCGATTGTCTCAAAAGTCATGGGAAACATGGCTGGAGGCGCAATCCCTGGATTTGCAACGGCATCAAGCATGCTCACCAATATGATTTTTGAAGGTACAGTAAATGCCTTCTTAACGCTGCGGGTAGGAGCTATCACCATGCTCTATTGCGATCCACTTAACCGTGAAACAAAATCAGGAGCGCGCAAGATGGCAATTACTGAAGCCGCCATTCATCTTGGAAGTATCGTTGTTGAAGGCTCACAGAAAGTATCCAGTACGTTCTGGAATGCGACTAAGGGTGCAGCCGGAGATGCTATCGGTAAAGCAAGCGGTGCCGTTAAGGGAGTCGGTCAATCGGTGAAAAGTACCCTAGCGAAAGTGAGTAAACCATTTCGAAATTGATAAGGACGCGATAGCCTTTTTGACCTTCTTATTGTCGCCTCCGTGCACGCGGTGCATCGGGTGAAAGCGTGCGAACATCATTGTCATTCATCCAGTCGTCTAACTCGGCGAACAGCTTCTTTCTCAATTCCGGATGAGATTCGGATAAATCCTTTGCCTCAGACAAATCGCTTTCCAGATTGTATAGTTTCTGTTTCCCACTCTTGTGTGTCAAAATCAGTTTGTGGTTATTTAGAATGTGAACTGCATCCACCTGGCGACTGAAGTAAATGCCTTCTCGTTCGCGTTTCACACTGCCCTGTCCTTTTTCCATCAAGATGGATTTGAAAGATCCGCCTTCAACTTCGGGAGGTAATGGTAAAGACGAACCAGCCAAGTCCTCGAATGTCGGAAGTAGGTCGTACCCAACAATCGGCACCGTCGAATAACCGCCGGCTTCAATACCCGGCCCGACTGCAAAGAATGGAACGCGAATCCCTCCTTCGTAGTAAGACCCTTTTCCACCGCGAAGGGGTTTATTGAAGTCCGGGAAATCCTGTGCGGTTCCTCCGTTGTCCGAAGTAAAAATGATATAGGTGTTCTCGCTCAACCCCATTTCTTCGACCGCATCCAGAACTCTTCCTACTGCTTGGTCCAGGTCATCCAACATCGCGGCGTACCAGTAGGCCGAATGCACTTGGCCGGGTTTGCGAGACTTGTGTTTTTCAAGCGTCTCGGCTTTGGCCTCAGCTGAGAGATGAATAAAGTAATGCGAAACCTGAAGGTAGAATGGATTCCCTGCGATGGCTTGATGTTTAATAAACTTGATAGACTCATCTGTGATCGATACCGCCCGCTTCGGATCCTCGTGTGGCCAAAATTTCGTTTGATCGGTGGTTCGCTGCCGTCCGGTCTGATTCCCGGTCCTACCATCCGAAGCATCGTAGCCTCGCTCAGCTGGATGACCGTACATGTGCCACTTTCCAAAATGAGCGGCTTTGTATTCCGGATGCGCAGCTTTAATAACCTGTGGGATCGACGCAGACTCGATAAATTCCGGGTAGTTGGCGCCCTGATTCGTCGTCTTTTTGAGTTTGGCAGGAGACATCCCAAATTGAATAGAATGCCGGGACGGTGAACAAACCGGATGAGGCGCATAGGCCTGCGAAAACGTCATTCCGGCATCGGCCAACCATTGCATATTAGGAGTTTGATAAAAGTCAGACTTCGAATCCTCCCGATCGGCAATCATCCTTACCTGCGTGTTATTCCATCCCTGGTCATCGGTTAGAATGAGAATGATGTTCGGCGGCGATTGCGCCTGAGAAACAACGACGGAAAAACTAAGCCAAACAACTAATCTTAAAAGCAATGGTTTCATAGGGGACTGTAACCACCCAGTATCGTTACTACTTTTCACTTCGCAACACTCTAAAAAAAGCAAGGAGTTCTAATCAAAGGACACTTACTCGTTAATAAGACGTATTTCACTAGTTTCATCTTCCTCGATCACATTAAAGCGACCGATGGTTTCATCCACAAAATAATTATCATTCAAATCATCGTTCGCGGTCGACACTTCACCAATTATACACTCCTCAGAACCAGGCCAAAAAGCATGATAAACGCCTGGGACTAGCGTCACACGTTCCCCCACTTGCAGCGTAATAAAATCACCGTTCATCAGCTCGCGTGAGATGCCACAGACTTTAATTGAAAAAATACCATTAGCATCCACCTCATTCGGATGCCCATTCCAAATTTGAAGAACCAGATTACCTGTCCGGCAAATGATATCTTCCTTTTTCTTCTTGTGGGCATGGGCCGGAGTAACCTGCTTTTTGCGAGCATACATCAGCTTCTCACAATATTCTTTTTCCTCCGCCAAATTGACCAGCACCAGGCCGAAATTGTTAAAATCGTTCAAACCCAGGTCGGTAATATCCCACTTTGGATTTGGAGGTAGTGACCACCCGTTCGCCTCAAAAAAATGTTTCGCCTGATTAAAGGCCAGATTGATCTGGGAGCGTTTCATAACCTACTCACACCACTGCACTTTCTTGAAGCAGTAGATTCCGTTTTTCACAGTCCAGGATTACCAGCGTGCCGAAGGGTATAGTAATCTTCGGCTTGATGTGTCCGAACGGTAGATTCGCCAGCACTGGAACTCCTAAATCCGTTAACCGATCCTGGAATACGTCTTCTATGGTTTGCAGTCCTTGCTGTTTATCATTTTTGCGCTGGGCATCCGAGTAACGGAAATCTCCCAATACGATACCAGAGACTTGCTCGAGGAATCCGCCATTCCTCAATTGAGTAAGGTATCGATCGATTCGGTAAGGCGACTCACCAACGTCTTCCAAAAACAGGATGGCATTTTTGAGATTGGGAAACCACGCAGTGCCGATTAATGAACAAAACAAAGAAAGATTCCCACCGATAAGGCGACCATGGCTAGTACCTGGAACAATGGTTGAAGGATGACTCAGGTTAAATGGATCACTAATCAAGTTACCGTTTTTTTTCTCTCCTGAAAGTAAAGAAAGTGAATGATCCCAGGAAGCAGGATCCGGTTTACCCTCATTTAAGTCTGAGGTTAATACGGGGCCCGAAAAACTCCGAAACCCACATTTTTTCCATAAAGCACAATTCAAGGCAGTAATGTCACTAAAGCCCATAAATACCTTGGGCTTTTCAATCAAATCCCAGTTAATAAGGTCCAGTATCCTCGTGGATCCATACCCCCCCCGGACACAAAGAATAGCGTCAGACATCTTATCTAAGAACGCATCCTCAAAATCGCGCGCACGCTCCTCATCCGATCCCGCAAGGTACCCCTGGTGTCCAAAAATGACATCTGAGTATTTCAAATTGTAACCGAGCTCCTCTAACGCAGAAATCGCCAGCTCCAATGAGGCCCGATCGTTGGGGGGGCTTGCCGGGGCAATAAGACGAATTGTATCACCCGGCCGCAATGCTGGAGGTTTTTCCATTTTCCAATTAAGCCATTTAATTAGAAATGCACCAACCAAAAAACTTGCCGATCATCCGAGTCTCTCCTCAGACTTCTTTACTATGGCAAGAAACTATTGGCTGATGAAGTCAGAACCGGAGGCCTTCTCCTTCGAAGACCTTAAAAACTGCTCCAATAAGACGGAGCATTGGGATGGCATTCGTAACTATCAGGCAAGAAACCTGATGCGCGACGAAATGAAAAAAGGAGACTGGATCCTATTTTACCACTCAAACGCAGGCGCCAATACGGGTGCGGTTGGTCTAGCAGAAGTTGCTTCAAAAGAAGCTTACCCCGACCATACCCAATGGGACAAAAAATCCAATTACTACGATGAAAAGTCATCTCCGGAAAACCCGCGTTGGCTCATGGTAGATGTTAAATATAAAAAGCCATTTAAAAACATGGTTTCCTTACAGACGATGAAGGCGGAAAAAAGATTGGAGGACATGCGTGTTGTTCAAAGAGGCCAACGCCTTTCCATACAACCGGTCGAAAAGAAGCACTTCGACCACGTTTGTAAAATGGGGGGAATGAAACTTTAAGTAGACCGCAAACATGAACGGCTCGTACCGATTGCTTCTTATAGTAGGATTTTTACTCCAAATCCTGGGGCGGATTTTAGCAGTAAAAGACTTCGAGTTATTGGTAGGTCTTCAACCGCTGCACCTAATGATAGCCGGGATTTTCATTTTCACTCTGGGAAGTCTTTATTATGCGCGATCGAAAGGTCGCCTTTGGACTTGGGGTCTATTCGGAATCGTCCTTCCCTTCTTCCTAATCGTGGTACTGATCCCTCGCCGGTTGCCTCCGGAAGAATAACCCAGACAACTCCAATTCCTTTACTCACACTCTTGTGGCGTTGAAAACAGAAGCAGGTAGCAGCAGCCTTAATCGCGGAATGAGCTTCTTCCCCGCTTTAAGTCTGTTAATCATGCTAACAGCCTGTCGACATCCTCAGCCTGAGGCGTTTCATCCTACGAAGTTGGGACAAATAGATGACAGTGTTGAGGATGCCATTGCTGAAAATAAAACTCCCGGGGGAGTATTCTGGCTCGAGCAGAATGATCAGGTGTATTCCAAAGCTTACGGACACATGTCCCTGGAACCAGAAATCCTTCCAGCGCGAGTGGATGCTATTTATGATGCCGCGTCTCTAACCAAAATTGTCGCCACCACACCTGCGATTCTTTTATTGATAGAGCGAGGAAAGCTACTACTCGATGCTCCGGTTCATCATTACCTCGATGATTTTGAAAACGGTGGAAAAGAATCGATCACCATCCGGCACCTGATGACCCATACGTCGGGGCTCCGTCCAGGAATCGGTCTCACCATTGAGGTCAACGGAGAAAAACAAGACTGGGAGGGATACCACACGGCTATTGCACTGGCCAAAGCTGAGAAAGTTCAACACGACCCAGGTACTGCATTTATTTACAGCGATATTAACTATCTCCTTTTAGGTGAAATTATTCAGCAAGTCACGGGTCGCAAACTCGAAGACTTTACCCGCGAAGAAATCTTCGAACCCTTAGGAATGGTCGATACGGGATACCTGCCCTCCCCCATTTTGAGAGAACGGATTGCTCCAACCAAATGGATCGACGGTGTCATGCTTCGAGGGACAGTTAACAATCCCATCTG
>Ga0115002_10005412_pt1 | contig 15075 bp, 12 predicted proteins | sample ArcticOcean_MG_C_8_FD_89576 | JGI IMG/M metagenome (GOLD analysis project Ga0115002, IMG submission 89576) | Marine microbial communities from western Arctic Ocean - ArcticOcean_MG_CB11_86 | ecosystem: Environmental > Aquatic > Marine > Oceanic | place: Arctic Ocean: Canada Basin | collected... | reverse complement strand
ATGATGTTCATCCCACCATCATGGACGAAAAAAGTGTCGTTCAGACTCATTTCATGTTGGAATCACGGCCCTCCTTTAGACTCACTTCATACTGGAAGAGGCTCCTTCTTGTTTCATCATCAATTTCTCTCTATAATCCGCGGCCTTCAGTAGTCCGTATTACAGTACCGTAAGTCTTTGTTTTTACGGGTATCTGTGGATTTCTGGGTAATGCGAAAGTGGCGGAATTGGTATACGCGCTGGATTTAGGTTCCAGTATCGAAAGATGTGAGAGTTCGAGTCTCTCCTTTCGCACCACCCCGGTTTCTTAGGAAGCCAACTATTTATTGTTATCGAAAGGCAAAAAACGAATGCAAGTATCACTTGAGACGACTTCAGGACTGGAGCGCAAAATGCGTGTGAGTGTCCCTGCGGATGAAATCGACACCCAGGTTGACGTCAAAATAAAGCAGACAGCGCAACAGGTTAAATTAAAAGGCTTCAGGCCCGGCAAGGTGCCTTTAAGTGAGGTCAAAAGACGCTTCGGGGCAGGTATTCGCCAGGAAGTCTCCTCCGAGGTTATTCAAAGTTCCTTCAATAGCGCAGTGCAGCAGGAATCAGTTGTTCCGGCAGGCACCCCAAAAATTGAAGATGTGACGCTGGAGACCGGACAGGATCTAGAGTACACCGCCATTTTTGAAGTATTTCCTGAAGTGGAACCCGGAGATTTTTCCAAGGTGACCATCGAGCAACCCGTCTCCGAGGTGAACGACGACGATCTGGATTTAATGACCGACAAACTGCAGGAACAACGCATTGAATATGTCGATGTTGATCGCGCGGCGGCCGAGGATGACAAGGTCAATATAGATTTTGAAGGTTTTATCGACGATGAACCTTTTGATGGGGGTAAAGCTGAAGGCTCTGACCTTATCATTGGTTCCAGCAGTATGATCCCAGGATTTGAAGAGGGATTGGTCGGGTCAAAAGCCGGTGATACCCCAGAGTTGAATGTGAGTTTCCCTGAGGATTATCAGGCTGAAAATCTAGCAGGGAAGGCGGCCGTGTTTAAAACCATAGTCAATAAAGTCTCAGAGCCGAAACGACCGGCTTTAGATGATGAGTTCTTTAAACAGTTTGGTGTAGAAGAAGGTGGGCTGTCAGCATTTCGAACAGAAATCCGCGGCAATATGGAAAAAGAACTGGATCGGGCGGTAAAACAACGCACTAAAACTCAGGTAATGGATAGCCTCATAGAGACGACAGCGGTGGAGGTTCCTAAGGCACTGATCGATAATGAAGTAAACCGAATGCGGCAAGAGGCAGTTCAGCAGTACGGTGGCAGCGATAAAATTGACCCTTCAGTGCTACCGGCAGAAATGTTTGAGAGCCAAGCGCAAAAGCGCGTAACCCTGGGTCTTATCGTCAACGCGATTGTTGAGAAATCATCGCTGACGGTGGATGAAGACCGTGTTCAGAAAACCATTGAAGAAATGGCAAGTTCTTACGACGATGCCGCGCAGGTCATCAATTTCTACAACAGTAATGAACAGCAGATGATGCAAATAAAAAATATGGTGCTTGAAGAGCAAGTTGTTGAGCTTTTGGTCGATAAAGCTACTGTAAAAGAAGTGAAGATGTCTTATGAGGAAGTGATGGAGTCTTTACAGGCAGAAGGTGCGGGTGAAAAGGATGACAGCGACGAAAGCTAGATTAGACCGGTTTTCACCTCTGTTATTGAATTTCGACGTCACAGGCCGCATATTTTATTTGAACTTTCTGCAGATACCAGCAATAGTAGACGCATAACGATCTACCCACTGAGGTAATTGATGGACAATATTACGGATAATCCCGCGCTCGGTTTAGGGCTAGTGCCAATGGTGCTGGAGCAGACCGCACGGGGTGAAAGAAGCTACGACATTTATTCTCGATTACTTCGTGAACGAATTATATTCATTGTGGGTCCAATTGATGACAACGTGGCGAATCTGATCGTTGCACAATTACTGTTCGCAGAATATGAGAATGCTGATAAGGAAGTACGTATTTATATTAATTCACCCGGCGGGTCGGTAACTGCAGGGCTATCTATATATGACACGATGCAGTTTCTTAACTGTGACGTGCGTACGGTTTGTTTGGGTCAGGCTGCCAGTATGGGTGCGTTGTTACTCGCCGCTGGCACCAAGGGCAAGCGAACGTGTTTGCCGAACGCCAGAGTCATGATTCACCAGCCGAGTGGCGGCTCTCAGGGTCAGGCCTCGGATATTGAGATTCAGGCCAGGGAAATTATGTATTTGCGTGAGCGAATGAATGAAATAATGGCATTTCATACAGGAAAAAGTGCGGAAGATATCGCGCGGGATACCGAGCGTGATCACTTTTTAACACCCCAGCAAGCCCTGGAATACGGTCTTGTAGATGAGGTGAAAGAGCCAAGGATTGCATTGTCCTCGGTAAGTTCGACGAGCTAACACAGTCTGGGTAGGCAGTTAGTGGAATACAGGTATAATATGGCGAGCAATCGCGGTGTTTAGTCAATAGATTTAAGGTGTAGGTATGTCAGACGAACATGACGGTAGTAATGGAGATGGAAAACTTCTGCATTGCAACTTCTGTGGTAAAAGCCAGCATGAAGTGCGCAAACTTATTGCGGGGCCATCGGTTTACGTCTGTGATGAATGTGTAGAATTATGTAACGATATTATTCGTGAAGAACTTCAGGAAAGTGGTGATGAAGTCGAAGCGAAGAAACTACCCACACCATCGGAAATAAAAGACATTCTCGACGAATACGTTATTGGTCAACACTGGGCTAAAAAAGTCCTGTCGGTGGCGGTCTATAATCACTATAAGAGACTCAATTTCTCTGGTAAAAAAGAGGAAGTTGAGCTTCAGAAAAGCAATATCCTACTGATCGGCCCGACCGGTGTCGGTAAAACGCTGTTGGCAGAAACACTGGCCAGATTGCTGGATGTCCCGTTCACTATTGCTGACGCGACGACCTTAACTGAGGCCGGTTATGTTGGCGAAGATGTCGAAAATATTATTCAGAAGTTGCTACAGAAATGTGACTACGATGTCGATAAGGCCCAGGTCGGTATCGTCTATATCGATGAGATTGACAAAATTTCCAGAAAGTCGGATAACCCCTCGATTACGAGAGATGTATCCGGAGAGGGTGTCCAGCAGGCGCTGCTTAAGTTGATTGAAGGAACAGTGGCATCAGTGCCACCCCAGGGTGGTCGTAAACACCCACAACAGGAATTTTTGCAGGTCGATACCACAAATATATTGTTCATTTGCGGCGGTGCGTTTTCGGGTCTGGATAAAGTGATCCTGGATCGTTCAGACAAGAGTGGTATTGGGTTTGACGCAGATATTCAAACGGAAGCGACCAAGAAGAACCTGGGCGAAACGCTGCGTACGGTAGAACCGGCAGATCTGGTCAGATATGGCCTGATTCCGGAGTTTGTAGGACGACTGCCTGTCACTGCGACATTAGAAGAATTAGATGCGGACGCCTTGGTTCGTATTCTTAAAGAGCCCAAAAATGCCTATACCAAGCAATATTCAAAGCTTTTTGAGATGGAAGACGTCGAGTTGGATTTCAGAGAGGATGCGCTCGTTGCCATTGCCAAAAAGGCTATGGATCGGAAAACCGGCGCCAGAGGCCTGCGCTCGATTCTCGAAGATGTGCTTCTTGAAACTATGTATAGAATTCCGTCGGAAGAAGATGTTTGCAAGGTTGTCATCGATGAAAATGTCATCATGGGATCGTCAGAACCGATGCTTATTTATGAGAATCAGGACCAGCAGAAGGTCCTGCCAGAGTAATAAGTTACTTATGAGCACGATTTCCGACAAAGTACTTGATAAAAGGGGCCTGCTGGCCCCTTTTTCTTTGTAATATAGGATCTTTCGTCACGGCGGAAGCTGGAGTCAATATGGCAAGTTTAAAGAATGTACCGGTCGTTACACTTAAGGATATGGTCGTGTATCCCCGTGGCGTACAGCCCCTATTTATCGGTACTGAAAAATCCATTAGAGCGTTGGAATTTGCGCAACAAGCTGATGCCGAGAAAAGTATATTACTGGTGGCCAAAACTGATCCGGACAATATGGACCCGGGCGTTGATGATTTATATAGATTCGGTACCCTCGCACGTATTTTACAGCCCATTAAATTGCCAGATAAGACAGTAAAGATACTGGTAGAGGGCATTAGCCGGGCGGAAATCGGCGATATCAAGGATGGCGAGGAATTTTTTACGGCTGATGTGGAACTGGTTTCGCATGAGCCAGTCAGTGAAGGCGAATCGGAAACCATGATCCGCTCCCTGATGTCTGCTTTTGATCAATTCGTTCAGTTAAGTAAAAAAGTACAGCCAGAGGTGATGACCTCTTTATCGAGTGTTGACGACCCCAGTCGACTGGCAGATACGATTACCACCCATTTGTCTCTCAAACTTGAGCAACGTCAGCAAATTTTGGAAATGGTGGATCTTCACAGTCGTGTCGACCATATGTTGACCCTGTTGGCGAATGAAACTGATCTGATTAACGTTGAAAAACGGGTTCGTGGCCGTGTTAAGCAGCAGATGGAAAAGAGCCAGCGAGAATATTATTTAAACGAACAGATGAAGGCGATCCAGAAAGAATTGGGCGATATGGACGATGTGCCCAACGAACTTGAGGATATGCAGAAAAAGCTCGATGAATCCGGTATGCCCAAAGAGGCGAAAGAAAAGACCGGTACAGAGATCAACAAGCTCAAGATGATGTCACCTATGTCCGCAGAGGCAACGGTAGTCAGGAGCTATATTGATTGGATGCTCAATACGCCCTGGAAGAAGCGTTCCAAAGTTAGAACGGATATTGTGGCGGCAGAAGCGGTTTTGGAAGCCGATCACTACGGATTGGAAGAGGTTAAAGACCGGATTTTAGAGTATCTCGCAGTACAAAAACGGGTTCGTAAAATAAAAGGTCCGGTGTTATGTCTTGTAGGACCGCCGGGTGTTGGAAAGACATCTCTGGGCGAATCCATTGCCCGTGCCACAAACCGAAAATTCGTGCGCATGGCCTTGGGTGGTGTGCGCGATGAAGCAGAGATAAGAGGGCATAGAAGAACCTACATCGGTTCCATGCCGGGCAAGATTATCCAAAAACTGTCGAAATGTGGTGTTAAGAATCCTCTATTTTTATTAGATGAGATCGACAAAATGGGCCAGGACCATCGTGGTGATCCAGCCTCTGCGTTGCTTGAAGTGCTCGATCCGGAACAAAACAACACGTTTAACGACCACTACATGGAAGTAGATTACGATTTATCCGAGGTTATGTTCATCTGTACATCGAATTCGATGAATATTCCGACAGCATTGTTAGATAGGATGGAAATCATCCGTATTCCGGGCTATACGGAAGATGAGAAGCGGAATATTGCCACACGATACCTGGTGCCAAAACAAATCGAGAATAATGGTGTTAATGAGGAAGAATTGGTTATTTCCGATGAAGCCATCCTGGATCTGATTCGTTTTTACACCCGTGAGGCCGGCGTTAGGGGTCTAGAGCGGGAAATCGCGAAATTATGTCGAAAAGTGGTCAAAGATAACGCGCTTGCGACCGCGGATGAGCAGCAAAACGTCAATTTGGTAGGTGATGACCTTGAGAAGTACTCAGGTGTACGAAAATATTCCTACGGTCGCGCCGAAGAAGAAGACCAGATTGGGCAAGTAACGGGTCTGGCTGTCACCAGCGTTGGCGGTGAATTACTGAGTATCGAAGTGGTGGCAGTGCCGGGTAAAGGTGTCACAACCAAGACCGGATCATTGGGCGATGTCATGCAGGAATCCATCCAGGCTGCGCTGACGGTAGTACGAAGTCGCGCTGCGGTATTGGGGATCTCTTCTGATTATCATGAAAAGAATGATCTTCATATTCACATGCCTGAAGGCGCGACTCCAAAAGATGGACCCAGTGCGGGAATCGCATTGTGTACTGCAATCGTGTCAGTGCTAACCGGTATTCCGGCCAGATCAGATGTAGCGATGACAGGGGAAATCACACTCCGGGGTGAAGTGCTACCCATTGGTGGTTTAAAAGAAAAACTGCTGGCAGCGCATAGAGGTGGCATTAAAGAAGTCCTCATACCCGAGGAAAACAAACGTGATCTAAAAGAGATTCCCGACAATATTAAGAGTGATTTGGACATTAAACCCGTGAAGTGGATTGACGAAGTCTTGGAAATTGCTTTACAGAGAATGCCCGAGCCACTTGACGAAGAAGTGAAAAATGACGTAGAAAAGGGCCAAGAAAGCGATGAAGAGCACAGAATTAGTGCTCATTAGCGAGTTTTCCTTGACAGTCATTTTGGGCAGTTGGTATAAGGTTTCATGGCGATGGTGTAATTAGCAAACGGATCTTGCTAGCAATTATTTTAACTACATAAAAAGGGGTTCAGAGTGAACAAACAAGAGTTGATTGAGAATATTGCGGCTTCTGCCGACATTACAAAGGCTGCTGCAGGACGAGCATTAGATTCAGTAATTGATTCGATTACTGGTTCGCTTAAACAGGGCGATTCTGTCGTGCTAGTTGGTTTCGGAACTTTTTCAGTTCGGGATCGTGCGGCGCGATTAGGTCGTAACCCACAAACCGGTGCAGAGATTCAAATTGCCGCTGCTAAGGTACCTGCGTTTAAAGCAGGTAAAGCATTAAAGGATGCGGTAAACCACTAGATTGATCGTCGCCTTCGTTAAGAAGGCTACAACGGGTACAAAATGGCGCATCCTTTGGATGCGCCATTTTTGTTAACAGAGTTTTGTATGACTATTGGTAATTAAGGGGAGCGGATGTTTATCCAACGATTGCGAGAAGGTTCAGACGGGATTTTAGCCAAGATATTGGTTGGTCTTATTGTAATTGTATTTGCATTATTTGGTCTTGGTTCCATCACAACTTTTCTTGCGCCCGTGCCCAAAGTGGCCGTGGTTAATGGGGATGAAGTGACTCAGCAGGAGATGGAAATCTCGGTTGAACGTAATCGCCGTATTATGCTCTCGCAGGACGTCAATCCACTTGATGTTAATGAAGACAAGCTTCGCGAGGACGTCTTACAATCTCTAATCTCCAGGAAGTTACTTACACAAGCTACTGATAAACTTGATCTTTCTTATAGTGATGAGCAACTAGACGAAGAGATTGTTTCCAATGCAGTATTTCAGGTTGCAGGTGAATTCAGTAAAGAACAGTTTCAGTTAGTGATCGGCAGTGCAGGCTTCTCACCCTTGACGTATCGCGCCGAGATGCGGCGGGACATGGTATTGGGGCAACTAGGGGGTGCCATTGGTGCAACAGCATTTGTTACGGATACGATTGTGACGCGAGCCAGTAGCCTATCAGAGCAATCCCGTGATGTTGCGTTTCTTCGAGTCGATGTTGACGCCCTTATTCCGACTATCGTACTGTCTAATGAAGACCTTCAGAATGCGTATCAGGGGGCATTATCTGACTATGCTACGGAAGAAACAATAGACATTGGCTATGTTGAACTCAAGCTAACTGACCTGGCCGATGAAGTAACCTTCTCGGAAGAAGAACTCGCGGTCTTTTTCGAAGATAACAAAGATCAATACGCAACAGAAGAACGACGCCGCTTTGCCCATATTTTAATTGAAGCCACGGAAGATGATGCTGCACTGACCGAAGTCACCGATCTACACGGTCAGATATTGGCCGGTGGAGACTTTAGTCAATTGGCCCGCGACAATTCAGATGACACAGGGACAGCGGCCAAGGATGGTGATCTGGGGTTCTCCGCTCGTGGAGGTTTTGTCGAAAAATTCGAAGCAGTTGGTTTTCAGCTGACTCTGAACCAGATTTCCGAGCCTGTTAAAACAGAATTTGGCTATCACATCATTAAGCTACTGGAGGTAGAACCTGGGATTAATCCAACGTTGGAAGACGTCCGGGCTGAAGTTGAACCTGAGTTTCGACAAAGTCTTGCCGGTGACCTACTGGTGACTCAGTCTGCAAGACTCGGTGAATTGGCGTTTGAATCGACGGATCTTAAGGTCCCTGCAACCGAACTTAACCTCAAAATAAAGTCTACGGGTATGGTTGGTAGATCGGCAACGGATGGCATAGCCGGAAACGCCGCTGTGATGAGTGCCGCTTTTTCCACCGACTTGCTACTCGATGGGAACAACAGTGACGTCATTGAAATCGATCCAAACTATCATGTGGTTGTACACACGAACTCCCATCAGGCCAGTGAAATCAGGCCCTTTGAAGAAGTTATTGATGAAGTTCGAGAAAAACTGGCCCGTGCGCGGGCAACGGTGCTGGCGGGTCAGCAGGCTGCCGAAATGGTCGCCATGTTGGAGACTGGTTCTGTGACTCGTTACGTGGCAGATCAGTATGGCTTAGTGTGGGAAGTCGTTGCGAGCGTAAAGCGCTCATCACCTAATCTAGAGACGCCAATACGTGCTGAGGCTTTCTCCTTAGCAAAACCCGATGAAAATGCTAAGTCGATTGGATCGACAACACTGGCTGATGGTGATGCGGTGGTTATTTCTGTCACCAATGTGGAAAACAAGCCGGAAGATGCTATTACCGCGGCTGACGTAGCATTGTTAAGTCGTGGATTAGCGTCACAGCGCGGTTATGTTGACTATGAAGAGTTTCGCAAGTCCCTGGCCAACGATGCAGATATAGAACGCTTCCAATAATTATTCCATTGATGTGACGTCAACGAATAAGGTCAGGCTGTCTCCCGGTTGTAGGTATCGGGCAGCAGCCGCTTTTTTGTTCCAGGATTTAATACTGCCGATTGTTAGATTAAATTTATCGGCGATTTTGGCAAAGGACTCACCCTGCCGCACGCGATAGCTCAGCTTTCGTACTATGTCGGAAGATGGGTCGGAAGATGCGTTGAAGACCAGAAGGGTCGAGCCAGGGTACAGCGTCGACGTTGTACCAATGCCGTTCCATTTAGCTAGATTCCGCATAGAGATACGGTGGCGTCTCGAGAGTTTCCAGAGACTATCACCAGGCTGTACGACATGACGGACAGGCTTTGCTCCATATTGTTGCGCCCAGTAACTCTGATCCTGTCTTAAGCGCGCTTCTGCAGTCATAGGATACTCGGCATGCATTGAGGCCACCGGGATCAACAATGAATCTCCTGTGCGTATTAGGCTGCCTGAGATGCCATTTACGGACCGGAGCGTTGTCACTGTCGTGCCATATTCCTGCGCGATTGAGCCAAGGCTCTCGCCATCGTTTATTTTGTGGCGGGTCCAGGTCATTCGGTCTTTTCCTGCAAGATTGGCCAGGTTCTCAGCGAACTGCTCTGCGTTTGAGACTGGCACGAGCAGGCGGTGAGGGCCTTCGGGATGTGTGGACCACTGATTAAATCCCGGGTTGAGCTGGTAAAGTTCGCGACTATCCAGGTCCGCCAGCGCCGCTGCTTTACTAAGATCAATTTGAGAGCCGATGTCGACCGTTTGCCAGTAGGCATTGTTTTCTATCGGTTCGAGTTCGATGCCGTAGGCTGATGGATTGTCAATAACAGCGCAGAGTGCCAGTAGCCTGGGCACGTATGATGTGGTCTCTTGATTTAAATCCAGGGACCAAAAATCAAGGGCTTTGCTTTTGCGAGCATTTTTTCTCATCGCAGACCGGACATTTCCTTCACCCGAGTTGTAAGAGGCTAATGCCAACAACCAGTCTTCATCCATTCGCTCATGAAGATGATTTAAGTACCGCGCGGCTGCGTCGGTTGAATCTATAACATCGCGACGACCATCGTACCACCAGTCAATCTTCAATCCCTGAAATCGTGCCGTGGCAGGAATGAACTGCCACAAACCGGCCGCTCTACCATGGGAGTAGGCGAATGGGTCATACGCACTCTCTACGACCGGTAGCAATGCAAATTCCAAGGGTAGGTTGTTTTGTTCCAGCTGTCCGACGATGTGGAAAAGGTATTTACGAGCCCGATCAGCGACGCGTTTGATGTAATCCGGGTGTTTTACGAACCAGTCGAGTTCCTGTTTTACCCGGTTGCGATCGATTTCGTGATCCAATGTAAAACCGGCGCGTACTCGATGCCAAAGATCAGTATCAGCAAGCTGTTCTGGGGTCTCGACCGGTATTGTTGTCGCGACAGTGGATGGTGCCTGTTCAACGACAGCTTCTGTCAAAATTGTGGAATTTTTTTGCGCAATCGCTACATCAGCGATGGGGGTGGTTTGTTGACAAGCGACAACTACCAACAGGATGCTTAGCTGCAAGCAAAGATTTATATTGTTCATTGATTTGACACAACTTCTGACTACATCCAGGGGCAGAGTATACCTGTCCCGGGTAAAAATGTGGCTAAACAATACCAAAACCAATGATTTACGATACTGTGCAGAATATAATAAAAAAACTTCATGCCCAGGACCCACTATTGTCTGCGACACTCTCTGAGGACTCACTGGATTCGCTGGTTGAAATCAGGAATTGGTTTGGCTCAGCTCTAGGCACAAGAGTACTTGAGACAGAACAGGTGATCCTGGATCAACTGCTGACAGGGTTTTTTGGCTACCATCTTCTGCAGGCCAGTATTCTTAATACATCCTTGTATGATTCAAGTCCTATTCAAAATAAGTTTTCCATTGGTTTGGATGCTCATGATGAAGTGCCGATGGTCGCGCGTGCGACAGAACTACCGTTTGAGAACGATAGCATCGATGTGATATTGCTCCATCATTTGTTGGATTTTCTTGATTCACCTTTAGATACACTACGGGAAATCACCAGGGTATCATTGCCTATGGGTTATTTGGTGATCGTCGGTTTTAATCCGATAAGTTCCTGGGGCCTATGGAAATTACCCGCGGCAATGACCGGTAGAGCACCCTGGACTGGTAAGTTTATTCGGCCGGGTCGTCTGATGGATTGGCTCAATGTGCTCAATTTTAAAATTGACAGGGCACAGTACTGTATTTATGGGCCGCCTTTTGTCAGAAAAAATTCTCGAAACCCCGATCATTCCAAAGATCTGAGCCGTACATTGAATTTACCGTTTGGCGCCGCGTACATTATCGTTGCGCGAAAGCAGATTGGTACCATCACACCCATTCGCCCCGTTTGGCACACGGCACGTGGTTTCGGCCGATTAAGTGTAGTGCGTGATTGAGTGAACGGGTGGACGAGTTAGCTAATCGCGGTATAGACGAAATGGAGCCGTCATGAGGCAAGTAGTAGTAGATACAGAAACGACCGGTCTTGAGGTTCAAGCTGGTCATCGGGTTATTGAGATTGGCTGTGTTGAGATAATAGGCCGACGAATTACCAGGCGCCATTTTCATCAATACATTAATCCGCTGCGCGACATTGATGACGGGGCGTTAGAGGTGCATGGTATTACGCCGGCCTTTTTGAAGGATAAACCTGTATTCGCGGATGTTTGGTCCGGCTTTCTTGAATTTGTTGATGGTGCAGAGCTCATCATGCACAACGCGCCTTTTGATGTAGCGTTTATTAACCAGGAAATGAAACTGCTGTCGGCCGGGCTCGGTGTACTTACCGACTATTGTACGGTTGTTGATAGTTTGGAGCTGGCACGGAATAAACATCCGGGCCAAAAGAATAACCTCAATGCGCTTTGTAAGAGATACAGCGTCGATAATTCTCAACGTGACCTGCACGGTGCGCTTCTTGATGCGGAAATTCTGGCGGATGTCTTTTTGTTGTTGACCGGCGGCCAGGTGACGTTAAGTCTGGGGGAGGAAACATCAGTTCAAAATCCAGGTGAGGGGATACGTACTCGTCAGCGTAAAGAAAGACCACCATTGAAGGTCATTCAACCATCAACCAACGAGCTAACAAGGCATGAGCAAAAGTTAGTGCAGCTCGACGATGTCGCTGAAGATGGTTGCGTGTGGAAACGTGTCGATAATGTTCACCTGGCCTGAGCCCAATAGAAATTTCGTTTCGGCGACAGCGTCACCAGAAACGATTAATAAAGCCTAGTATTTTCTGGTTAAAGGCTCAGAGATAGCCGTTAATCTCGATGCAGAAGAACGCTGGCAGCCCTATACAGAAATGGACGTGGAGCGTTTATCCGCTGCTGAACCAGGTCGGCATTTTCTGGGATTAATGGGTGATATTGCGTGTTTCGCTATCGAAGTCAAAGATTCCCCAGGCATTTCCTTCTCACCCCTGCGAGTGATGCTAGGAAAATTCGATCACCTGATGGCGGGTCTCGCGGGTAGAGCTGTCCAGGTATGCAATTGGTCCCGTAATCATTAGTTTTGTGGCAAATGTGGAGCAAAAACAACCGTCCATAAACATGACCGCGCCATGGTGTGCGGTGATTGTGGCATCGCTTCATATCCTCGGCTGTCACCCTCTATTATTGCACTGGTACATCGGGAAGATGAGGTGCTACTCGCACGAAATCATCGTTTCCCGGATGGCATGTACAGTACGTTGGCAGGGTTTGTCGAGCCTGGCGAGTCCATTGAACAAACGCTGGTCCGTGAGGTGGGAGAGGAAGTGGGTGTTAACGTGAAGAACTTACAATACCTTGGTAGCCAACCCTGGCTCTTTCCCGATTCGCTGATGTTGGGGTTTCATGCAGAATACGACTCCGGTGATATTGTTCTGCAGGAGGAAGAGATTGCTGACGCTAAGTGGTTTCGCTGCGACAACCTACCCGCGATACCTGGCAAGACTGCAATTTCCAGATGGCTGATCGACGATTACCTGCACAAGCTGGGTGTCGCTGTTAGCCCTTAACTTCATAGACGACAGTGGGCGTTGCCGGGGCGAAAAGATAGAGCAGCAATTGACTCTCTACAATATGACCATCAGCACGATAGGTTCCTGCCATAAACGCGTCCATACCTGATATTTCACCGGTCAGTAATCCCAAACAGGTCGCAAAGCTATCGATGTAAAGCGTGAGAGTAGGGTGATCATATCGACCTGCATGAAAACTAAAGTCATCATCGGATACCCGCAAATAGAACGGTGCTGCTTCTTCGAAGGTAAATTGAAAACAGGTCGGGTTCCCCTGTAACACTTCTGGGTGAAAATGTGGCGCGAGTTGCTCGGTCAGCTCGGTGAGCGATTCTCTGAGGTCTGTCATGTTGATACCGTAACATACTCACCTAGCCTAGGCCTGGCCTAGGCCTGGCATCAGGTATGATAGGATTGCGTTTTTTCCCTGGGTAGAAAGCATTGGAATTCTTGTTCGAGTACGGATTGTTTTTGGCTAAAGCAGTGACACTCCTGGTGTCAGTGCTGCTGTTTGTGGTTGTTGTCATTGGCCTCAGTCAGCGAAACCAACCCACAGAAGGTGGTCATATTGAGGTCAAGAGCGTTAACGAGGCGCTGGAAGGTCTTACCAGCCATCTTAAACAGCTCGTGCTTAACCCGGCGGAACGAAAGCTGGCAGAAAAAGCGGATAAGAAACGCCTGAAAGATGAACACAAAGCACAAAAAAAACAGGCGAAGGCAACCAAAGAGGGTGATGTCGATGGTCGTAACAGAGTGTTTGTCGTTGACTTCGAAGGAGATATTCAAGCCTCTGCGGTGAGCTCGCTGCGCGAGGAAGTGACCGCGATTTTAGCAGTTGCCAGTGAAACTGATGAAGTGGTCATTCGTCTTGAGAGTCAAGGGGGGGTTGTTCACGGCTACGGGCTGGCGGCTTCTCAACTGAGCCGTATTGTCAGCAAAAACATTCCACTAACGGTAGCTGTCGATAAGGTAGCCGCAAGCGGCGGATACATGATGGCTTGTATCGCGAACCAGATCATCGCTGCACCCTTTGCCATACTTGGATCAATTGGTGTTGCGGCACAGATTCCAAATTTTTATCGATTGTTGAAAAACAATGATGTCGATGTAGAAGTGCTAACGGCGGGCGAGTACAAGCGGACGCTGACCATGTGGGGTGAGAATACTGACAAGGGTCGGGAAAAATTCGTTGAAGAGCTAGAAGACGTCCATACATTGTTCAAAAGTTTTGTGGCGGAGAATAGACCTGCGGTTAATATTGAAATGGTGTCCACGGGTGAAGCATGGTATGGAACCCGTGCGCTTGAGCAGGATCTGGTCGACAAGTTAATGACTAGCGATGAATTCATCACTGAAAAGTGTGAGCATGCAGATGTGTTCGTGGTTAAGTTTGTAGAGCACAAGAACAAGATTGATCGGGTCCTTGATCGTTTCACTGGGATGCTCAATAGCCTGGGGCTCGCAAGTCTTCGGGTTTAACTAGTTCCTGTATAAAAGCCACTTTGTAGCGAGACCTCGGGGCCAGAGGGCAGACGCGGTGTTGCCTTGCGCTTTCGCTCAAGAGCCATCCCTGGGTCGCTGCAAAAAGCCTTCCATGGCTTTTTAAGCCGCGCAAGGCAACACCGCGTCTGCCCTCTGACCCCTTACGTGAATTCCGAGAGAACTAATTGGTTTCCGTTAATCTCGGCGTAGTTTTTCAGAAGTTCCGATGGGAGTCGGGTAGCGAAATACCACGATATAAGAAGATACCAGAAAGGTGATGATGGCCGTTGCCTGGATTAGATGGGATGCGTTCTGACTGATGAGTGCTTCAGATGTGGCAATGAATGCGATAAGTAACGAAAACTCACTGATTTGACCCAACCTAAAACCAATTTCCCATCCCATCGGAACAGATTCGCTGACGCCGTGTAATAGATAGCGAAACACGACTGGTTTGCTGATTAGAATAATACCCCCAAGAAACAGCGCAGGAATTGCAACATCCAGCAATAGATCTACGTGGAATGATGCGCCGAGTGAGAAGAAGAACAACACCAGAAAAAAATCTCGTAATGGCTTGAGATTTTCCGCGATGTAGAAGGCGATAGGGCTGGTGGCGATGGATACGCCGGCAATAAACGCACCGACTTCCAGGGATAATCCGGCGAGCTCGGAGATTTCAGCCAGTGCCAGACACCAACCGATTGCAACCAGAAATATATATTCATGGAAGGCGTCGAAACGCGCCAATAGTTTTAGTAATACATACCTGACAAAGACATAGGCGAATAAAATAATCAGTGGCAGGCT
>Ga0115002_10005410_pt1 | contig 15078 bp, 10 predicted proteins | sample ArcticOcean_MG_C_8_FD_89576 | JGI IMG/M metagenome (GOLD analysis project Ga0115002, IMG submission 89576) | Marine microbial communities from western Arctic Ocean - ArcticOcean_MG_CB11_86 | ecosystem: Environmental > Aquatic > Marine > Oceanic | place: Arctic Ocean: Canada Basin | collected... | reverse complement strand
CCAGTTGATCTTGCGACCCTCCGGGATTTTCTACACTATTTCATTTTCGGTCTTGCGACTTCTTTTTCTTTAGTGTTCTTTAAATTTACCTAAAAACTCTGAACTTGGCAAGAAATTATAGAGTGTTTTTTCGCGAACTTTCATACACTATATTTATAAAAATTATTAGTTTCATTACTAAACAATTATATTAATAATTACTTAATAATTCCAAGAATATTTAATAGTATTACAATTATTTTATGAAAGACAAAAAAAAAATAGCACTATTTTTAATATTGTCTTTAATTTTTATTGCTTGTTCTTCAGAAGATTCCAGAAACATTAATGATGTTGATGAACAGAGCTTAGCTACTTTTATTACATGCATGCAAGATGAAGGTCTAGATTTTAATGTTGACATTGACGGTAAGGGCACAACGGAATTTAGATATAATCCAAAAGTGACTCTGCCCTGGCCAGTTGCTCAGTTTGATATTTTCACCGAAATATGTTTTGATTCTTTTTTTGATTATGCATACCCAGTAGAAGCTTTAACAGGTATAACCCTCGAAGTTCAGATTGACTCCATTATTAATGTTCTTTCTGGCACCCCCATAAGTCTAGAGGTAGATGCTAATGAAGAGATTCAGGAAGATACAATAATCGAAACTATTGTTGATGCAACTACTCCAATTATTAAGAAAGTTTATGAACAAAATACAGATTATAAAATAATTTATGATTCTGGAGAGGCTTTCACGAAATTCTACGACGCAAGATATAATTGGGTTCCCGAACTTACTGATGATAGTTGTACTCTAAATTCTGAAATATTTAGTTCAGATATTTCACCGAGTGCCGAAAAAAACTTAGAAATTATATTTGAAAAATCTTTCAATCTAATAAATCAACAAGATATCCTAAATCTAAAAATGTTAACTTTTGGTTATCAAGATGAGAATTCCTTATCTTTCAAAGAACCTCGTACCTCAAGCATTGAATCATACGAAGGTCTCCAATATTTAACTTGTCTCCAATATTTAGATTTGACTGACCAAAACTGGGGTAGAGATAAAAGATTTCTATCAAGTTTGAAAGAACTTAGATTTCTTGATTTAGGACAGGTAGACCTTCCAAGAGTTGAAGTTTTATATCCACTTGAAAAATTAGAAATTCTTGTTTTACCGCAAGCATTTAGAGAACTTAACAAACTCTCAAATATTCCAAACCTTAAGCAAATCACTGCTAGTTCGAGTTTGGGTTGCAATATTGATACTTTCAACAATATGATGAACTTAGAAACTCTAGTACTAAACAATTCAGATATTCAAAGGCAAGAAAATCTTCTAAATAGAGAAGATAGTTTTACTATTTCTAAAAGTCCTTCAGGTGAATATCTAGAACTTATAGTTCCAGGTGGTCCGAATGCTTTCATGCAAGATTACTCTGACCCTCCTGTTGGAATTCATAGTAGAGAATACATGATGAACGTTATGCAAAACATTTATGATGTTGTTGATGACAATTATGAAGTCATAGTATTTATTGGAAATCAGGAAGATTCTACTGTTGGTTATGCCGGACAAGCAGAGTTTATAAGTAACGATGAACCTGGTCTTGGACACCCTATTTGGTCCTCATCCAGTTGCTATGGATCAAATGAAACACTTAGAGGTCATATATCAATTCCTTCACTTAATTCCCTTTACAACGTAACTACCGAAGAATACGCCTCCTTCGGATATGGACCACTATTTCATGAAATTCTGCATTTATGGGGAGGTGCAGATTTAATACCATATTTTCAAATACACGATGGAATTTACGGCGGCGGACACTGGGGATACTCAAGTGGAGGAATATTAGGTGGTTTTAGAAATGAATCATTAAAGGAAATAAGTGATAATGTTTATCAAGTTGATTGGTTTGGGACTGTTGGAAATGATTTAACTTGGAATATGGGTAATCCCGAAAAATACATTATGGGGATATTACCTTCCGAAGAATTTGAAGAGATAACTTCGTTTGTTGACTTAATAGATTTTGATAGTTTATGTGAAAACTATGTAGCAAATTGGTGGGAGGGAGGTATGACTTCTTGTATAAAACCTGGAAAAGTACTTACTTATACCCTAGAAGATATTCAAAATATTTATGGTGCTGTTAAGTATCGAGAATCTAGAGAAATTAGTACATTATTTGTATTTGTTAGCGAAGATAAAGTTACTGAAGATGAGTGGAAAATATTAGATGAAAAAATATCGTGGCATACTCAAGAAGCTAATGTAGATGATGGATTTCAAAATATATATGAAGCTTCAAGTGGGCTAATAAAGTTACTACTTCCTTCTCCATAACTTATATATATTAGAATTTGTGCAATTTACTTCCAAAAAGCTTCTCTATGTCGAGTCGCTGTTTATAGGCTTTATGAGTAATGGAGTTGTAAGAAAGATTGACAGTTTTAATTGTTGTATGTTTGGATCTCTGGAAATCTCAAAAAATACTAGTGGCCAGAGGCAGAATCGAACTGCCGGCCTCTTGTTCTTCAGATAAGGGTAAACCTTACGACATATGGTTATTTTAAAAACCTTTATTCAGCTTTAATTATCGCGCGTTAGTGGATAGCTCTATGAAGGTGTTGAGGGTAAAATAATGCACTATAAAAGAACTAGCTGCGGGCAGAATGTGTGCAGAAACTAAAATAAATCATAAATAATAATAGCTTATGATTTATTTCTTTCATGAAGATCCCATCCTTTATTGAATGGTATAAGAAAAAGGGGGGTAAGTGTAAATATTAAGAAAAGATTTTTTGCAATATCCAAAGAGTACAGTTCGATTATATAACCAAAAAGACTTGAGCCTAAGGCGATTCCAAATCCCACAGAACTAGCCAACCATGAATAAGCTTCAGTTAAGATGCTACTTTTTGTTACATTTGATACATAGCTGTTTGCAAGTAAAAATATTGGACCTATTCCCAAACCACAAAGTAAACCTGATAATAAAAGCAAATTCTTTGTGTCGAAAAAGAAAAATGTTGAAATTGATAATGCTAGATATATGAAAACGATATTGTAATTTTTTAAATTTTTAGTATTACTGAAATAATATCCATAAAATAATGCACTGAGAAGTGCTGTTGATCCATTAATTAAATAATAAACTGCAGTCAGATTTTTTATACTCTCTATATCTTCCTTTGCAACAACGTAAACAGAAATTGAGCTCAAACAGGCACCTACAAATATTAAAGTTGTCAATAACGGTAGTTTATTTTTTGAAATCCATATAGATGTTTTCTCACTATTAGAACTATTAGGTGTAGTAACTTCAATTGACTTTGAAAAAACAACTCCAATAGTGCCTATCACTGAACTTACAATTGCTATGTAGAGTGCAATTATAGGATTTAAATAGTTTGATACTGTCGCAAAAACAGATGGACCTACTAAAAAGTTAAGTTCATCTATTGAAGATTCTATAGCCTGCACTTTTTGATTATCAGTTTCTTCAGTAATTACTTTCCAATTTCTTCTTGTATATGCACCAATGTTTGGAACTGTTACTCCAAGGAATACTGATAGGATAATGTAAAATATATCTCTATCAAATTCTGCAATAGTTAATAGTAAAGAGGTTACAACAAATCCAGAAAGTAAAAAACTAACAACTTTTCTTTGACCAATTTTGTCCACTAGCCTACCGTTCACAGGTTGAATTAACGCGTTAGAGATACTAAAACCAGCTGCCATGGCTCCGCCAACCGCATATGAACCAGTTTTATAATTTCCAAATATGACCATACCTATTTGAAGCATTGCATAAGGTGCTCTTCCAAGGTATCCAAAAAATATTAAATTTTTTGCTCCTTTAAGACTTATAAGAGTTTTATAAGTAGATTCTTTTAGCACCTTTATATTGTTGTATACTTTCAGATTTAGATATAAATTGAATTTATTACTTTAAAGACTCTCTTAATAGATTCAATTTATAGATAATGGAAAGATGGAAAAAGCAACTACTCAACTTACTGAATTAATACATAGTAGAGATGGATTAAATTTATTGATTGGGGATATCCATAGGCGTAATAATTTGGTCCCTACCCCATCTTTTTGTAGTTAGATGCGTGGTGAATAAGAAACACTGTCAACAAACTGTCTCTATTTATGTTTTTGGTCAAGGTTTGTTCTAAGTTTCTATTCTTGGTAGTTCTCTTATCTGAATAAGCCAGTTAGTTACTAGTGGCCAGAGGCAGAATCGAACTGCCGACCCCTTGTTTTTCAGACAAGTGCTCTACCGACTGAGCTATCTGGCCTTTTGCGGGGACGACGGGATTCGAACCCGCGACCTCCTGCGTGACAGGCAGGCGTAAACTCCAGACTTTACCACGCCCCCAAAGTTTATCTATATATTATATTCAATTAAATCAACAAGTGAATAGAAAATATGTGGGTCGGGTGGGAATCGAACCCACGACCTTGAGCTTAAAAGGCTCCTGCTCTACCGATTGAGCTACCGACCCAATTACTTAATCAATATTAGGACAATTTGTTATTAGAGTTAATTATATTTATAAAGATATTTTCCAATAAAGATTACGAAATAATTTATGAATCCGGGAATGATCATCCGTTTATTTCTGTGTAAACCTCCAACTGCAACTTTTGCAACATACTCTGGTTCTTGACCAAAAAATTTATACTTTCTCATAGAATCTGGATCTTTAAAAAAATTTGTATAGGTAAGCCCCGGATAAATACAACTTACAAGGATTCCTCTTTTTTTATATTTTATATGTAAAGCATTGGAAAAGCTTCTCACAAATGCTTTCGAGGCTGCGTATGTGGCATTTGAAGGTCTAGGGAAAAAACTCACTACTGATCCGACATTCAAAATTGCCCCCTGACTATCTGAATTAATTTTATTGTTTATATATGAATGAGTTAGTTTTACTACACCGTCAATATTTGTATCAATAAGATTAATCTCTTTTTCTAATTTTCTATCATGAAAATATCCACCTGAGCCAAATCCGGCGTTATTAACTAATAAATCGATACCTTCTGTTTTAATTAAGGTTTCAATTTTACTAATTCCTTCCTGTAAAGAGATATCAGCTACGACGACTTCTGAGCAACAACCAAGCATTCCTGCTGTTTTTTTTAACTCTTCTTTATTTCTTCCAATTAAGTAAATTAAACTTGATTCTTTACTAAGTTCTATAGCTATAGACCTTCCAATCCCTGAAGAAGCGCCAGTGACTAGTGCTACATCAAACCTATTCTTCTTCAAGAAAATCTATTTTGTCTCCTGTTGCTCCTTTAACTACTGTATTTAATTTTGATCCTAAGTCTCCCATGGAATCTTTTAATACGGATGCAACATTATTAACTGCCTCTTTAGTTGATGACTTTATTTCATCATCTTGAATGGTTGATTCAACTGTAGTAATTAAGCTTTTAAGTATATCAGACACTGCTTCTGAGACATCTTGCAATGATGCTTTAAGGTCATCTGCAAGGCCTTCGTCATCTATTTTTTCTTTAACTTTCTTTCCAAGATCACTAATTTGATCTCCTACATTTGACCAATTATTTTCATCATTTGCTGTCATAATGTAATAATAATGAATCTATATTTAATTGATGCCACATATGAACTCTTTAGAGCTTTCTATGGGTACCCTAAAAGACTTTCAGAAACAGGTATGGAAGTAGGGGCTATTAGAGGATTAATGGAACATATAGTCAGAATAAGACATAATGAACAAAATACTTATATTGCAGCAGCATTTGATGCAGATGTAATCTCTTTTAGAAATGATTTATATGCTGGATATAAAACAGGAGAGGGAATGGATCCTGAAGTACTGGCACAATTTCAATTAGCTCAGGAAGCAATAGAAATTCTAGGAATTACTTTGTGGAGAATGTATAAATATGAAGCAGATGATGCAATAGCCTCCGCAGTGAACAAATTTAAAAACAATGTTGACAAAGTAATAATAGGCTCTCCTGACAAAGATTTAGCACAATGTGTAGATGGAGAAAGAGTAGTGATGTGGAGTACTAGAAAAAAAGAATATATGAACCAGGAGGGAGTAAAAGAAAAATTTGGAATAGAGCCAAACCAAATCCCTGACTTTCTTGCTCTAGCAGGAGATGCGTCCGATGGTATCCCTGGAATAAAAGGTGTTGGTCCTAAAACTGCAAGTTCTTTAATCTCAAAATATGGAGACATACACTCTATAAATAAAAGTTCAAATGAATGGGTTGATCAGATACGAAGCGGTATAAAAATTAAGACTTCCCTAGATGAAAATTTTGATGATATCAAACTATTCAAAGACCTTGCGACACTTAGGTTAGATGTTCCCTTAAGTTCTACAATTGAAGAACTATTACCGAAGGAAATAGACGAAAATAAACTTGATATCTTCTGTAAAGATTTAGGATTTGAAAACTTTAAGTATTAAATTCTAGATTTATATGAAATTGATAAGATACTATTCGTAAGAAATAGCTTTAAGTATATTTTGCCGTGATGCTCTAATCGCTGGAATTATTGCTGCAACCACCCCGGCAAAAATTGAAATACCTATCCACTGTAGCGTTTGTTGGGGAGAGACAACAAATGTCTCAAAGCCTTGATCTTCTATAGATTTAATTAGACTCCATGCAAAAAGAATCCCTAAAGCAGTCCCTAAAAAAGATCCGAATATAGAGATTATGGAAGATTCTAGAAATATCATACGCCTAATCTGGGATCTGAAGGTGCCTATAGCTCTCATTAATCCAATCTCTCTAGTTCTTTCATAGACAGCAAGTGACAGAGTATTGGTGATGCCAATTAGGGCCACAAATACAGATATTGATAAAAAGCCATAAATAACGTTAAGTAAACTTTGGATTTGTGTGTTGGCCTCTTCAATCAACCCATCCTGATCTCTAAATGCTACGCCAGGATATTCCTTAACTATTGAATCAATTTTATTATAAATAGCATCATTCTTTTCTTTAACATTTAGATATATTTCAGTATCTAAAGTTTCATTTTTTAAAAAATCATAATTATCTAAAAGTAGAAATAATTCTGCGGGTGGAGGGGTTGTCCAGTCGAAAATATAACCAATTTCAAAATTAATTTCCCCTTTTTCTGGTATATATAAAGCAAGACTGTCCCCAACATCTAAATTGTCTCTCTCTGCTTTCTGCTTTAAAACCCCTAGAATATTTTGCTCTCTAAATTTTTCAATGTTTCCATTTATATCCTTAGTCTTAATTAATTTAAATATCGCCTCGTCTACTCCTCCAATTATAATAGGCCTCTCCTCAAATCCAGCAACGGTAACTCTGACTCTTCCTAAATCTGTAACTTCTTCAAGTGAAAGCAACTCCTCCCCTAAGCCTGAAGGAACTCCTGGACTAACAAATACCTGAGCTGCACTAATTTGATAATCAGCCAAGATAACGCCTTTTATTAAACTTTCAGATTGGGCTTTAAAAGAAGTAGTTATGACATTTGCTAAAGTAATTAAGGTCAAACCTATCATAAGAGCAGAAGCTGTCGCCGCAGTTCTTCTTGGTGTTCTTTTTGAATTCTCAATAGATAACTTTCCAAGGATTTTAAACAGAAATATGTAAGCAAACTGAAAAATTGATATAAAGGGTTTTGAAAATGAAGGGGCTATGATTGCGATACCAATAAATATAATTGCAGAACCAGCACCAACCTGCCTTAAAGAAGAAACTCCTGAAATCTCAAAGAAATCAAATATAGAACCGAGTAAAAGCCCGAATCCTAAACTTGTTAAAAGTAACCCAACAAAAAGTCTTTGAACTAATGATTTTCTCTTTGGTTGAGATAAACCTTCTCTAATAGCTTCCATTGGACTTACTTTAGAGGCTCTCATTGCGGGTAATAAGGAAGAAAGAACTGTAACCGATACGCCAACCAAAACTCCTGTAAGTGCTGCTGACGGAGTCAGCACTAGGGGCCCTTCAGGAAGACCGAAATCAAATCTTTCTAAGCCTTCTTTTACTAGAACAGATAAGCCTATTCCTAGCCCGATTCCTAATCCTGAACCAATTATTGACATAAATATAGATTCAGATAAGACTAGCCTGTAAATCTGTCTCCTAGATGTACCAAGAGCTCTTAAAAGAGCTAATTCTTTTGTCCTTTGAAAAATTAGTATCCTAAATGTATTTTGGATAATAAAAGCACCTACAAAAATAGCAATCCCTGCAAAAACATTAAGAATGGTATTAAAAAAGTCTAACCCTTGTTTTATATTGTTTGCTTGTTCAGCTGCTGCCTCTTGGGCGTCAATCACATCCAAGGTTCCTGGATCTATTCTTTCTATGTTTACTCTAACTTCTTCTATATCAGCATTTAATTCAATAACAACATTAATCAAATCCACAGCACCCTTGGAGTCGAGCAATTTTTGAGCAGTTCTAAATTCAAAAAGTGCAAAAGTTGCACCGCCTGGCGAACCTACTTCTGAAAATTGTGCTATACCTACTATCTTGAAAGTAGCAGGTGTAGCTCCAGCAAGGACTGTCACTTTATCTCCAATACTGAAACTGTTACTATCTGCAGTGGCCCTATCCATTACCAACTCTTTATTATTTACTGGTGGCCTTCCAGATAAAAGTTCCCATTGTTTTGCATATGGAGAAGTATCCCAAGCCGCCCCAAAGGTCGGGGCAAATCCATTTGAAATGAGGACTGTTTCTCCATCAACAACTTTAACGTACTGAGCAAAACCTATAACATCGCCCCATGCAGCCTTTACTCCAGGAATTTTTTCTATTTCTGAAATCTTTTCATCTGGTATTTTTTCTACTTCAAATTGGATTGGACCTTGTCCTCCGATCACTGCTGGCTGTTCAAATGGTAAATCTCTAACTGGAGAAACAACTAAATCAACACCCTCGTACACACCAGAAAATAAATTATCAAATGCAGACTTATTACTCTCAGAGAAAATATTAGAAGCAATGATAACAGCTACTCCCAAAATTACAGATGAGGTTGTAAGGAATATCCTAACTGGATAGGTTTTAAGATTTTTCCAAGCTATTAATAAAAGGGGTCGTTTTGTATAGCCTTGCACTTAACTCAGCCTTTTAAAGCTATGTCAGAGACAGTTGCAATAATCTGTTCTTTTGATGGTTCTTCCAAATCATTAAATATAGATCCGTCTCTTAAAAATACCACTCTATCAGCATAAGATGCAGCTACTGGATCGTGTGTAACCATAATTATTGTTTGATTAAGTTCACTAACTATTGTTTTTAAAAAATCTAAAAGTTCCTCACTAGAAGTTGAGTCCAGGTTACCAGTTGGTTCATCAGCAAATATTACTTCGGGTTTTGAAGCTAATGCACGAGCAGCTGCAACTCTTTGTTGCTGTCCACCTGATAGTTCATTTGGCCTATGATTTAATCGATCGTGTAGATCTAATGTTTCAATTATTTTTTCCAACCACTCTTCTTCAGGACTATTCCCAGCTATTGAGGATGGGAGGGATATATTTTCTGCAGCAGTTAAAGTGGGAATAAGATTAAAAGCTTGAAAAACAAACCCGAAATGATCCCTTCTAAGCTTGGTTAATTGTTTATCATTTAATTGAGATAAATCAGTGTCATTTATATATATAGCACCACTTGTTGGGCTATCGAGACCGGCTAAACAATGAAGAAGGGTTGACTTTCCGGAACCAGAAGGACCCATTATTGCAGTAAATTGACTTTCCAGAAACTCTATATCAATCTTATTTAGTGCTATGACTTCAGTTTCGTTTTCACCATAAACTTTCTCTAATTGTTTAGTTTTTACTATCGCTTCCATATTTAATATCGTAGGAACTTTATAAAATTATCCCTAACTATTAGTATATAGTAATTTTAATTTCCATAAACAGTAAGAGTCTGGGCTAAAGCGCTGATCATTTTTTCAAGATCTTTCAGTTCTACACTTTCATTTGGTGCATGAGCATTTCCCAATTCTCCGTCTGAAATACCAATTAGAGCTATCTCAGCTTCAGGAAATTGAGTACTAAAAATATTTGCAAAAGGAATAGACCCGCCTACGCCCATGAAAGAAGGTTCCTTTCCCCATAATTTACGAAACTTTTGAAGTAAAATTTGTATAAAATTTCCTGAAGTAGGGCACAACACTCCAGATCCTTTAGCTCCTGGAATAAAATCTACTTTTACTCCCCAAGGGGAATTTTGTTTTATGTGCTTCTCTAATAATTTCATAGCTTTTTCTGGATCTTGAGATGGGGCAATTCTAAGGCTCACCTTAGCTGTAGCTTCCGGAATAATTAGATTTATTGAATCTTCCACTCGTGGTGCGTTTATTGCAAGAATGTTAAGCGCTGGCTCCAACCATAATCTTTTAGAAATACTAGAAATTTTGAAAAAGGGAATATCTTCTTTTCCTCCGAGCATCTTCTCGATAAGCTCTTTATCTATTTCTGTTACGCTCTGTTTATCGACATCTAGTCCATTAATTTGTAGATTCCCTTCTTCGTCATGGAAACTAGCAAGAACTTTACTTAAAACCATCATTGCATCAGGAACTATTCCTCCACCTATTCCTGAATGAACTGGCTGAATAGGAATCTTCACTTTAATAGTTGCATCCACCAGTCCACGAAGGGAGGTCGTTATCGTCGGTTCTCCAATTTTAATATTCCCAGAATCAGCTATAACAATCACATCAGCTTCTAAGTCTTCTCTATTTTGCTTTATAAATTCTTCCATAGTTGGAGAGCCAATCTCTTCTTCTCCTTCAATAAAAACTTTTATATTAACTGGCAAACTCTGAATTAGTTTATCTATAACCCCATAGTGCAACACTATTCCAGCTTTATCATCACCTGATCCCCGACCATACAACCTTCCACCAGCTATTGTTGGGGTGAACGGATCAGTTTTCCAAGCTGACTCCTCTCCAACTGGTTGAACATCATGGTGGGCATATAAGAGGACTGTTTTTTTCTTCGGATCAAATTCTGTAGTTGCTAAAACAGCAGGTTGACCATTTTCTATACTAACTACTTTCCCTTCTAGCCCTAGATCTTCAAAAAGCTCTTTTACAAACTTTGCAGACCTGACTACATCCTCTTGATGGCTATCTAAAGAACTTATTGAAGGGATTTCTACAAGCTTTCCTAATATTTCAATATATTTATCAATTATCATTCTGAAATCTTATCATACAGTCATTGTTCAAGTTCTACTAAATGTTGTTAAACTCTTCATTATGAAGAAAAGATTATTTCTATTACTTTTCTTATCTCTTGTTATGATTTTTTGCGGACCTCAAGAAGCTACTCAAAGTGACATTTATATAGTCAGAGTTGTTGATGATGAGTACTCTCCTAAAGTCATAAATATTCCCATAGGAGGGACTGTTCTCTGGCAATCTGACGGAGCTAATGACCATAATGTCATTTCCTTCGATGGTTCTTGGCAGGCAGTTTCCTCGGATTATTTTGAATACGGAATAATTACTAAGGGCGATCAGTATGAATATACATTCACCAAACCAGGTATATATGAATATTACTGTCCTTTCCATGGAACAAATCAAAAGGGAATGGTGGGTATGATTGTTGTAGGTGATTTAGAAATTCCAGATATAGTTACCGAAGTTGTTGATATATCAAAATTATCAAAAGAGATTTTAGTTGTAGATGATGTTGGAGAATATAATACAATACAAACAGCAATAGATGCTGCTTCTGCTGGTGATCTCGTTTATATAAAGAAAGGTGTATATAACGAAAGCGTAACTATAACTACTCCTTATTTAACCATTAGAGGAGAAGATAGAAATGGTGTAATAATTGATGGAGAGTTCATGCATGAAAATGGAATCCAGATATTTGATACAGATGGTGTGAATGTCGAAAATCTAACAGTGAGAAATTTTTCTTTGAACGGAATTTATTGGAATGGATCTACTGGATATAGAGGGTCGTATGTGACCGTTCACAACAATGGAGATTATGGTGTTTATGCTTTTGATTCTACTGATGGAGTTTTTGATAATATCTATGCATCAGGTCATCCAGATAGTGGGATTTATATAGGGCAATGCTACCCTTGCAATGCAGTTATTAGTAATTCAGTAGTGGAGGGAAATGCTCTTGGCTATTCAGGAACAAATGCAGGGGGACATTTATATATAATCAATAATATTTGGCGCGATAACATGGCGGGAATTGTTCCAAACACCTTAGATTCGGAATTAAACCCCCCAGGCAGAGAAACAACTATTGTTGGCAATGCTGTACTGAACAATAATAATGAAGAAGCACCGGCAAATAGATTTGGGGAAATTGTATACGGCATGGGTATAGTCCTCCCTGGAAGAGTTGGAGATGTAATCGAAAAAAACTTAGTTATAAATCATAAAAAATATGGGATTGTAGCTTCACCAATGCTAGACACAAATCTTTACTTCTCACAATATGTAAGTATAAAAAATAATATTATTCTAGATTCAGGATATACAGATCTTAAGTTAGCAGGACCATGGGGACCCGGTAACTGTTTTGAGGGCAATATATATCAAACAAGTGAACCTCCCCTTTTAGAACAAGTGCATAACTGTTCAAATGTTGGTGGGAGTATTTTATCCAGATTACCCATGCAAGGAGACGTGTCAGGCTTAATGATGCTCGCAGGATTATTTGCAGATGCTGCAGGTAAGAACCCTCCAAGAGCAAGGTACAAAGACTATCCTTGGCCTGAAAATCAACTTAATATGCCGGATGCTGCAAATCTTAATCCGTCTCCTGCAATAAGTGTATTCTATGTTCCAAATTTAAGTAAAATTACATTACCCAATATAGAATTAAATGATATTGTAGGAGCAGATAAGGAAATAGTTATGAGTGGAATACCCGTTTCAAGTCCAACTCTATGGCAATTAATGTTTCAAATGTATGGATATTTCATGCCTTTCGTTCTTTTTGCTGCATGGAGTGCAATGGCTTTGTGGGATGTTAACACAAATGATAAAACCCAAGGAAAAAGTCAATATATATGGTTAGCAGTGATATTCCTAATTCCATTCTTTGGAGTAATTTATTACCACCTTTTTGGACCAAGTGATATATCAAAAAGCATGAAGGTTGCAGCTATTGGTGGAGGCCTATTATCTTATATAATTGTTTTAGTTCTTTCGGCAATAATTAGCGGTCTAGTTTAGATATTTTTGAATCTTAATTATCTAACATATCAAACATTTCCTGCAAGTACTGCGAACTCTCTACAAACTATCTCTCATGTCAAATATTTCTCTAGACAGGGACTTGATGTCACTTTAATTTTTCCACTTAGAGAAAAAGAAAGCACTGGCAATCTAAAAGAAATACAATCGTTTTATGAGTTTACTGAGGAATTAAAAATTCAAGCTTTACCTCATGAATTACCTTTTGGGAGAGTAAAAAAAGGAGTTAGGTTGGCATATCTGTTTAGTCATCTCATCTGGTCGTATTCGGCCGTAAGAAAAATATTAAAAATAAAGAAGGGAGAAGCTTTTATAACAAGATCTGACTGGATTTTTTATTTTTTATCAAGAAAGGGTCAAAAGGTTATATTTGAATGTCACCAATTAACAAGAACCAGAAGATATTTAGTTAAGAAATCTTTAAAAAATCAAGCATCTTCATTAATTTGCTTAACTTCATATATACTTAGAGATCTCAAACTAAATATAAAAGATTATGAAAATAGAATTAAAATTATTCCGAGTGCTTATGACGAAGACCACTTTAAAGAACTAGAAAGAGAAAATACTGATAAGAGTAAAATAATTTTTGCAGGGCGTCTTGATCGATTTGGAGAAGAACGTGGACTGGAAATACTTCTAAATGCATTTGAAAAAGCTGAGGTTAGAGATTCTTTCATGGTTGATATTGTTGGAGGTCCAGATGATTTAGTAAAAAAGCTGCAAAAAAAAATTGACTCTAAAGATTTAGCAGACTCTTTCGTATTACATGGACAACAGAAAAGATCTAGAACTATAGAACTCATCCAGAAAGCCGATATCGGATTATTGGTATACGATAGTTCATCTATAAAGTTCCCGAACTTTCATCATCTAAATTACTACACTTCTCCATTGAAGTATTTTGAATACATAAGAGCGCAACTCCAAGTTGTAGCTAATGATTTTCCTTCTCACAGGGAACTCCCTCTTCAGGAAGTGATAAGTTATTTTGATAACAAATCTGTTGAAAATCTCATACTCTCGCTAAAAAAAGCAAAAAAGAAGAGCGTAGGAAATACTTATCCAAATACTACAAAATTTTCTATAGAAAATAGAGCAAAAAAAATAATAGGAATGTATTCTTAGCGCGCCTGGAGGGACTCGAACCCCCAACCCTCTGATCCGAAGTCAGATACTCTATCCAGTTGAGCCACAGGCGCTATTTAAACAACTCATCTAAAGTTTTTTTACATCTCAGATCCCATGATAAACCATTGCGGACGGAGATATTTTTTTCTGATAAAGATGTTAGCCCTTTTTCTCCATCTCTACTCTTACCATGAAGATATTTAGATAATAGATTTGCCAAAGAATCTATATTTTCAGCTTCATAAAATTCAATCCCTATACCAAGATCTCCTAAAGATTTATGAGCATGAATATCTGAAGCAACTATAGGAATACCACAAGCAGCATATTCAAAAATTTTCATTGGTGAAGAGTATAAGGAGATGTGCTCATCTTCAGGGTACGGAACAATACCAATATCAAATCCTGAAATAAATGAATGAAGCTCAGACTGTTTCTTTTGCCCTAAATAATCTATGATTATTGAGCCCTTATAATTTTTCTTTTTTAAATATATTTTTAATTTTTCTACAGAATTTTCAGGTCCTCCAATAATTGTAAGCTTTACAGGCCCACAATCTTGATGAGCGTTTAGGCTAAGTGCATTTTGAAGAGCATCGATAGTTAAATATAAACCTTTATCGATACCATAAGTCTCTAGCTGGCCTACATAACCTATGTGTAAACAATCTTCGGCAACTGAGTTGGCATAATTATTTT
>Ga0115002_10005409_pt1 | contig 15079 bp, 12 predicted proteins | sample ArcticOcean_MG_C_8_FD_89576 | JGI IMG/M metagenome (GOLD analysis project Ga0115002, IMG submission 89576) | Marine microbial communities from western Arctic Ocean - ArcticOcean_MG_CB11_86 | ecosystem: Environmental > Aquatic > Marine > Oceanic | place: Arctic Ocean: Canada Basin | collected... | reverse complement strand
TATTAAAATCAAAAAAACATATTGGCCCCAATCCATTTGCCGTTTTTTTGCCGGACGATTTAATATTTAGTGACCAATCGACCATAAAACCTATGATCGACATCCATAATGAAACAGGCGGAATGGTATTAGCTCTAAAGCATGTATTATCTGAACAAATTCCAAATTTAGGAATAGCAGACATTAAAAACAATAACGACCTTATAGATGTACTTCAAGTAATTGAAAAGCCATCATTAGAAAATGCTCCTTCCAATTTTGGAATAATAGGCAGATATATACTCACACCAAATATATTCGATGCAATTGCCACATCCCCTAAAGGTATCTTAGGAGAAATACAGTTAACAGATGCAATACAATCATTAATTTCTTATACTAAGTGTAATGGATATGAGTTTCCCGGGGAACATTTTGACGTTGGGACCCCTATGGGAATGCTAAAAGCATCTATATACGTAGCTCTCAAAACAAATGAGACATCCCTCGAATTGAAAACATGGCTAGAATCAATAATTTAACGCCATAAATATAAAATCAATGCAACTACCCCAATCCAAGTTATTATCACTGTACGCATAACATGATCTTTTACAATGATGATTTCAGGTCTTTCTCCTAAATTAAATTTAACGACAATGTAAAAATACCTCATCATTCCTACACACACAACTGGAACAGTAAGCAACATTGAATTATTCATTGGAAGATTAGTTGCAAATATTGTGTATAAAGAATATGAAATTATGGTTGCTAACATAATTATACTTACACCAAATATGGAAATCTTTTTATTCAATCTAGAATAAGTTCTGAGAACTGGCCTTTGAAGTGATGCCCCATCTCCATTGTTCCATATTTCCGATAATCTTTTGGAGAAAGCTATGAATAAAGCACCAAATAACATGCATATACATATCCAAGATGATATTGGAACACTAATAGCAAGTGCTCCAGCTATAACTCTAATAATAAATCCCAATGCAATTGAAATAACATCTAAAAATATTATTTCTTTCAAAAAATAAGAATAAAATAACATTAATATAAAATAAGAAAATATAGCTAATGCTAAATCTAAATTAACCATTAATGAAATTGAGAACGCTATAAAAATACAACTTACTGATACATATATCGCTTTCCGAATTGCTAGCTCCCCAGAAGAAATCGGTCGTGTTTTTTTAATTGGGTGCTTTCTATCATTATCTTTATCGAGAATATCGTTAATAAAATATATCGCTATCGTTATAAAAGTGAATGCCAAGAAAGCTAATATTGCATTCAAAAAAAGAGCCCCCAGTGAATCTTGTCCATTAAATACCCATGACTCATTAAATGAAAATAACACAGGTATAAATACAACAAAATTTTTAAGCCATTGGCTTGGGCGAGAAGTTGTTAAAATATAAAAAAACAATAAACTCAAGCTCCGTAATATAACTAGACCATTAATGACACCCAATATATAATACCTGCAATTTTAAGATGTTATTATTCAAGTTGCGAGCTTAATAAATATTAAAAAAATATTAATTCGATAGAGGTGGCACTTTATGTCAGGACATTCAAAATGGTCAACAATAAAACACAAAAAAGCGGCCACAGACGCTAAAAGAAGTAAAATATTCACTAAACTATCCAAAGAAATTATTGTCGCTGCAAAACACGGAGAAAGTGATCCGGAAATGAATTTTCGCCTTCGTATGGCAATACAAACAGCAAAAGATAACAATATGCCAGCCGAGAATATTGAAAGAGCTGTGAAAAAAGGGAGCGGAGAAGGTTCTGACGGGGACACTATGGCTGAATTAATTTATGAAGGGTATGGGCCTGGTGGTGTGGGGATAATGTTAGAAATATTAACTGACAATCGCAATAGAACTGTATCTAATATAAGATCAACATTAACCCGAGCTGGCGGTAATATGGCAGAATCAGGAGCTGTTGCCTGGCAATTTGAACAAAAGGGAGTGATTATTATAGAAGCTACTGAGACCGAATCAGAAGAAATAGCTTTAATAGCAATTGAGCAGGGCGCTAGTGACTTTGAAACATATGATGGTTCATTACATATTTATTCTGATCCCTCAAATCTCGAAGTTATTAGGACTGCACTATTAAATACAAATGTTCACATAACCTCAACAGAGTTATCAATGGTCCCTAGCAGTACAGTAATGCTCGAAACTACCAAGGCTTTGCAAACTTTGAAATTATTGGATAACTTAGAAGAGCTTGAAGATGTGCAAAAAGTATATTCAAATGCTGATTTCCCGGAAGACGCTCTAGAAAATTTTGAAGTTGCGTGAAAATAACCATTAATGAGAATATTAGGTTTTGATCCTGGAACTTTACAAATGGGAATTGGACTAGTTGATTCTCAAAATGGGGAACTCGTAACTCCTTATTACGTGTGTTTAAAGGTTCCTAAAAATGATCTTATTGAACATAGATTAATGAAGTTGTTCGATCAAATAGACCGTCTGTTATCAGAGTTAAAACCTGATTTGATTGCTGTAGAAGATCCTTTCGTATCAAAAAATCCAAAAACCGCTATCGCTATAGGGCAAGCCCAAGCAACAATATTGATTGCTGGGGCCAAACATGGAATTCCAATAACGCGATATGCTCCAAAAGAAATAAAAAAATCTATCACAGACTACGGGGGAGCTTCGAAGGATCAAGTAGCTGATATGGTTAAAGTAATATTAGGTAACATAGAAATAGAAGGCACTAATGATATTACTGATGCATTAGCAGTGGCAATATGTCATCATAATAGAATATTTATGGATCAAATTATTATGGAGCAATGATGTCTTATACATTAATTTCAAGTATTAAAGGTAGCATTGAATCTATAACTACTGAATATATAGACATCGCTACCGCACAATTCACAATAAGAATTATAGCCCCATCATCTACGTTAGAAAACATTGGCGCCATTGGGACAATTACATCATTATTAACATCCCTTCAAGTTCGAGAGGATAGTCTGACTTTATATGGATTTTTAACTGAAGAAGACAGATTAGCATTTGAAACATTAATAGCAATCAGTGGTGTAGGTCCTAAATTAGCAATAGCCATATTGTCAACGTTTAATGCTCTTAGTTTAGTTTCATTAGTACAATCAGAAGATACCAAATCATTCACAATCGTCCCCGGAGTTGGCAATAGAACCGCAAGCCGAATATTATTAGAATTAAAAGGTAAAATGGACCATTTATGGGCTATCCCTAATGAAGTGTCAATCTCAGATGAAGTGTTTGAGTCATTAACTGCACTAGGCTATTCGCCGCAAGAGGCCCAATCAGCAATATTATCAATAAAAAATAGTGAATTATCTATTGAAGACAAATTAAGACACTCACTCCAATTCTTAACATCGAGATAAGGTTGAATGATTTGCAGGATGACTTTGAAAAATGGGCGGAAATATATGATCACGTCTACAGTGATGTGACTGAGGATATATGTTTCTACAAAAATTTAGCAACTCATGTGGCTGGACCAATTTTAGAAATAGGATGTGGGACAGGTAGAGTAACAATACCCTTAGCCCAAGAAGGTTGTCTCCTCGAAGCAATAGATATATCAGAAAATATGATTGCGTTATTAAAAAGCAAAATCAAAAACAATAACCTCAACATATCGTGTTATACGATGGATATGAAAAACCTGAATATTCCTCGCAAATTTCCGTTGATTATAATTCCATTTAATGGGTTCCAATCTATGTTGAGTTTATCAAATCAATATGAATGTTTGACTTCAATACGTGAACACATTCTCCCGGATGGAATCCTTTCATTAGATATGTTTCCTCCTTCAATGGATATGTTTGATCAAAATCAAAAAACATGGTACCAAGTTAAAGAAATATTTCATGAAGCCGATTCTTCTACTGTCCTGGTAAACCATTCATCTAAATACGAACTTGGGCCTCAATTAATTCACACAAAATTAATGATAAAAGAAGTAATCAACGATGAAATAATAAAAACAACATATAAAGATTTTTCATTGCGTTACTCAAATAGATATGAATCTGAATATTTGTTTAAAAATGCTGGATTCAAAATAGAAAAATTATATGGTAATTTCAATTTAGACCAATTTAATGAAACTAGCGAAAAAATGATATGGATACTAAAACCTCAAAGGCATCACATTGTCTAAATTTAAAATAAGCTCTGCTTTCCGTCCTGCAGGTGATCAACCAAAAGCAATCATAGAGTTATCTGATGGCATAAAAAAAGGCGCTCATCAACAAACTTTGCTAGGAGTAACAGGTAGTGGCAAGACTTTCACAATGGCCTGTGTGATTGAAAAAATACAAAAACCGACTCTCGTAATTGCACATAACAAAACTTTAGCAGCCCAACTAGCAACAGAATTCAAAGAATTCTTTCCTGACAACGCAGTTGAATATTTCGTTAGCTATTATGATTATTATCAACCTGAAGCATATTTGCCAAGAACAGACACATATATAGAAAAAGATTCCTCTATAAATGACGAATTAGACAAATTACGTCACTCTGCGACAAGATCTCTCCTTACAAGAAATGATGTACTCATTGTTGCTTCAGTATCGTGCATATTTGGGTTAGGTTCACCTGATGAATATCAAAGTTTCGTCATTGAAATAAAAAAAGGCGATACATTTGTTAGAAGTTCTCTTATAAGTCAATTAATCGATATGCAATATGAAAGAAATGATTATGACTTAAGCAGAGGCAAATTTAGAGTTAAAGGCGATACCATAGACATATTACCTGTTTATGAAGAATTAGGAATTAGAGTTCAATTTTGGGGAGATGAAATTGAAACCATAATAATCACAGACCCCTTAACAGGTGAGATTTTGTCAGAAAAAATAGAGCTCTCTATTTATCCCGCAAAACACTTCGTCACATCAGAAGAAAAATTAAAATTAGCTATCAAAAGCATCCAGAGCGAATTATCAGACCATTTAGATGTTCTAAAAAACAATAATCAATTACTAGAAGCTCAAAGGTTAGAATCCAGAACTAATTATGACCTAGAAATGTTAGAGGTGGCAGGGTATTGTGCCGGGGTTGAGAATTACTCAAGGCATTTATCTCAACGTGACCCAGGAAGTACTCCGCACACATTAATGGACTATTTGCCTGATAATTTTTTGTTGTTTGCAGATGAATCGCATATGACATTACCTCAAATAAGAGCAATGTATCACGGAGATAGATCCAGAAAAAAAACTCTAGTCGAACATGGATTTCGTTTGCCTTCAGCTTTAGATAATCGGCCTCTTAATTTCGATGAGTTTAACAACAGAATTTCACAAGTGATATACGTATCTGCAACCCCAAGTGAATATGAAATTGTAAATAGTTCTAATGTCGTAGAACAAATTATACGACCTACTGGTTTATTAGACCCTGTAGTTGTAATAAAACCAGTAGAAGGACAAATAGATGACCTAATCAATGAAATCAAAATACGCGTAACTAAAAAAGAAAGATGCTTAATAACAACATTAACAAAGCGAATGTCTGAAGAATTATCTGATTATTTAAAAGAATCTGGAATTAAAACTAACTATTTGCATTCTGAAATAGACACATTAGAGAGAATTGCAATTTTAAGAGATTTAAGGAATGGTATATTTGACGTAATAGTAGGGATAAATTTATTGAGAGAAGGTCTAGATTTACCTGAAGTCAGTCTAGTGGCCATAATAGATGCGGACAAGGAAGGTTACTTGAGATCTTCAACAGCTCTTATCCAAACAATTGGAAGAGCTTCAAGGCATGCAGATGGAAAAGTAATCATGTATGCAGACAGAATCACCAAATCCATGAAATATGCAATAGACGAAACTAATCGCCGCAGAGAACTCCAAAAAAGCCACAATCTCAAAAATAATATTACCCCTCAAACAATTAAAAAAAATATCCGTGACCTAACAGAAAGAATAACGTCCTCACCTGATACAAATGACACGTTCGACATATTAAGTAAAGATATTCCAAAAGAAGAAATAGGAAGAATGATCAAAGGCTTAGAAAAGCAAATGAAAGCAGCATCAAAAAATCTCGAATTTGAAAAGGCAGGATTAATGCGTGATGAAATTATAGAACTACGCAAAATTATGATTATTTAATGGATTGACATTAATTAATATACATATGTACTATATTCATTAGTAATAGCTAACTTAATTTGTGAGCTATTACTAATTTATAAATCATGTGGAGAATAACCTACAATATGACAGAGCAAATTACATTAAACAAAGATGACATAATTGAAGCATTGAGAGATGTTTATGACCCTGAAATACCTGTGAATATCGTAGATTTAGGCCTTGTATATGATGTTTCTATAAATAAAACAAATGTGGACGTTACAATGACTCTTACGTTTGCTGGATGTGGAATGGGTCCATATATTGCGCAACAAGCCGAATGGAGGCTTGCTGAAATAGAAGCTATCGATGACATAAACGTCGAATTAGTTTTCGAGCCTGCCTGGACTCCTGATATGATTACTGAAGAAGGCAAACGACTCCTAGGGTTAGACTAAACCTAAAAAAATTGATTCATTTTCTCAGGGTAAAATTATGACACAACAAAATCCTGCTCAGGCTCGCGCAAAAATCGAAGCTATGAAACGTCAATTCGAACAAAAAAGGCACGTAGAGGAGTCTATGGCGGGTATTAAAAATAAAATCGGCGTCTATAGCGGGAAAGGCGGAGTAGGCAAAACAACTGTAGCAATAAATCTCGCAACTACCTTAGCTCAAAAAGGGGAGACCGTCGGTATTTTAGATATAGATATAGATTGCCCTAATGTAGTAAGAGCCATGAATTTATCTCAAAAACCTCTTTTAGACGATAACAAAAAAATGATCCCTCCTGAAAAATTCGGGGTAAAAGTAATGTCTATGGCTTTTTTTCAAGAAAATGAAGATGAAGCAATAATATGGCGCGGACCAATGATACATAATGCTATCAATCAAATGTTGCAAACAACAAATTGGGATACACTCGACTACCTCATAATAGACTTGCCTCCTGGTACATCTGATGCCCCTTTAACAATCATGCAAACATTAACAATGGATGGATTTGTTGTTGTTACAACCCCTCAAAAATTAGCCCAAATAGATGCGAAACGCAGTATAAATATGGTAAGGAAACTTCAAGTTAACGTGTTAGGGATTGTAGAGAATATGTCAGGAGGAATGTTTGGCTCTGGAGGCGGAAAAGAAATCGCTAATGAATTAGAAATTGAATTCTTAGGCTCTTTGAGTATGAAACCAGATTATCAGGATATGTCTCGCCCAACAGTTTTACTTAGCAATGAAATATTAGATGAATACCAAACACTATCTTCAAAAGTATCTGAGTTACTTAAAAAACAGTAACAAACTACGTAAATATATTACTGAAGAAAGTTTCGGAATCTTTCAAAACTTTCTTCAAAGTCAGTTCCTATGTATATCCTGCAAATCTTTCTTCCTAACTCATTTAATGCAACAAAATCTCCGTCAGCTTGCGCAATAAAAAGACTACCGAAAGTATGATCGTTTTCTGGAATAAGAATATTAGATTGGCACTCTGCCGACAAGAATTGTACAAAGACACCGTTATTGAGTCCCCCTTTGTGCAATTGCCCAGTAGCATGCAAATATGATGGAGCATTTTGTACGACACATGGCACTTTTAATGTTTCCACGATAATATCCACTATGCTATTTAATTGATTCATTATTTCTGCAGATTCATTCACATAATTTAGTAAGCAAACGTAATTACTTTTTTTAATCATCTTAAATAAATCAATAAGACAATTATGAGATTCCTTTATGTCGAATATAGGTTTAGGCAGTTGGGGATCATCAATGAATTTCCTAGCTAACTGCTTCGACAACTCCACTTGGGGTTGATTAAATGGATTAAGAGACATTAAGGTAGCAAGAGTAATTGTTATTAACTGCCATTTCATCATTTCAAAAGCAAGCCCAACATCATTTTCAATTGTAATTGTTCTAAGTAAATAAGGATTTCCCATAACAGATGAGTCAAAATCATCAGAATGTTTATCTCTTAAAAACACCACAATTGAATCTTCAGAAACCCACTTAAGTTTATCCGAATGCTCTTGTATTATAGGGATTATACCTTTGCCTTCTTTCCCAAGGCTTTCAGCTATAATCTGTTCTATCCACAAAGCAAAAGTATAAAGAGATTTAGAGAAAACAATAACTAATTTATCTTTATTAGATTTCCAAGCATCAAATATAAAATATATAAGATCTGAAATCTCTTCTCCCGAATCATGTTTTTTGACTATTTCCAATAACGAAATAGCTCCTGTCGAAATATTTTCTAATGATACCCCTGCCATATATGCAAGGCATGTTCCAAAAGGGCTAAAAACAGAAAACCGTCCAACTAAAGAGGAATCAGTATGTATGATGTCATGGAAATCGTACTGTCTCGCAATATGATCCAGCAATGAGCCAGCTTCAGTAATAGCAATAAATTGATCCCCGGTGATATTAGTACTTGAAATTTTATCTATTTCATTATAAAAATATTTAAACAGAGAAAGGATTTCTACTGTATCCCCAGATTTAGAAGCAATTAAAAATCCAGTCTTATTCAAATCCAATGTTTCCATTAATTTTAAAATCTCATATTCATTAGTCGAATTAGCATAATGAAAAGAATGCTCACTTCCAATTGAACATATTTCCACAAAAGATCTTGCCCCTAGATTGCTGCCTCCAGTAGAAACAAGAACAACATTGTCAATGCCAGCCATGAAAGAAGGGATTGTTTGATCATAATATTTCTTATCATTTAATATATTATAAGGAGATTCTGCAAACCCTTTAAATTCTTTAAATTCAAAGTCATTTATTCCAGTTATTTGTAATTTACCATCTAATATATCTGTTAAAATCTGTGGAATTCTTATAGATTCGTTAGTACTGTCAGAATCATTCACCTTCATGATTTAGTGGTTTCTTGAATAAATAGATTGTCTTTTCTTAGATATATTTGCTATAAGTCCATCAAATGAGTCTACAAATATCTGAAGCCCATCAGATAAAAGAGAATCCATGATTTTCTCTATTTCTATTTCAGATTCCCTTATTAATTGAAAATGTTCCAAAGCTAAAGATATATTTTTATCTATTGTATCGTTTACAATCCCGTGATCTAAAAATGAATTGAGTGTGACGTCAGGTAAAGTGTTAACTGTGTTATCTCCTATCAATTCCTCAACATAAAACACGTCTTTAAGATCTGGATTTTTAACAGCGGTACTAGCCCATAATGGTCTCTGAATGTGGGCTCCTTTAAGAGCTATTTCAGAGAATGTTTCAGAGCTGAAATATTCTCTGAAATAACTATATGCTATTTTCGCATTCGCAATTCCTGAAAATCCTGTATTTATTTTTTCACCTAAATTGAGTTCCAATATAGCTTTATCCAATTCGGTATCAATTCTACCAATAAAAATAGACGCAACTGAGGAAACAGTTGTCGGATCTCCTGAATTTCTTATAAAAGATGAGATCCCCGCTTGGTACGCCTCAACAACTTGCTTATATACTTCTAAAGAAAATATAAGAGTTACGTTTATACTAATTCCTTCTGATATAAGCTGTTTAATAGCTGGAATACCTTCTTGGGTTGCAGGTACTTTTATCATCAGATTAGGTCGAGCAACTTCTTTATGCAGTCTTTTAGCTTCTAATATAGTTCCAGAAGTATCATATGCTAAATGAGGATTAACTTCTAAAGAAACAAATCCATCAATTTTGTTGGTAGCCAAATATGTATCAAAGAGGAGATCAGCGGCAAACTGAATATCGGATATTGCTAAATTTTCATATATTTCAATATCCGACATATTAGCTTTCATTAATAAATCTATATCCGAATCATATATATCACTAGAGGCAATTGCTTTCTCAAATATAGCAGGATTGGAAGTCACACCTAATATTCCAGTTTCTATTAATTTTTTTAATGACCCATCTTCTAAAAGTTCTCGACTAAGATTGTCGTACCAAATCGATTGACCTAATATCTTGAGATTTGACATTCTGTTTGGTTTGACCATATTATCCTCAAATCATATACTTTTATTATTCTTACGGAGTCAATTGTTCCTGACATAAATTATATACTTATGTCAAATATCATATCTCATTAAGTAGTTAACCTTCTATATAATTGAAGTAATCTTTCTGGTAAATCATTTATATCTTCTAAAATCTCATATCCCATATCAGAACACATTGTCTGCAAATAATCATGTCCATTTTTATCAACTGTTAAGCAAAAAGAATTAATCCCAAGCTTTTTCGCTTCATCTAAAGACATACGCGTATCATGGACTGCATATTCTTTTTCAACTCCTTCCCTGCTATAACCTCGATCTTGGGGATGGCCATCACTAATTAAGAATAATATTTTTGTTTTAGCATCAACTTGGCTTAATTTATAAGCTGTATGCCTTATAGCTGGCCCCATTCTAGTTGCATGTAAGGGAGCCAGTCTATCTATCCGTTTTTTCACCTTGTCTGTAAAAGTTTCTTGCAAATCTTTCACAGTATAATATTCAACATTTTCTCTGCCATAACCTGAAAATCCATATATTCCGTAAACATCACCAATCGCTTCCAGTGCATTAATGAGTAGAACCATAGATTCTTTTTCAACATCTATAATTCTTTTATAAGATCGATTCATCTGTTTGCCACGACGATTTCGCAACCAAACCATGTATTCAACTGGATCTTCCGGAGCATCCCAATCATTTTGATTATTTTTACCATCATCAATAGCTTCTGCAGTCGATGCACTCGTATCCAATAAAAACGCTACAGCAACATCTCTTTGAATTTTATTCCTACGCCAATAAAATTTTTCGTCCGGAGTCCCTCCCGCTTTCATATCGACTATATTTGCAATGACATCATCAATATCTATATCTTCTCCATCAGTAAGCCTACGTTCTTTCCGGAACATTTCTGGGACCATCATCTCAAATTGCCGTCTTATTCTTGTGACTAAGGTACTGTATTCGTTAAGAGTTGAAGAATAGTACTTTAAATCCCCTTCCTGCATAGGCTTTTGACGCACAATACACCAACGTGGTTTGTAATCGCCTGCTCTGAAATCCCATTCGTCATATACAAATGTTTCTGGTTCAGGTGAATTTAATTCACCTCCTTCTTCATCAACATGGGTATATGGACCTTGAGAATTATCAGGAGACATTGGCATATCCGAACCTGCTTCTTTGATCAAGTTGTCTGCGAACATCCCCGACGTCTCTTGAATTTCACCTTGAAGTGTATCCATATCTAATTCAGCACTGTTCTCAAGTAATTCCTGTAGTTGTTCTTGAGTTAAAGGTTCGCCTTCTTGATCATTCGCTTGGCCTTGTTGTTGCATTCTTAATTCAGCCATTAATTGAGTTAATTCAGGTTTGAAATCACCTCTGTAATCAACGTCTTCTACTGAATCGTATTTTTCTTCATCATCAGGCCTCAAGTCGGTATCCATTCCCATACCAACTTGCTTTAACAAATCATCAATATCTTCTGAATCTTCATACTCTTCACTTTCTTCTGTGAAATCCATATCTCCCCAATCATCAGGAGGGATTTCTTCGTTGGGTATAGCAGATATTATTGAATATATCCTTAGAGTTGATTCAGCAGAATCTTCAACAATAGCATTCGCATCTAATATCTTCTTTGATATTAATGCTATTGTTTTAGCTTCTTTATGATATTTGACAGGAGCTGGCACCTTAGCCTTTTCATTTAAACTTAATCGCAATAAAAACTCAACTAGGGCTTCCCTAGCAGGCAAAGTTTTGATATCTTCTCTATCTTTATAAGAATCATGTTGAATATCTGAATAAACTGTTCTGATTCCACGATATTGATTTTTAACACGGAAATCTAATCTCCCATCCTCTATAACAGTAAAAATATCCAATGCTAATTTCCGATCTTCAAAAAGATCAAAAAATCTTTGCATATCAGTTAACCAAGCTTTTTCTACTCCCGCAAATTCCGGATCATCAGCGCTTTCATTTAATTGAGTAGAATCTTCTTTCTTTTCAGAAGAAATGTTATTTAATTTATACGTTTCTAGTTGGCTTCGTAAATCGTCAAACAAATTGGATTGCCTAGTAAATTCAAATATAAAGCTTCCAAATTCCAAATGAGCTATTTGATGTGTAGAAACCACTTTAAACCAGGCAAAGTTTTTGTTTTTATCTGAGTATTTATCCACAATAGCAGGTAAATAGACTGTAGACCCTTCAGTGGTAGCCGTTTCTGCCGATACCCATCCGATATTCTTATCAACCAGATTATTTGTTTCGGCCAATTTTATTTCTGAACCAGCTAAAGCACAACAATACATCACCATCAATGACTTAATTTTTTCAAATTCAATACTGCTAGCTAATGATTCAATATTAGATTCTGAACGCAATGACTCAATTTTAAAATAAGCTATGCCAGCATCTCTGTTATCTAAAAATATATCTAACCCTGATTTATACCAGTTACGAAATTTATCATCGTCCAATTTATTCAAAACTAACGGTGCTGATTTAATAAATTCAGGTATCACTATAGTAGTATGAGTAGATGTCATTGGTTCATTAGAAGATCCCACAATATCATTCTGCATAAGATTGTCAGCAATTTGCAAAACCATATCTTGTTGGCTTTCATTCAATGAGGATAAGGAATCCGAAATATCAGACATTATATTAGGTATATTCCTAGCTCCATTTTGAAGTAATTTCTCTGATAACTTCATAAATTTAAGTCTGTGAGTTTCATTCACCTTAGGCAGAGATACATGTCCAACTTCAAAGAAACTTTTAACCTCTCTCCAGGAATTTTTAGACAATTCTGTCGCAAGAGACAAAAAGGCTTCTTTTTCATCATCTAATAAAGGGAATATTTTTTCTCCCAATGTTAAGCATTCTGAAGACAAATCATAAGAATGAGTAGCTAAAATATTTAGAAATTCGACAAATTTTTCAAGCTCACTGAATGTTAAAACATCTAATAAAACAGGAGTGTGTTCAAAAAAATTACACGCTAAGGCACTGGATTTCCAAGTTCCTTTGTATAGGCTACCGCCAAGATTTGCCCAAGATTCAATGTGTCTAGTTTTCAATTTGCTCATAGACTCGGAACTAGACACAAAATATGCAGCTCCTAACGTCGATGAATCTTCACATAGTCTCAAACCACATAACATCCAATTTTGGAAATAATTATATGGCATGAAGGTTATAACTGTCGGACTAGAAGTATAAAAATTAGAAGCGGCCTCCCAAGATCTGACTGATTGAGCAGATATTTCCAATCCAACTTTAGCCCATTTAAGCAATTGATCATCTGTTAGAGAATCCGGCATTCTAGATATAGATTTGGAAAAAGCACAAAAAACTTGATCTGGATATTTATCAAAATCACTTTTTAATGTAGATAATACTTTTGGTAATTTTGGCGGCATCATTTCTCCTTACAATCCGATTCCATTATTGACAAAAGTTCATTAAGTATTCTAGCAGTAGCTCCGAATATTATGTTGCCTTTATATACATATAAAGGTTTCTTTATAAGGCAATATTGATTTGATAATACTGATTCGTTTCGGTCACAATCGCCTCTAAGCAAGCTAACCATTGGAACTTCGACAATATCAGAAACTTCAAATGTATTGACACTAAATTTGTAAGGTTCCTTTAAAATAGCAACAAAAGGTCTAATTAGATATCCAGTACTTGTAGAAATGTCAGATAATGATCCAATAATGTCTATTTGGTCTCTTGATACATTTATCTCTTCAAAAGTTTCTCGTAATGCTGTCTCCTTTAAATTTCCGTCACCTGTATCCATCACTCCACCTGGAAAAGACATCTCCCCTCCATGACGCCTAAGAGTTTCCGAGCGCTTTGTAAGTACAAGGTTCCCATAATTTAAATTTTTTGTGATTAACACTAATACGGCTGCAATATTAAAATCGGAATCTACTTTTTCAATACCATCTAAAGTATTTAATATGTTCGTCAATCTTTTAGTTTCCATTTAGATTGATAGATCCTAAAATATTATTCGAATATAGTATTAATGAGCTCAGCTATACTATTTTGAACTGATGCATCATCCGTTACAGCCCAGTTAACAGATACTTGGCAGGCACGTCGTGCAGGAATACCTTGAGCAATTAATTTTCCTGCATAAATCAACAATCGTGTACTTGCTCCTTCTTCTAACCCATGCTCTTTGAGATTTCGAATCTTTTCCCCTAAAGTTGCCAACTGATCTGCAACATCTTTGTCGACCCCTGCTTCATGATGGATGATTTCCGCTTCTTTATCCCTAGGAGGGTAATCAAACTCTATTGATATAAATCGTTGGCGTGTGCTGTGTTTCAAATCTTTTAACGCGCTTTGATAACCAGGATTATAAGAAAGAACTAATAAAAATCCTTCAGCTGCTTCCAGCAATTCCCCTTTCTTTTCAACAGGTAAAATGCGCCTGTGATCTGTCAAAGGGTGTATCAAAACTGTCGTGTCTTTCCTAGCTTCAACTATTTCATCGAGATAACATATCCCGCCAGCTTTAACCGCTCGAGTAAGTGGGCCATCTAACCACACAGTATGATCGCCTTCTAATAAGTATCTACCCACCAAATCGCTAGCAGTCAGGTCTTCATGACATGCAATAGTTACAAGAGGCATGTTAATAGCATTTCCTGAATCTCTAGAATCTTTTTTTAATTCAGCTCCCAACTTGTAAGACATATATTCAACAAATCGGGTTTTCCCACATCCTGTAGGTCCTTTAAATATCAAAGGCAGTTTCTGATGATAAGCAGCTTCGAAAAGTTCCACTTCATCAGCAACAGGAATATAGTAAGGTTCCTTATCTAGATGGTATTCTTCAATAATGTAACTTTTATACAATGTTTTTTTTGTTGTCATGATTTCTATATTATCTCCTAAGTATTTGATG
>Ga0115002_10005408_pt1 | contig 15081 bp, 10 predicted proteins | sample ArcticOcean_MG_C_8_FD_89576 | JGI IMG/M metagenome (GOLD analysis project Ga0115002, IMG submission 89576) | Marine microbial communities from western Arctic Ocean - ArcticOcean_MG_CB11_86 | ecosystem: Environmental > Aquatic > Marine > Oceanic | place: Arctic Ocean: Canada Basin | collected... | reverse complement strand
TCAAAGCAAAAATGGTCTGGATTAAAGAGTAAATGGGTTAAGTGATAAACGGGTCAAGGAATGAAGTGACCAACACAATTAACCGTTCACTATCGCCTCTAACAAACACATTTGAAGTTTGTTAGCGGTTAGCTTTTCTTGAGCAACTTCTTTGCTGCGTAGAACCATTGTTTTTCTTGGTAACGCCAAACAACCGTTCCGCGGCGAAACCGGTACAAGATGTCGAGCAAGATCTTTCGTCCTTCTTCGTTTCGCCCGGCCGCAATCAAATGCTCCGCGTAATAATAGCGAGTTGCCTCGGTTCGATTTATGGAATTGAGTTCTTTGAACAGCGTTTCAGCTTCATCGTCCCGCTCCGAATGACTAGCGACTCGAGCGCGCAGTAGCTTGTGTCGCATCAGAGCGTCACTCGATTTACCCGGATCGACTTGGCTCACCAGTCCCTCGGCTTCGTTGGGCCGACCTGCGCTCAACTGAGCTTCTGCCAATCGCATCATTAATTGCGCATCGTCCTCGAATGCTCCGACCATACCCGCTGAAAGCAGATCGCACTCTTCTTCAAACCTTCCGGCTGTGTGAAGCTCTGCCGCCAGAGCATAGCGATTCTTGATAGTGGAAGAGTGATTCAGTTGTTGCTGCAAGAAGGCGATCCTCGCTTTGGATCCTTTCAATCGCCACATCAACTTGTTGATCCCGCGTGTATCAAACGTGGGGCGTATCTCGATTAGCACGTAGGCGATCATTCCCACCATTGGGAAGGCAAAGATGATCCACATCCACCAATAGGGACGACCTGTTCGAAAAACGTGAATAACGCACGCCAGTTGCAAAGCTAAGATCAGGGGACCGAACAACCATAGAAATGGACTACTCCAATACATGTCGTCGGGATAGGCCTCCAAGTCGGGATACTCGTCAGCGTATTGGCCGTTAGGATATTGGTCGTCGGGAAGAGGGTCCGTGGGAAACGGGTCTTGCGGATTCTCAGGTTCGATGTCTTGCATATTCGTTCAGCGCCGATTCGGACATTACGGTCAGTACGTTTTGAAGCTTGAGTCAGCATCGATTTTAGTGTTCTCAGGATGCGATCCAAACACGCTTTTTTCCGATAGCTCGCGGATTTCGTACGCACAAGATATTCGTGCTCAAATGTCGCGCGTGATTTTCACCGGTTTCTTTGACTTTGTCTCTTGTGGCGAAGAATCTATCACGATGACCCCGGGAGCATGGGGCCCACGCGGATTTTAAAGATCTCACTATCGCTTGCGGACTCGGATTTCACGGTCACTCGGCCATCGAAAACGCATTTCAACATCATTCAATTTCATCGCAGAATTGCCTCTCCAGGCGCTAGCATGGTACAATCGTCTGTTCGTTACAACTACTGTTACAGAGCGACGAGAAACACCAATGAAGCACGTCAATGCTGATAATCAACCTGAGATCGTGAAGGAATTTCTACTGTCGCTAAACCTAGATGACGACGGCTCGATTATTGAGTGTGGAGGTAAGCTTATCCACGTAACTCAGCCCAACAACGCTAAAGTAATCGCGGATATTCAAAGCGGATATGACGAGATGTTGGACGGCAAGGGACGTGCATTCGGTGAAGCCGATGCGAGCATTCGTTCCGAGCTAGGGTTCACTCCACGTGATTCATGAGACTGCCACTGGTCATTATGCCAACGGCTGAGGAAGGTCTCTTGCGAAACGCTCGTTTTTGGGAAACGAACTACTCGCTCGATGAAGCGGAGCGTTGGTACACAACATTCTCACGAGCGATCGAAGCAATTCCCGATCATCCTCTCCAGCATCCGGTTGCGCGCGCGAACGACGCGTTTCCATTTGAGCTTCGTGCCTTACATTTCGGCATCAGTTCCTTTCCAACTCACCGAGCACTTTTTACGATCCGACCGGACGTGATTGTCGTACTCGCAATTCGAGGGGCAGCAGAGCAGGACGCCACGGTCGAAGAACTCTGACCGAGGCCAAGGAGATCCCAGCGACCTCAATCTTGCACGAACGGACGCGGGTAACTTGGCCGGTGAAGAAGTGAAACGTGTCGTTCAATTATCGAAAGCGTGGGGGAAATGGCAGGCCGACCGGGGAACTCGCAAGTAGCGCGAAGAAGTGGTGCCGCTGACTATTCAGAGCCCCCAGGTGAATTCGAGTTAAATCCCTTGCCGTCGCCTGGAGACTCGAACGGTTTTTCTAGGGCAAGTCGCTGAAGTAGCAGCGCCACTTCTTTTTGCGTGCGACGGTTGGCTTTGACCACGACTCGATCGGCAAATGCGTTGACTGTAGCTTCTTTTTCGTTGAGCCCATCGACATTTTCTAGCAGGACTTTCGTTAACTCCGTGGCAGTTCGAGCATCGCCGGTATAGTAGCGGTAGATTTTCAAAATTGGCCGACGAGCTGCCTCCGCGAAGTCCTTGCGGTCGGCGGGCGAAAGTTTACTTCGTTGCTCGCGAAGATTTTGAAGTAGCTCATCAATCTTCGTATGAGTGCTTTTCTCTTGGGCAATAACCAGTGCAAAGCCTCTCTCGAAAACATTGATTTCACCGGGCCCACCGACATCATTCCACGACTGAGGAGCGATGACTCTCCGAAGGAGATCGGTCAACTCGCTATAATTAGCCCGCCCGGCTTCATCGATATCGACGATATCGCGTACCGGATAGACCTTCACGGTATCGGCCCAGTCACAGCCACTGTCGGGCGTCCAAATCATCACGACATTATCTCTTAAGTAGTAGGTCAAATCTAATGTCTTGAGCAATCTGGACAGAGCGGATTCTACCGACGTTTCTTTGCACTGAAAGGTAACTCGAGTGTCCTTGTCGACACCAACGTCGTTCAGATCTTTTTCGTTGAGTCGAAAATTGAATTTCGTTTGATCGGATAGGTACTTCACGATGTCGCTTAGCTTGGCATCGATAAACTCCAGTTCAATCCGCTCCTCACTTAATTGTCGGCGGAATTCGTCTTGGTAATCGTTATTGTAAGCAATGTCGGAAATAATGATTTGCGGATCCGCGTCGTACTTTTTCACAAGGCTTCGCAGCGCCTTCAATAAATCACTAATTGCCTGATGTGCAAAGTCATTTTGTTGGACGACGATCGAATCGCCAAACGTCTCAATTGCAGCGGGACCGCCAACATCATCCCAACTATTTATGTAAATGGTCGATATTATTAAGTCGACGAGCCGATCCCCGTCGACTGACTTTGATTTGGAGTCATAGATTAGCTCGCGACAACCATAAGTCCGTGTTTTCAGTTTATCGAATTCGTGTTCAGCTTCTTCCGGTGTCGTGATGGTTATCAATCCATCTTTGTGAATCCAGGCCAACTCTAGCGGCCGCAGTAAATGGTTCAGAACTGAACGGAGGGGAATATTTTTTAGAACTAAACTGGTTTTCAATTTTGGGGTGATCTTGAGTTCAGTGAGAGCTCGTCTATCGAATTCGTACTTTGTTCTTTTTCGTAGGACGTCCAAAATATCGGACAACGGTGTTTGGTCGAAATCGACCGAGATTTTTTCCGCGAGTGGTGGCAGTTCTTTGCTGTCTCGCAGCTTCGTTGCTGGACGGCCAAACTGCACAAATTCAGACTGCTGGGCGAAACCAATAGTTGCCAGCGGACCACAAAAAATAAGTGCGAAAGTCGCGAATATGTGATGGTTCATTGAAAAGATCCTGCCTGAAGTAAACAGCCCCTATTCGACAACTTTCTTCAATTGGGTCGCCTCCCTCATTCTAACAGCAGGGCCACAAGTCGTCGATCAAACTCGCCGCGATCCCGTCCTTGCCGCAGGTACTTCCACACCGCAGGAACCGGGTAGATAATCAACCGCCCCGCGATTCCTGAAATCTGTTAGATTGTCTACTTCATAAATCTTTCACGTTTTCTATCGCGAACCGATGACTATTAGAATTCCACGCTTTTTGGCCCCCTTTCATCCCAAGTCTTCTCCTCACTATTTCACCGATGTGTTGATCATTGGAGGCGGATTGGCTGGTATGCGCGCGGCCAACGCGGTCGATCCCAGCTTGTCGGTGATGGTCGTCACGAAAGACAAGCTAAAGCAGTCCAATAGCAACTACGCCCAAGGCGGTATTGCTGGAGTGCTCGATCCCAACGACAATTTCGAGAACCACATCGCCGATACATTGACCGCTGGCGGAGTGCTTTGCAAAGAAGAAATTGTCGATCTCGTCATCCGCGAAGCTCCCGAACGGATCGCCGAACTCATCCGCTGGGGGACGAATTTCGACAAGGACAACGGAGAGCTAGTTCTCGGTCGCGAAGGTGGGCATAGCCATCACCGAGTGGTTCATGCGCTGGGCGATGCAACTGGTAAAGAAGTGATGCGCGCCGTTATCGACTGGACCCGCGAACAGCCTCAGGTGCAAATCTGGGAAGACTCTTTCACACTCGACCTACTAACGGAAGACGGCGTTTGTCGTGGAGCTGTAATTCATAACAGCCGAGGGAACCGCAGCCTCGTGTGGGCCAAACAAACCATCCTTTGCACGGGCGGCGCCGGACAGCTTTACCGCGAAACAACCAATCCCGAAGTGGCAACCGCCGACGGACACGCCGTCGCTTATCGCGCTGGCGCCGAACTACGCGACATGGAATTTATGCAATTCCATCCCACTGTCTTGTACATCGCAGGAAGTAGTCGAAGCCTCATCACCGAAGCCATGCGAGGCGAGGGCTCCTACTTGGTCGACCGCAATGGCGAACGTTTCATGGGTAAATACGATGAACGCGGTGAACTCGCACCGCGCGATGTTGTCTCGCAAGCAATCGTCAGCCAGATGGAGGAAACTCGACATCCCTGCGTCTACCTCGATCAAAGCCACCTAGACGCCGACTTCGTTCGCAGTCGATTTCCGGGTATTGCCAAGTCGTGTCTCAAATTCGGTATTGATATTGCCACCGACCGAATTCCAGTCCGGCCCGGTGCTCACTATATGATTGGCGGCATCACTGTTGACGATCGAGGTCAAACATCGGTACCTGGACTTTGGGCGGCGGGGGAAGTCACGTCAACTGGGCTGCATGGTGCGAATAGATTGGCCTCCAACAGCTTGCTCGAAGGGCTCGTTTATGGCGCTCGAGCAGGCGAAGCGGCGTCAGCTGCAGCGATGGCTCAGGACGATGACTTCCATGCTCTGCCGACAACGACCGATTTTGAAGACGTTCCCGAGGAACCGCTAGATATTGGCGACATTCGGAATTCGCTGAAGAGTTTGATGTGGCACGCGGCGGGTGTTCGCCGCGAGAGGTCGCAGCTAATCGATGCTTTGGAGATGGTCGAGACTTGGTGCAAGTACGTACTGGTACGGCAGTTCCTTGGTCAGGAGGGCTGGGAGTTGCAGAATATGTTGACGATGGCCATGCTGACTTTGCGAGCGTCGCTGGATCGTGAGGAGTCGCGGGGAGTGCATCTTCGTACGGACTTTCCAGAAGTCGATGAATCGTGGGAACGACACATCATTTTCCAACTCAAACCAGGACAAGAATCGACGTAAGTGTTGGCGTGGCAATTCTCTAGTGAGAGCCAATAAATCAGTGGTTGATTTTTAGGACCAATTTCTTAAATTGAGCGGAAGAAGTTTAAATTGAGTCGAGGAGAAAGGGGCGAACCTTTCTCTAAAGCTGATCGTAGCAAAGAGATGGTACTGCCAACTGCGATCCTTTTGGCTGGCTGTCAGTACCCAAAGTTGGTCATATCTTGCGGCACCTTGCCGTTAACCAACCCATATCCACGATTTACGCTGGAATACTGTTTACTCTGATACTGCGATCAAGCGCTAATACTGCGATCAAGCAACGACTGGTGTGATTGAATTCAAAGCACATCCCTGTAGACTGTACGGACTTAACGCGTGGTATTGGTGTGATTCTCCCAGCCTAATGTAGTTCGAGACTGAACTTTACATGCGAGACTGAACTTTAAAACACCCGCGCTTTACGAAAAATCGAGGCGAAAAAATTGAGGCGATAGGAGAGCAACTCCAGCTCCAACGCCTGCGTTACCAACCGCAATTACTGGACTGACAAAACATGGCAGACACCAAACAAGCTGAACAGTCGGAACCTCGAGAAGCCATGATCGAAGCGGATCGGCTCTCCAAATTCTACGGCCCTTTCGCAGCGACTCGGGATGTTAGCTTTAACGTATACAAAGGCGAGCTCGTTGCGTTCCTCGGCCCCAACGGTGCTGGCAAGAGCACGACGATGAAGATGCTCACCGGTTACCTTTCGCCTTCGGAAGGCGCCGCTCGAATTGCGGGGCACGACATGGCAGCCGATCGCATCGCTGGATCATCTCGATTGGGTTACCTCCCTGAAAACGGGCCGCTCTACCCAGACATGACGCCGCACAGTTTATTGAGTTTCTTTGCTCAAGCGCGACAGATGTCGGGCGGTTATCGGAAGGATCGGATTGACGCCGTAGTCGACCTGTGTGCTTTGGGTGACGTGATCTACAAACCGATTGCGAAACTGTCGAAAGGTTATCGTCAGCGAGTCGGGATGGCGCAAGCATTGTTGCACGAGCCGGAAGTACTAATTCTGGACGAACCAACAGCCGGTCTCGACCCAAACCAGATCCGCGAAGTTCGCGATACGATGCGACGTTTGGGAGAAGAGAAAACGATTCTTCTTTCGACGCACATTTTGCAAGAGGTCGAAGCGATGGCGAGTCGCGTGATCTTAATCAACGAAGGTCGCAAGGTCTTCGATGGAACAGTCGACGAGCTGAAAGCTCTCGGACCTGAAGGTATCGAAAGCGCTTTCCATTCGCTCACCGCACCATAAGCTCGCCGCTTCAGTTCTAACTTGCTTCGCAAACGCGAACCTACCAATACAACCAATTTCGATTGAATCTAAGGACAACGATAATGACGGGTGAATTCATTTGGCTGATGTTCATCGACGCTCTGTTCATCCTTGCCTGCGCCGTAGCAATGTTGCCGGTCGTGATGTTCATGCCGTCGGCGGCTGCCGTGTTGAAGCGAAACTTCTTTGGTTACTTCAGTAACCCGACGGGTTACGTATTCTTGTGCTTGTTCGTCTCCTTGACTTCGCTCGCGGCGTTTTGGCCGCACGAATTCTTTGCCGCGAACTTAGCCAGCCTCGATCAACTCAACGCCTCGCTGCCGTTGATCATGTTAATATTTATTCCAGCGATCACGATGGGCGCATGGGCAGAGGAACGTCGTCAGGGTACGGACGAACTGTTGCTCACCTTACCAGCTGCCGACATCGACATTGTTTTGGGTAAATACTTGGCGGCTGCCGCGACGTTTACCGTCTCGCTGTTGTTCGCTCAGCTTTCAAATTTCTGTGTATTAGTTGCACTCGCCCAGGGCGACTTGGATACGGGTTTGTTCTTTGCGACTTACTGCGGTTACTGGTTCGTCGGCATGGCAATGTTGGCGATGGGCCTAGTAGCTTCTTTCTTAACCAATAACTTGACAGTCAGTTTTATCATCGGTGTCTTGTTAAATTGCCCGCTGGTCTTTCTCGGGTATGCGGATACTGTCATCTCGGACAACCGCTGGTCTCAATTCTTTACGCAGTGGAGTATTGGTTATCAGTTGGAGGACTTTGGCCGCGGCGTCTTGAGCATGTCGTCGTTTAGTTACTTCGCGATGCTGATCGCGGTCGGTTTGTACTTGAGCATGGTGTTGATCGGTCGGCGGCACTGGAGTGGTGGTCGCGACGGCGAATCGATGATTATGCATTTCGTAGTGCGAGCGGTTGCGTTGTTTGTAATTGCCGCTGGAGCAAGTTTCTTTTTCGCTCACCACGATGTTGTTCGAGTCGATACGACGGAAAGTCAAATTAGTTCGCTGTCGCCTGAAACACGAGCTTTGTTGAGTAACCTCAAACCCGAATACCCGATAATTGTGGAAGCTTTTGTCAGTGCAAAAGTACCGGAACAATATGTCGAAACTAGGCACGACTTGATAACCAAGTTGAAAGAGTTCGCCAAATACTCTCCCGACATTACCTTGAACATCAATGACAATCTCGAGCCCTTTAGCGACGCCGCAACGATGGCGGAAGATCGTTTTCAGATAACACCACAAGCCGTTCAAAGCCGTACGCGGGGAACGTTGAAAAGTGAGCAGGTAATCATTGCGGCCGTGTTTTCGTCGGGCGTTAATAAAGTTGTCATCCCGTTTTTCGACTACGGCATTCCGATGGAATACGAGTTGATTCGCTCGATTACGACCGTTGCCAAGCAGGAACAAAAGCGTCTTGGCATCGTTCAGACAGACGCGAATTTGATGGGCGGATTTTCAATGGCCGGCGGTATGCCGCGTCAAATTCCGGAACAAGAGATTGTTCGAGAACTTCGTAAGCAGTACGAGGTCGAACAAGTAAATCCCAACTCGCCAATCGATGTTCAAAAGTACGATTGCCTATTGGTCGCTCAGCCGACATCGCTCGCACCTAACCAATACGTCAACGTTCTGGCAGCCATTAAGTCGGGAGTGCCGACGGCGATCTTTGAAGATCCTCTTCCGTATTTCTTCCAGCAAGTACCGGGAACGGGAATGCCGAAACAAGCAGGTGGAGGCGGCAATCCTTTCGGCGGTGGTGGACGCGGTCCACAACCCAAAGGTAACGTCAAGGAGCTATGGAATCTGTTGCAAATTGAGTCGGATGGAAAATTCGGTCGCGCGGGCCTCTTTGAACCTCAATTGGTTTGGCAGAAATACAACCCTTACCGTACCCTGGAGAAGATGATCCCGCACGAGTGGGTCTTCGCCTCGAACGAAGCAACTATTGCTAACGATGGAATTAATGATGAAGACGATGTCTCGTCCAATATGCGGGAAGTATTGCTCGTTTTCTCCGGGATGATCAAGAGTAAAGACCGAGCCGATCTAGAGTTTATTCCGTTGCTTAGCGCTAACGCTAATATTTCCGGAACGATTGAATCGAGTGATTTACAGGAAATGCAGCAAAACCCAAATGCGGGTGATGGCCGCGGAGACGCGTTCGAAGCCCCTCTTGCAGTTGCCGCTCGGATTAAGGGCCAGTTGCCTGCCGACGAAAACGCTCCGAAGGCTCCACTGACTATGACAGAAGACGGCGAGGAAAAGAAACATAACGAAAACGAAATCGATGTAATCTACGTTGCCGACATCGACGTATTGTCTTCGGCATTCAGCCAGATCCGAGCGAGACCTGAAGACGATGAATCCGTCAAATGGCAATTCGAGAACGTCACGTTTGTCTTAAATGTGATCGATAGCTTGGCGAAGGATTTTCGCTACCTCAACATCCGCAAACGGAAGACTCGATTTAGCACACTTAAGCTTGTCGAGCAGGCTGCTGCTCTTGCTCGAGAAGAGTCGGACAAGGAAATGAAGATAATCTACGAGAAACACAAAGACCAGGTTGAGGAAATCACGAAGAAGCACCAGAAAATCATCGATGGCTTAGAGGAACAGCGCGAATCCGCCGTTGGCTCAGACCGCATTAAGATGATCCAAATGACTGCAGTGAAAATCGCCCAGGCAAACCAGGAATTGTCGACAACTCAGGAACGGATGTTGGCTACCCGCAATAAATTATCCCAAAAAGAAATTGATGGGGCCGATCTAAAAGTTCTGAAGGCGCAGAATTGGTACAAGTTTCTTGCCCTCTTCATTCCGCCAATCCCACCGCTTCTCGTCGGGCTGATCGTGTGGGTCGCTCGCCGACTTCGCGAACGCGAAGGTATTGCGAAAGTTCGTTTGCGTTGATCGCGCCGTTTGGAAAATCCTCCACCCGCAAATAGTTAATCCAGAAACACCAAATCCCAAGTGGTTATTCAGTCGTCCATTCGACTCAGGAGTTTGAAGCATGAGCGAGGGAATTAAAACCGTCGTATACGTTGGTCTTGCACTATTTGTTGGGCTAATTGCGTATGTCACTCGCCCTCAAACGGGCGGTTTCAATCCACCGGACGCAATCGGAAAGCCGCTTTGTCCAAAATACACGGATGCGACGTTTGCCACATCTCTGACTGTAATTACCCCTGATAACTCGATGAATCTCGTTAAGAAATTCACCGTGGAAAAGAACTCCACGACTGGGGTGTGGTCAATTCCGTCGAAAGAGGACTACCCGGCAGATGCGGAGGACCGACTGCGCGACTCAACGGTCGGATTCTTAGCAACGACCTGCACGATCCTCGACGTTATTGATCCCGATAAAGTCGTCGTTGGCAATGAAGACGAAGATGAAGATAGCGACGAAGATAGCGGCGAAGACAGTGACGAGGAGAAAACAGAAGAACAGAAGAAAGCCGAAAAAGAAGCAGAAGAAAAGAAAAAAGATCCTCACAAAGCTTACGGCGTGAGAGAGCCCAGCCTTGAGCAAGGCGGCGACCAAGAGGGAACTGGAACGCTGATCCGAATTAATGACAGCGAAGGCACAGCGCTAGTCCATCTCGTCATTGGCAAAGACGTGAAGAACCAACCTGGGCAACATTACGTTCGCAGCATCGGCTCGGACTTGGTTTATGTAGCTGCCATCGACCTCGCCAAGATCTCTAGCTCCTTCGCGGATTGGATTGAGGAAGATCTGTTGCAAATGAATTCCGCCAACCTCGAAGAAGTCACGATCAAAGATTACACGTTCCTGGTCGTTGGTAACCGTCCTCAATTCGATCCTCGAATGGAAGTTACGGTGAAGTGGAATCAAACGGATAGTAAATGGTCCCTCGGCGATATGCTTGAATTCCGTCGAACCGGACCCGAAAAGACAAGCTTGCTTCCGGGCGAAGAACTCAATACCGAGAACCTCAATGCATTGAAGACGGCTCTGGGCGATCTAAAAATCGTCGATGTAAGGCGTAAACCCCCCGAGCTCGGCTCCGACCTGACGCTCATGGGCGAAGGAAAGCAATTTGAGAAAATGCGAGATCAAGCGAGCTTCCTCTCGCTCAAAGAACGTGGATTCTACCTCGTTGAATTCAACAACGGCTCCCCGGAACTTATGTCCGCAAACGGTGAAGTCATTGTGGGAATGAAAAACGGCATTGAGTACGTGCTCCGCTTTGGTAACAACGTTGCCAAGCTGACCACTGGCGAAGATGGACTGAGTAGATTCCTCTTCGTCCGAGTTCGCTTCAATCCAACTCGACTCCCTGCCCCATCCCCAATCGCCATTCCCCCGAAACCAACATTCGATGCTGGCCCCGCTCCAGGTCCGACCACACCGGATCCCACGACACCAGACCCCACGACACCAGAACCCACGACACCAGAGCCCACGACACCAGAACCCACGACACCAGAACCGACCACTCCAGAGCCCAAGGACAACGGCGAAGAGGCAGATGCAACTGAGCCGGGTGACGAGGGGCCTCAAGGGGAAGCTGGTCAGGACGACAATACTTCCGAGACTTCACCGGCGCCAAAGACGGGCGACGGGAATTCGACGGGCGACGGGAATTCGACGGGCGACGGGAATTCGACGGGCGACACAAATCCGGTTGTCAAGCCAGTCGACCAGGACGCTGCCTTGGCCGAATGGGAAGCGGAGCGAGATCGAATTACTCGCGACAATGAAAATGCCAAGAAGAAATGGAAAGAGACAGTCCTTGCCTCGAAGAAACGGGTCAAAGAATTGAACTTCCGTTTTGCACCTTGGTACTACCAAGTCTCCGATGCAGAGTTCAAGAAAGTCCGGCTCGGTCGCGACGAATTGATCAAAGAAGGCGAAGGTGCCCTCGACGAAGGCTTCGGGGTTGATTCGTTACGCCGTCTGCAGGACCAAGGTTTGCAGAAACAAGGAGCGACGAAACAAGGAGCGCCACATGGTTCGCCGCAAGGTTTGCCGTCGGGTCTGCAGGGTTTGCGACAGGGTTCGCCAAACTAAAATAACTGCAATAATTTGCAAGATAAGAAGGACGTCGCTCAAAACAGCGGCGTCCTTTTTTTGTTCCGCATTTTGTGTCGCAGATCGATGCTCAACTTCAGCAAATGCAGGATGGGCATTCTGTTTCCAGGAGTTATTTGGTCAGCAACTAGAAGTATTGGGTATCGATTTTGTTGGCTCCAATCGATGTTTGGATTCTCGTAAACTCAAGAACAGTCTCAAATTGGGGGATTTTTTCAACCGTGGGAGGACGGGCATTTGAATAAAACGTATAATCAGACACTAGTTGCGATGGTGAGATCTTTGTTTGTAGGGTCTTTCGATCGAAAAACCGGAACTAGTGTTGAGGCCGGTCTTTGGCCTGACGTTCGTCAATTTGGGTTCTAAGAGAATTCTTCGTTCATGCACACCATTACATTGCGCGTCCTGGATGGTGCGGACCGAGGGCGGGTTTTCGACAATTTAGAGCCACCCGTCACCATTGGCCGCGAAGAAGGAAACACGATTCAGCTCAACGACGAGCGAATTAGCCGCTTCCATGTCAAAGTTCAGGAAGACAACGGTCGTCTCGTTCTCACCGACCTCTATAGTACCAACGGTACGAAGGTTAATGGCGAGGACATGCAGTTACGGATCTTGCGATTCGGCGACATGGTGAGCGTGGGACGTTCGGTTTTGTTGTTCGGCTCGCGCGACGAGATCGCTGGACGACTCGCTCAATTACGGATCAGTCAAGACGACGACGAAGGTACGATCGCTCCCGAAGAACTAGAGAAGGCACAGCGAGTCGCCTCGTTGGACTTTGAGTTGAATTGGAGTGATGAAGGCGACCTGCAAGCCACTCTCTATGCACTTGAGCCGCCAGAGCTTCCCGACCGAATGGGGCCCGGACAAGCAGCTCAACTAAGTGAACTACTCGAATATTTGCATATCCGCATTCGCAACTTATTGAATTCAGTCGATGTGGACAAAAAAGGCGAGCACGTGAATATGGACGCCCGCCAGTGGCAGACAATTATTGATCTGCAATCGAGACTCTCTGAATATCTGCGGAAAATCAGCGAACCGTAACTTCGCGAGGCGAGTTTGCTGGCAAGATGGTTGCCCCGCCCTCATTGGAAGGGGCCGGCGGATAACAAAAAAAATCTGCCGACAAATGCTTTTGTTTTCCCACATTTCCTCGCGTCATTTCTAATTCGACGGAATCATTTTCCGTCTTCACCGTTTCTGAGCGGTGGCTTCTTTTATACAATCAATTTCTCACTCAGCCCTGGCTCAACGCTCCGCGATTGACGCCAGCGGATGCAATTGATTCGCTGCGATGTTTTTCACCACGATGTTTTTCACCACGATGGATCGTTTCTATGTCGACTCGTCCTTTTGTACATCTTCACTGTCATAGTCATTACAGCTTGCTCGACGGCGCGGGTTCGATTGACAAGCTTGTTCAGCGTGCATCCGATCACGGTATGAACGCGCTGGCGTTGACCGATCACGGCAACCTTCACGGTGCTTTGGAGTTCTATAAAAAGGCGAAGGCCAAGGATATTAATCCGATCGTTGGTTACGAGGCCTACATTGCTCCAGGTAGCCGCCATATCAAAGATGGCGGCAGTATGAAGGCGGCGTCATTTCACCTCACGTTGCTCGCGCAAAACAAAACTGGCTTTCACAACTTGATCAAGATGGCGTCCGCCGCGTCACTGGAAGGATTCTACTTTAAGCCGCGGATCGATAAGGAGTTGCTGGAGAGCCATAGCGAGGGGATCATCTGTCTCAGCGGTTGTGTTTCGAGTGAATTCAATCGCGCGATTTTGCGGGGACATGGAACGGAAGATGGGCTCAAAGAAGCGGTCGAAGTTGGCGAATGGTTTAAAAACGTTTTTGGCGATCGCTACTTCATTGAGATTATGAACAACGGCGTCGAGATCCAGCGGATGGCCTTGGAAGGCTCGCTGGAAGTGGCCAAAAAAATTGGTGTTCCGCTGGTTGCGACCAGTGACGCTCACTATGTCGACAAAGAAGACGCCGAAGCGCAAGACGTTATGTTGTGTATCAATACGGGTAAGTTTCGTACCGATACCAGTCGCATGAAGATGGACGGAAATCAATATTTCCTCCGCAGTCCAGAAGAGATGTACGAAAAATTTGTCGGGATGGAAGATGCGGTTGCGCGAAGTCAGGAGATTGCGGATTCTGTCCATATCGATTTGGAGTTGGGAAAGCGTTTTTTCCCCACCTACGCGGTTCCCGAGAAAGAGACGGCCGCGAGTTATCTGGAAAAACTTTGCGTAGAGGGTCTGAAGGATCGCTACCAAGGTTCAGACATGTTGGACGAGAACGGCGAGTTGGTCGAGGTTGCTCGGAAACGTTTGGATCGCGAACTAGGTGTGATCAACAAATTGGGATTCCCCAACTACTTCTTGATCGTATGGGACTTCGTCCGCGAAGCTCGGGATCAAGGCGTACCGTCGACGGCTCGTGGTAGTGGCGTCGGGGCGATCGTCTGCTACGCGTTGTATATGAGTCACGTGTGTCCAATTGAGTACGACTTGTTGTTCGAGCGATTCCTCGATGAAAATCGTCTGGAAGCGCCTGATATTGATATCGATTTTTGTAAACATCGACGTGGCGACATCATTCGCTACGTGAAGGAGAAGTACGGCGAAAAGAACGTTGCTCAGATCGGTACGTTCGGAACGTTGGCGGCTCGTGCTGCGATCAAGGACGTCGGTCGAGTTCTCGGTATTCCTCTGACGCGAGTGAACCAAGTCACTAGCATGATCCCCGATGAGTTGGGGATTTCACTGAGCGGCGCGTTGGAGAAGAGCGACGATTTGCGCAAGACCTACGAGTCTGATGGCGAGATTCGAGAGTTGCTAGATTTAGCCAAACGAATTGAAGGGCTCGCTCGAAACGTTGGTACACACGCGGCGGCTGTTGTGATCGCCGACCAGCCTCTAACTGACTACGTGCCGCTGGGTAGAGTTTCGGGTAAGGATGACATCATTACCCAGTGGGCGATGAATGAAGTCGAAGAGGCCGGGCTGCTGAAGATGGACTTCCTCGGCCTCAGGAACTTGACGATCCTTTCTCGCGCCGTCGACTTAATTGAGCAGACGACGGGCGAAAAAATTGATCCGCAAAAATTTCCGCTCGACGACAAGCCGACTTTTGCCC
>Ga0115002_10005404_pt1 | contig 15093 bp, 13 predicted proteins | sample ArcticOcean_MG_C_8_FD_89576 | JGI IMG/M metagenome (GOLD analysis project Ga0115002, IMG submission 89576) | Marine microbial communities from western Arctic Ocean - ArcticOcean_MG_CB11_86 | ecosystem: Environmental > Aquatic > Marine > Oceanic | place: Arctic Ocean: Canada Basin | collected... | reverse complement strand
TGCGGGACCGAGTCATACATACCGCCGACGGTGATGTAAGTAGTCACCCCAAGTGCCTCAAGCATCTGGAGGACCGACTCGTTGAAGTCTTCCGAGTTGGAGTGCGGCTCAAGGAGATGAACCAGCACAAGATCCGGCGCTTCATCCCGGCGAACGATCTCGATCTTCGAGTTCGGGCTAGTTATCTCACGCTCACCGTCCACCCATTTCATCTCGGGTCGGTAGCGCGTGAAGTCGTAGAAGTGTCCGGGGCGTCGTAGGCGTGCGACCTCCTCAGCCTGGAACATCGTTGCCAGCCGCGTCAGGACAAGTGTCCCCACGTTACCGACGTTGATCCAGGGCCGAAGCATCACGATCGCATGCGGGTCCCGCAGCAGCACTTCCGGTGGGTCGAAGTCAAACCATCCAATTTCCATATTGAACGTACCCTAGCAAACCTCCTGCGAACGCCGCAACTGCATTAACTTATGTTCATGCCCATTCTCGCGGTGATGATTCACCAAGCAGCAGCACGGGCTGACAAACAGTCATGGCCCTTTGACCACCTCCTCAGCCAAACTTATACTCGGCGCCCCCATGCCTGACAAAACCAACACGAATCCCGACAACGCCGACACGACCGACGCATCATTGCTGCCCCCGGATCAGCCTTGGCTGTACGAACGCACGAACGAAGCGATCGCATCAGATCCAGAACTGGTCAAGTTGAGGCTAAAGCCCTTGACCCGGTTCAATACCGACGTCACCGGCCGGGCCCAGTTCATCAAGATTTACTACGGGATTAGTTGTGACTGCTCCACAGCGGCAGTCCTCAGCGTGGAAGCGTCTACGGACAAAACCCGTGAAGAGTTTCAAGAGGCTCTCCCAGCGTTACTTGGGAAACTCAAGCTTCAGGCCGTGGGATTCCGTCGCATGGATTGTGATTCTCACCTTCAGATGCGAATCCAGACGCTTGGGACCGCTCGTTAAAGCTTTGTAGCTACCGGTGAAAGCCCGATCCAACTAGAATTAATCTTTCAGAGACTTTGAAATGCGGGGACTACTGCGAATCACTGGCGATCTACCGGTCGCTAAATGAAAGGCCCGAATGCCCAGGCGAAAGCTGACACCGGAAGAGGCGCTTGAGGGAACTATCAAGTTCTCTGAGCGCTATGTAGAGCGGCGAGCGTACGAATTTTTCCCGGAGCCAGAAGTGGTTTCGGAAGTTCAACACGGCCTGGCAGAAAACCAGGTGGAACACGGCTACCGCTACTGTCCTTGAATGCCCCTGAGCGGCGATCCCGTGGAGGATCGCAAGAAGATCTGTCCGTGCGACAGGCATCATGAGGACATCGCCCGCGATGGCTTCTGTATATGAATGTTTTTTGTTAGCGAAGAGTTTCTTCGTGAGTACCAGGGTGCGGACGAGATCACCCAGACCATCGACGAGGCGGTCGGCGATGGGGAAGACCTTTTTGGCGGGGATTACATGTCCAAGTCAGAAGCGAACACCGATAAGCGGGATGACGCATCTAACGAGTAAGCGGTTACACTGGACTTAGTTCGCGCCTATGTGGGCGCAGCTAAATTCCAGTTCCAGACAATTCAGGAGCACGGGTTGAGCGCAGAAAATCAGATCACGGTCTTCACCTCAAACGGCTGAGGACCCTGCCACATGGTGAAAGTGTATCTTTCACGAAAAGACATCCCGTTCGAAGAAGTGAACGTTTCCGGCAACCGTGAAGGCGTGATGCGCCTGATCGCCCTGGGAAGGAACACGACGCCCGTAACCACCATCGGGGACGAGGTCATCGTCGGTTACAAGCCGAAGGACATCGACGCCGCTCTTCAGGCAACAGGCATCTCCTAAGCCCCCTCTTTAACCGAGGGTTATCCGGGAAACAAAAGATAAAGGCCTCGCCAACCGGCGGGGCCTTGTCGCGTCCGGTGCCCCCTCCGCTGGAGAGGCCAGATGTTCCCAGGGTGAGGGGGTAGAGTCCATAGACCGAGAATCCCCAACCCGGCCGTTTGAGAGCCTCAGGGCACTGTCTATATTCTGCTCATTTGCCACTAACGGCGGTACACTCGCCCACGCAAACAAGCTCGCCCCGTTAACAACGTATCTGAGGCATACACACCATGCTTGAGCAGTTCCACGTCCCGGCAGACATAGCGCACCACGTCCAGCACGACGCGCTCAGAGATACCTGTGCGCAACTGCTTGAGACCGCCGGACTACCGGCGGACGACGCCCGACTTGCCGCCGATGTGCTTGTTGCATCAGACCTTCGTGGCGTTGAAACCCACGGCGTCTCTAACCTGATGCGCAGCTACATAACCGGACTTGGCAACGGCCATCTCAACCCCCGCCCCGACATGCGAATCGTGCGAGAGACACCGGCATGCGCAACCATCGACTCCGACGGCGGGATGGGCGTTGTAATCGCTCCCAAAGCGATGGAGATCGCGATCGAGAAGGGCAAGGCCACCGGCGCGGGGCTGGTCTCAATCGCCAACGGTCGACACCTTGGTATGGCCGGATACCACGCAATGATGGCGCTGGAGCACGACATGATCGGGCAGTGCATGACGGCTTGCGGCCCGACCTTCGCCCCCACTTTTGCCGCAGAAGCCGCCATCGGGACGAACCCCATAGCGATCGCCGCACCCGCCGGCGAAGAGCCGCCGTTCGTGTTCGATGCAGCTATGTCGATCCTCGCCGCCAACAAGATCACGCTTGCACGCCGTCTGGGCGTGGACCTCGAGCCGGGCTGGATCGCTGACAAAAATGGCACGCCCATCACGGAATCGGTGCCGGTCCCGGACGAATACGTCCTGCTCCCGGCCGGAAGTACCCGGGAACTTGGCTCACACAAGAGTTACTCCCTGGGAGTCGTGGTCGACATACTCGGCGGCCTCTTGAACGGCAGCCCGGCCGGCCCGATGGCCCCCAAGGGCAACAACAACCACTTCGTCGCCGCCTACGACATTGAGGCATTTATCGACCTCCAGGAGTTCAAGGATGGGATGGACGAGTACCTGCGCTCGCTCAGAGATCTCAAGCCAGCGCCGGGGCACGAACGTGTCTACTACGCGGGGCTGCCCGAGCATGAAGAGGAAGCCAAGCGACGTGAGCACGGAATCCCGCTGCACCCGGAAGTGATCGACTGGTTCCGTTCCACTTGCAGCGAGCTGGGCGTAGAGTTCAAGCTCTAAAACCTCAATGGAGCGCTAATTCCCCTCTCCCAGTGGGAGAGGGCCCAAATGAACCAAGGTGAGGGCGAAGTTCCTGCGATCTAACGCCCCACTATTCGTCATCCCGAGCGAAGCCGAAGGATCTCCACCAGAAGATCAATTATCCGAAAAGACAATTCGGTCCAAAACAATTTCCGACCTTCCCTTGGTTTCCTGTAAACCAACTAACCGCCAGCAAGAAAGACATCCATTGCCCAAGTTCGTAATCATGCCGCCGCAGACGGAACACCAGCAATCGTGGGCCGCCCGCATCTCCGACACGCTCCCGGACTTCGATGTCGTCCTCCCGGCGAACGCCGAAGAGGCAAAGCGGGAGATTGTCGACGCCGACGCCGCATTCGGTAACTTGCCGGCTGACGCGCTGTCGGCAGCGACACAACTACGCTGGCTCCAGTCGCCGCAGGCAGCGCCGCCGCCAGGCTACTACTACGACGAGTTGATCGATCACCCGGTCACGGTTACGAACTTCCGTGGCATCTATAACGACCACATCAGTGCCCACATCATGATGATGGTGCTAGCGCTGTCCCGTGGACTGCCCGGCTACATGCGCGCCAAGACCCGACATGATTACGACAAGGATGCCAATGACGCGCCCTTCGTCTTCCTGCCTGACTCGACCGCCATCATCGTCGGCGTCGGCGGCATCGGTGGCGACACCGCGTTGCATTGCAAGGGCTTCGGCATGCACGTCATCGGAGTCGATCCACGGGTCGGCGAACCACCGGCTGGCGTCGACGAACTTGTTTCCACAGATCAGCTTTCGAGCGTTATCGGTCGTGCCGATTTCGTTCTGGTCACGATGCCCCACACGCCCGAGAACAAAGGCATGTTCAACGCCGAAATGTTCGCCCGGATGAAGAGCACCGCCTACTTTGTGAACATCGGACGAGGACCGACGACCAGGCTTGACGATCTAGCGGCAGCAATAGAGCAAGGCGTGATTTCAGGCGCTGGTCTGGACGTCTACGAAAACGAACCGCTTCCGGCCGACCACAAGCTTTGGGACCTGGATAACGTCATCTTGACGCCCCACGTGGCGGCCAAAGAGGACGAAGGTGGAGCAAACCTCAATCAGCGCCGCTCCGACCTGCTACTGAACAACGCCCGCCGCTTCGCTGCCGGAGAAGAGCTCCTGAACGTAGTCGACAAGTCGCTCTGGTTCTAGGCACACTGTTCGTGAGGAAGGGAAGTAGTTGCCAGAATCCACAATACTCACAAGTACCGGGATCGCTCTCCAAGCGCTCTCAATAGCTCGAACCCTCCCGTGGTGGAAAAACTGGACTGGTGGATTAGTCCGAAATCGCGAGTGTTAGTCACTGGAGTGTCCGGGATAGGGAAAACTCAGTAATCGTCTGAAATATCGGCAGCCTTTAACTGACCGTCTCTTAACCGTTCCAATCTTTCCTTGACCAACACACGCCCCGATAACTACCAGTGGGTCGCGCTCGCAGCTATTGGGCTCAGCGTCTTCACCACGGTCACCGACTTTAGCGGCATCACCGTCGCCCTGCCGACAATCGCGCGCCATCACGATCTGTCGCTACCGGCCGCGTCCTGGGTGATTCTGGCGTCCACTCTCACGATCATCGCCTTCCTGGTCCCTGCCGCCAGCCTGTCGGACAAACTTGGCCGCAAGAACTCCTACACGCTCGGGCTGATCATGTTCTCCGTCGGTGCGCTCGGCGTCGCGCTCTCGCCATCGTTCGGCTTCCTGATCGCCGCCCGAATCTTCCAGTCGGCCGGTATCGGAATCGTTCAGACCAACTCTTACGCCATCGTCGCCACCGTGTTTCCGGACGATCAGCGCGGCAAGGGCATCGGCGCGTACACCTCGATCGTCGGACTCGCCGGAATGGCCGGGCCGATCATCGGCGGCCTGGTCGTAGACCTTTACGGCTGGCGCTCATTCTTCTTTATCACGGCGACCCTGGGGATCATCGCCGCTACCGCCGCCGTTTGGCTGATCGATTCAAATCGCGTCAACACCAAGCAACGCAAATCTGAAGGTCCGGGATTCGACTGGCTTGGGGCGGGACTATCGGCGGCGATGTTGTCGATCTTGATCGCGGCAATCAACACCGGGAGCAAGGTCGGCTGGAGCGCGCCCTGGATTATCGCCGCATTCCCCATCGGCCTCGTGTTACTTGGCCTCTTCATCTGGCGAGAGCTGTCAATTGCACGACCGATGCTAGATTTGCGAGTGTTCACCAACGGGCCGTATTCATTCGCTATGGCGACCCGATATCTGGGCTTCATGAACAGCTCAGGCTGGCGCTTTCTGATGCCTTTCTATCTTCAAGAAGTAAGAGGGTTTCACGCGACCGAAGTTGGACTAATCGTATTTGTACCATCGATAGGGATGGCCATATTCTCGTACGTATCGGGCCGGCTCTCCGACAAGTTTGGTACCCGTCGCTGGGTGATTTTCGGGCTGGCCATCGCCATCGGAGCAACGATTTTCTATTCGACTCTGGGTTCCGACACGCCGATACCTCTACTGATCGTAATTCTGTTCTTTAGCGGCATGGCGCTGGGCACGTGGGAGGTTCCAAATACAACGTCTGCGATGGACGCCGGTGACGACTCGTCCATGAACACCACCGGCGCGCTCGTGAACGTCACCCGCAACGCTGGGAACATAACCAGCATCGCTGTGTCGTCGTCGATCGTGACCGGAATCCTGGTAGCCCGGGGATTTGAGCCAGATATATCGCTGGTCGGAGAAGACGCTTCCGGTGCGATGGCTACGGCCTTCCTGGATGGAGCGCGCTTCGCCTACTTCGCCATCGCCATCGCCGGAGTGGCCGGAATCCTGACGGCATGGCGCGTGACCGCACGACGAGGTTCGGCCTCCAGGTAGTCGTAGCGGCCCGACTAGTAACGACTCGACCCACCTCCTAATGTAGGAGCGGGGTCGAGGGGTGGTTAATCCAGGCGCCACTCTCACAATTACCCTTGAAACCACAGAAAATTCCTTCGGGTCGACGCCATCCACCCGTACGATGTGCCGATAATCCAATCCCAACGACCAACCCGGAGAAACACATGACCGACGCAAAGCGTACCAACATCGTCCTCGTCATGGCGGACGACATGGGCTTCTCCGACATCGGCGCATACGGGTCAGAAATACGCACCCCCAACCTGGACGGGTTGGCGAACGAGGGCCTGTCGTTCAGCCAGATGTACAACAACGCCAAATGCTGCCCATCTCGCGCCAGCCTGATGACCGGTTTGTACCCACATCAGGCGGGCATCGGCTATATGACGGACGACCTCGGCAAACCCTCTTACAAGGGCTACTTGAACAAGACCAGCGTCACCGTTGCGGAAGTTCTAAAAGACTCCGGATACGCCACATACATGTCCGGGAAGTGGCATGTAGGGGGTGGCTACGCGTTACGCAAGCCGGAGGGTTGGACCGCAGGCGATGAGACGCACCCGACGCCCACTCAGCGAGGTTTCGACAAGTTCTTCGGCACGCTCACCGGAGCCGGAAATTACTACAACCCGCAAACGTTAATGAGTGGCGATTCGTTCATCGAGGTCGAGTCAGACGAATACCACTACACGGACGCCATATCGGACGAGGCCGCCCGCATGGTCCACGAGGCGGCTGACGAGGACAAACCCTTCTTCCTGTACGTGGCTTACACCGCGCCACACTGGCCGCTTCACGCGTATGAAGAGGACATCGCAAAGTACCGCGGCAAGTACATGGACGGCTGGGACGCAATGCGGACCGCCCGACATGAGGAGCTGAAATCACGCGGAATCCTGGAAGAGAACTGGGACATCTCGCCCCGTGACGAAAGTGCTCATCCGTGGGAAGACGAACAGGAGCAGGAGTGGGAAGACCTGCGGATGGCCGTCTACGCGGCGCAGATCGAGCAGATGGATCGTGGGATCGGCCGTGTTCTGGACGCTCTGAAAGAGACCGGCGTCGAGGACGACACGCTGGTTATGTTCCTCTCGGACAACGGCGCATGTGAGGTATTCCTGGCCGAGGACTCCCGTGTGCCTACCCCGGCGCTGTTCGGGGGAGAGACGCGCGGGGGTGAATCTATCAAGGTCGGCAACTTCACCGGACTCGAGCCCGGCGGCGAGAACACCTTCATGAGCTACGACCTGCCCTGGGCGAATGCCAGTAATGCGCCCTTCCGGTTCTACAAAAATTGGATCCATGAGGGCGGCATCTCTACGCCGTTCATCGTCCGTTGGCCGTCTGCCATACCGAACGCCGCCAACGTCCATCAACCGGCCCACATCACCGACATCCCTGCGACATGTATCGCAGTTGCAGGGGCGTCGTACCCGGCGCAACGGGCCGATCACGACATTACGCCGCTGGAGGGTGAGAGTTTCCTCGATCTGCTTAACGGCGGTCACTGGCAGCGTGATGCCCCGATGTTCTGGGAGCACGAAGGCAACCGCGGTGTCCGAATGGGCGACTGGAAGCTGGTGAGCGAGTTCCCACGCTGGGCACCGGATCAAGCACCCGGTCGATGGGAGCTGTACAACGTCGCATCAGACCGCACAGAGCTGAATGATCTCTCGATAAGTGAACCGGAGCGTCTCGCCGATATGAGCCGCCTGTACGACGAGTGGGCAGAACGATGCGGTGTCCATCCCTGGCCCCTGAATCCCGATAACATTCGGAACAACATGAAGGCCCGCAACTGGCACATCAACGGCCTTAGATTTGGCAGCGGCAAGTAGGGGCGGCGCTTGCACCGCCCCTAGTTCATAATTCGCCAACATCAGACGCGAATAATGCCCATGTCGTGCTACCCGGTAAGGGCGGCTGACTATAAGCCCACGCCCGTGCTTCGAGAGCCTCAGCATGGGCGTGACACGAAGCATTATCGAACGACGCTGTAGGAGCGGAGATTGAACTGCAGCGGGGAGGAATCAACATGATCAACTGGATCGACGAACGCAGAGTCAGAACTGGCCTCGTAGTGCTGGTCGTAGCGATAGTCGTAGCCTTCCCGATGGAGAACTACGCGCCCGGATGGGTATCGCTCCTTTACATCATCGCCCTGGCTGTTGCGTTCATCTCCGGTTTCGTCTGGTCCATACGAAACGTCTGAATCACAGCACATACACGGCCGATCCAATGTATTACCTCTCCCGGACGGGAGAGGACCAAGGTGAGGGTTGTGTCGCCTGAATGGCGGCAAGACGCCAGCGCGTTAATCGACCGATCGACGCACAAACCGGTCCCAGTATTCGCCCGAGCCGTCCAACGTCTCAGTAGGTGAGGCGTATTGACATACGCCCTACCGGTCGCCCGTTCGACAACCGACAAGGCACGTCCTGGCGGAGTAAGCCCCGCCCCTACACCTACACGCACTTCGGGCCAGACGCCCTACCCGGTGTTCTTCAGCCCCGCCGCAATCCCGTTGATGCTCAACAAGAGCGCACGTCGTAACAGCGGGTCTCGCTCCTCTACCGCTTCGCGACGTCGACGCGTCAGCAGTGACACCTGGAGATAGCTCAAAGGCGCTATGTATGCCTCACGCACGGCGAGCGTTCGTTGCAGCACGGGGAACGCGTCCAGCAGGTTGTCCTGGTTCGTCACCTCCAGCACCCCGGCAAGCGCACGCTCGTGCTCAGACCGGATGTCGTCGAATATGTGATGGAGCTCGGACGGCACCAGCTCCGAGACATACAACGAAGCGATATCCATATCCGTCTTGGCGAGTGTCATCTCCACATTGGACACAAAGGCCCGGAAGAAACTCCAGTCCTGGTACATCTCGTCCACAAGGTCAGCCATCCCGTTCGACCGCGCCTCCGCCAGCGCAGTTCCGACGCCGTACCAGCCTGGAACGATCTGTCGTGACTGGGTCCAACCGAACACCCACGGGATAGCTCGGAGGCTACCAATTCCGGAGATCGACCCGCCACGTCTGGCCGGGCGTGAACCGATATTCATCTCCGCCAGTTCTTCCACCGGCGTGGCGGCCAGGAAGTAGTCGACCAGTCCATCGGTATCGAGAAGCGAACGGTATTTCTTAAAGGCGGTCTCAGATATCTGGGCCATCGCATCGAACCATCGACTCAGTGTCGCTTCGTCGTGCCTCGGCTCGGTGTGCAGGAGCGAAGCCTCGGTCACCGCCGCGGTCATCATCTCAAGGTGTCGACGCGCCAGTTCCGGCGTGCCGTAGTTGTCCGCAATCACCTCGCCCTGCTCCGTGGTCTTGATTCGACCGTCGACCGTCCGCGCCGGCTGCGACAAAATGGCGTCGCGCGTCGGTCCGCCGCCCCGTCCGGTACTGCCTCCCCTGCCGTGGAATAGTCGCACAGCAAGTCCGTGCTTCGCCGCCACCACTCGGAGCGCCCGTTGTGCCTGATACAGCTCCCACTGCGACGTAGCGATGCCGCCGTCTTTGTTGGAGTCTGAGTAGCCGACCATGACTTCTGCAACGCCGCCACGAAGTGCGACCAGTCTGCGGACCGACGGAATTGACCAGTACTTGTCCATGACGTCTGCCGAAACACGAAGAGCGCCTATGGTCTCGAACAAGGGCACCACGTCGATACGTGCCAGGTCAGATCCGAGGTCTATCAACCCGGCTTCTCGGGCCAAAACTATCGGCGCTAGAAGATCGTCGACCTCGTTGGTCATCGAGATGATCCATGTATCGACCGATTCGCCGCCGTACCGGTCCTGTGCGCCGCGTATCACGTGCAGCACGTCCAGCACTTCTTGTGTCTGCTCTGAATACGCAGCGGTCGGGGTCCTCAAAGTGCGTGACCCTTCGAGCTCCTCTGTCAAACGGTCGATGCGTTCCTGTCGGGGCAGTCCGGCGAATCCCACGTCAGCCGAGCCATCGACCTGGTCGATCAACTCCCCTACCGCTTTATTCGTCACCGACGAGTCCTGCCGCACGTCCAGCGCGGCCAGCGTCAGCCCGAACACCGTCGCAGCCCCGATCAGCCGACCAAGTCGACCGACGGCCACGTTGCCTCCACCATTTGCCCGCATCGAGTTCGCCATCAAGGTCAGGTCATCAACCAGTTCAACGCCGCTTACGTAAACAGGCCCGGTGGGCGGCTCATCGCTTTGAGCGACTGCGAGTGCGTTTATCACCCGCTCATACATATATGCGCACTTCATCCGGTACGGCTCGTCGGCGTTCAAACGCTCAAACTCTTCGTACACAGAGGGCATCACTTCACGGTCGCGCGCCAGCGAGGCAATCAACTCGTCAGACACGTCAATGATGTGTGTCGACTGGCTGAGTTCCCCCGCAAGTCCCCGTATGGCATCTCGAAGCAGTCTTAGTGCGCGCTGGTTCTGCAGCCGGAGAACCTCCGACGTGGTCTCCGCCGTGACGTTGGGATTGCCGTCTCGGTCGCCTCCTACCCAGGAGCCGAAACGCAGCGGCGTCATACCCTGTCCCGGCTTTACTCCGACCCCGGCGAAGCCCTCTTCCAGAGACTCCACGACGTCCGGTACAACCTCGTTGAACAGTCCCTCAAGGTAGTACATGACGTTACGAGCTTCGTCGATCGGCTCCGGTCGTTCCTGGTGCAGCTCATCGGTCTGAACGATCGCCTCCACCAACTCGGTGATCCTGCGGTCAATCCGCTCACGGCGACGTTCCGACGTGCTTGAGAGCACACGTTCCTCAAGCAGTTGGTGGATCGTCCTCATCTTGTCCAGGATGGAACGTCGCGCCGCCTCGGTAGGATGCGCCGTGAAAACCGGACGTACATCGAGCCGATGTGCAAAGCTCTCGATCTCGTCCTGTTTCAGGCCAGCGGCAGCGATACGGTCAAACGCGTCGCCAAGCGGGTCGTCTCCGCCCTGCCCCTGGCTCATCGTGTCTACGCGGTGAATCTGCTCCGCCGTGTTGGCGAGGTGGAAGTAGATGGTGAATGCGCGAACCAGCCGAACGGCGGAGTAGAGCGAGGTTCCATCCAGCTCGTTAAACAGGTCGGTCTGAAGTTGGGGGTCCGGGTTCTCCCTGAGCGATCGTGTCTGGGCGCGTACTTTCTCCTCCAGCTCATACAGCTCATCCCCGAACTGCGTCCGAAGTACGCGTCCAAGTATGTCGCCAAGGAGCCGAATATCGGCGCGCAGAGCGCGCTCACTGTCCCCGTTAGAAGCGTCGTCGATCAGGTCATTGCCGTCGTTGTTATGCATATTCACGGAGAGAATGATATCTGGCTGCGATATCCGACACCTTCTTTGAACGCACCGCTATCATGCGTCGGAGTCCTCAAGCCCAAGCAACAGGAGCCCTTAAATGCCCGATCGACCGCAAGTCGTCCTTATCTCGTCGTATGACGACCCCATGGTCGAAGAACGCATCGCGCTGGAGGGGATCGACTGTGATCTCATCTGTGCACCCGTGTCGTCACCGGGGGAGATTTTTGAGGCGATCAAAGAGGCGACGGTGGTCCTCAACTACCAGTTCGACATTCCCAGAAAGATGTTCGAGCAGATGGACAACTGCAAGCTGATGATCCGTTACGGTCACGGCTACGACACCGTGGACCTGCAGGCCGCCACCGACAACGGCGTGATGGTCACCAACATCGCCGGGGCGACCAGCGAAGAGGTGTCCAACCACGCGCTGGCCCTGATCCTGGCCTGCGCACGTGACCTGAAGCGTATGGACCGAGCGATGACGGAAGGCAGTTGGACGGGCGACAACTCACGATCTGTAGCACGGCGCATTTATGGCGAGACGCTGGGCGTGATCGGCATGGGCAACATCGGCCGGGCCACCGCTCGCAAGGGCGTGGCGCTTGGCATGAAAGTCCTTGTGTACGACCCCTACGTCGGACCGTGGCTGGCGACCGAGTACAACGTCGAGTTTGTGGATGATGTGGAAACGATCTTCTCCGAGTCCAACTACATCTCCCTGCACACACCGCTCAACCCTCAGACGCACCACATCGTCAACTCGGAGACGCTGGCGCTGATGAAGCCAGACGCGTACGTCATCAACACCGCACGCGGTCCTGTAGTGGACGAGGACGCTCTGCTTGCAGCGCTGATGGACAAGCGAATAGCCGGTGCGGCACTGGACGTGTTCGAGCAGGAGCCGCCGGACCCCGCCAACCCGCTGCTACATATGGATAACGTAATCGTCACGCCGCACATCGCTGGCTCGTCGGAGATCGGATGGACCACCATCTGCCGTCGTGCCGGGGAAGAAGCGGCGCGGGCGCTGCGTGACGAGCGGCCCAAAGTCGTCGTCAATCCAGAGGTATTCCCGAAGCTGGGACTTTAAGTCAGCAGCCTGGAACGCGTTTCAACCCTGGGACGATTCACGAGCGCCCCGGTAGCACTCCTGATGGCGCTCTTATGCCCTCCGGCCACGAACTACAGGGTGATAAACCAACGTGCTCTCATCAACTACACTTCGTAGATGACAAAAAATATCTTGATTCTCGGCGCAGGTTTCGGTGGGCTCTAACTCTCCAGCAGGCTCTCCGCCGAAGTAGCGGACGAGGTGCAGGTCACTCTCATCGACAAAAACGACTCGTTCAAGTTCGATCTCATGTTCGGACGTGCGTCGATGTCGGACGTGAGCCTCTACTACCGTGACCTCGTGAAACTCGGAGTCGAGTTTCGGCAGGAAACTGTAACCTCCATCGACGCCGCGGCGAAAAAGTGACGACGGACGCCGGGCTTCGTCGTGGGCGGACACGAGTGATACTCATTTGACCGAGCGTTTGCGCTGAAAGATGTGCTGAACGACTTCAAGTCAGAGTCCGTTGTTATCGGAATCCTCGGCCAGCCATACAGCCATACAAGTGCCCACCCGCTCCGTGCGAGGCGGCGATCCTTCTCCATGAATGGATGACAGAACGCGGCATCCTGACCAACTCCGAAATCAGCCTGGTATCTCAATGGGCGATTCCGGTACCCCCGTCTCCCGATGGTTCAAAGGCCATCTTGAGGCGGTTCGAGGAGCTTGGCATTACCTATATGCCGAACACCGTAATCACTTCCATAGACCCCGACAAAAAGGTCGCTCTCACCAGCGACGGCGACGAGATCTCATACGACCTGTTCCTTGGCATCCCACACCACCGTGTCCCTGACGTGGTGGAAGCGTCCGGCATGGCAGAAGGTGGCTGGATCCCGGTGGACGAAAAGAATCTTTCCACAAAGTTTCCTGACGTGTACGCAGTCGGCGACGTCACGAGCGCACCGGCACCGAAGACGGGCGTTTTCGCAGAAAGCGAGGCCCGTGCAGTGGCCGAGCACCTGATCGCAGAGATGCCTGCGCCGAGTTGGGGGACAACCTTATCGGCCAAAGTGAACGCCAACTTCCTGCCGGGTCAGGCGCCCACAGCTCTCTTTGACGACGCTTCTGTGGAGATCGACGCGGAGAAGAGCGGGTTCGCTGCGGAGCGTAAGAAACGATGGTTCGCCGCTCCATAAAGGGTCTTAATCCCTGAATCGTAGGCCAGCAGTAATCCGCAATTTCGGCCCGTGAACGCCCGGGTAGCGCATATTGGCGGCTGCGGTATACTCACGTCAGCGGGACAAGAGTTCTGCGCAATAGCTCTGTTACACCGGGGCGATTTGCATCACTTGAATAAAAGAAGGAGGTGGTCGATTTAATGTCTGATAGTACCAGCGGGGGCAGACTGCTTTAGGCGCCCAAGTAGGCAGATTGCCTCCATGAGTGGGGTCACCCGGCAGGGATTCATCTCCCAGCCCGGTGGCCCCACTTTTTTATCTCCCAACTTTGTTCCCCAAACGACTGACTCATAAATGACAGAGCCGATCGACAAAAGACACTTCACGTCAACGACCTTCGTGGTCCAAGACGACGCCGTTCTTCTGCACTGGCACGCTAAAGTGCAGGCGTGGCTCCCGCCCGGCGGTCACGTCGAGGCGAATGAGGACCCTCTGCAGGCGGCGGTCAGAGAGGCCCTTGAGGAGACAGGACTAGACGTTGAACTTGTTCCGACGTCCTTGCCTCCAAACGTTGAGTCCCTCCCACACGTGCCGGTGCCACACTCGATCATGATCGAGGACATCCAGGACCCGGTCGACGGTCCGCACAAGCACATCGACTTCATCTACTTCACCGTCCCGGCACGTCCTGATCAAATGCCGGTCGACGGATGGCACTGGTTCTCACGCGCCGACCTGGAGTCGGGCGCAAGTCTCGCCGCACCAACGGGGCGATACGAACAGCCCCCGGAAGACGTTCTTAAGCTGGGGCTGGCCGCGCTGGACACGGTGAGAGACCGGCCAGCGGGTTAACGGCGGACGCCTGGAAATGGCATAGGTGCGCTGCTTGCCCCGCCCGATCAGCGACAGCGCTCGTGGACCGTACACCGACGGCGAAACCGTAACGCGCCCCAACAAACGTTGTTGCACTGAACAAACTCTTGTCATCCGACGCACTCACGTCAATTGTCGGTTCCGGCTCACAGAAGAGGAACATGCGCTCCCAACTAAGCGTCGGCTGAGTCCCTGCTTCCACCTCGTAACGGGCTGATGATCAGGAAGAACAGCCCGAAGACTGCTCCGACTACGCCGCCAACGATTCCGGCGGCCAGCCCGAGGATCACACCAGTGATCAGCCCGGCTATCACTTCAACGATCACGACGATCGCAATGCCGACGACAATCCCGATAAGTATTCCGCGCTTGATGTGGTGCATAGATTCTCTTCTGGCCGTCTCCGGCCCGGTAACTCTTTAACGGAAACGACCCCGTCCAGCGATCTCGATCACAGAGTCCAGCTTGCCGCTGCGGAAGCCGAAGTAGTGGGAGTGCAGGTTGATGGTCGTGTCGCCGTGCATCGGTCGAAGCTGGACCTTGTCGCCAACCTTGAGTCGTTGGGCGTCGCCCTCAAGGGACATCGT
>Ga0115002_10005400_pt1 | contig 15103 bp, 16 predicted proteins | sample ArcticOcean_MG_C_8_FD_89576 | JGI IMG/M metagenome (GOLD analysis project Ga0115002, IMG submission 89576) | Marine microbial communities from western Arctic Ocean - ArcticOcean_MG_CB11_86 | ecosystem: Environmental > Aquatic > Marine > Oceanic | place: Arctic Ocean: Canada Basin | collected... | reverse complement strand
GGATGTGTAAAATAAGAATTCTATGTTATACAACGATGCATATAACTTTATTAAGAATAATTTCAGGCACACTAAGCCTCTTTATATTTTTGTGAAACGTTTATTAAAATAAATATATCTGCTCAGATTTTGAGAAGTTAGGTATTTAGGAGAAGAGTTTTGAAACTTGAAACGCAATGTATACACGCAGGCACTGCACCTGATCCAAGCACTAATGCTCGGGCAATGCCGATACATAGAACGGCCTCATTTGTATTTAAGGATACCGAGCATGCCGCCAATCTTTTTGGGCTAAGAGAGCTTGGAAATATCTATACACGCTTGACAAACCCTACTCAGGATGCGCTTGAGCAACGTGTGGCAGCCTTGGAAGGGGGTGCAGCTGGATTAGCCTTGGCATCTGGTACTGCAGCAATATTTAACTCGATCATCAATATTTGTAAAGTTGGTGATGAAATCGTATCCGCCGATAACCTATACGGTGGAAGCTTTACCATGTTTAACGACATTCTTCCTCAGTTTGGAATCAACACGTCTTTTGTCGATCCTAATGTTCCCGATAACTTTGCTGCGGCCATTACTTCTAATACAAAGGCGATTTTTTGCGAAACTTTATCTAATCCCGCTTGTGATATAGCTGATATTGAGGCGATTGCTGATATTGCGCATGCTCATGGTATTCCCTTGATTGTAGATGCAACCTTTACTACGCCTGTATTACAGCGTTCTATTGAGTTTGGTGCTGACATAGTAATCAACTCGCTCACAAAATGGATGGGTGGACACGGCACAGGTATTGGCGGAATTGTTGTAGATGCTGGAAAATTCAACTGGCAGAGTGATAAGTTTCCTCTGATGGCTGAGCCTGAATCATCCTATAATGGTGTTCGTTGGGCATATGACCTGCCAGAAATGCTATTGCCTGTTTCTTATTTGATTAGAATGCGTGTCATCCCTCTTCGTAACTTAGGGGCATGTATTTCTCCTGATAATGCATGGATGTTTTCTCAAGGTATTGAAACACTTCCTTTGCGCATGGAAAAGCATTGTCAAAATGCGAGCGGTGTTGCTGAGTACTTGAAAGACCATCCGCAGGTGGAATGGGTTCGTTACCCGGGACTTGAAGAGGACCCATCGTACGCACTCAATGAAAAATACTTGAACGGCATGGGTGGATCCATGGTTGTATTTGGCATAAAAGGTGGTATTAAAGCGGGGCAGAACTTTATTGAAGGTATTGACCTTTTCAGTCATCTGGCAAATGTCGGAGATGCAAAAAGTCTGGCAATTCATCCGGCAACGACAACGCATTCTCAACTTACGTCAGAGCAGCAAGGTAATGCAGGCATCTCTCCTGAGCTTGTTAGATTATCCGTTGGTATCGAGCATCTCGATGATATCATTGAGGATATTGATAAAGGGCTTGCTGCCTCAGGATAGATCATCGCAACAATTATCTATGTTAGTGAACGCAGGGTATATGCGTAATGACGCATAGCGTAGCCATATTCCCTGAGTTTTTTCTAGAAAGTGGTAGTATTTTAAAAAATGTCCCTGTCGCCTATAAGACTTGGGGAAAGCTGAATATTGCCGCTAATAATGTCATTGTGGTTTGTCACTCCTTAACAAGTAACTGCGACGTTGAAGATTGGTGGTCTCCTTTAATCGGACCCGGAAAAGCGTTAGATACTGATCAGTATTTTGTTGTATGTGCTAATGCTATGGGCTCACCATACGGTACAGCATCTCCTATCACTATAGACCCTTTGACAGGACTGCAGTACGGCATAAAATTTCCAATTCCTACTATTAGAGATACCGTTAATTTGCATAAAAAACTTCTTGATGAACTAGGAGTGCAAAAAATTGCTTTCCCGATTGGTGGTTCGATGGGAGGAATGCAAGTCCTTGAATGGGCATTTCATGAGGATTTTGTGTTTGCTTTAGTGCCAATTGGTGTGGGTGGTCGCCACTCTCCTTGGTGTATAGGTTGGAGTGAAACTCAAAGACAAGCTATCTACCGGGACCCAGCTTGGGAATACGGTAATTATCTGCCAGAGAAGGGCCCTTCGGACGGACTTGCTATTGCGAGAATGATTGCAATGATGTCCTATCGTTCTTACGGTTCATTCGATGAGAAATTTGGCCGAAATGTTAAAACAGAAAATAAAAAAACAAGTTTTTCTGTTGAATCCTACTTACGTCATCAGGGACAGAAATTGGTGCATCGATTCGATGCCAACTGTTATGTCCGTTTGACAGAGTCTATGGATACCCATGATATTTCTAGGAGTCGTGGTGAATATTTTCAGATTCTTTCAGAGATCAAGCAACCCTCACTTATTATCGGCATTGATACCGATATACTTTATCCATTAGAAGAACAAAGGGAACTTTCATCTTATATGCCAAATTCAATATTTGAAGTGCTGAAATCTGATCATGGGCATGATGGATTTCTTATCGAGACTGATACGGTAAATAGAATCGTGGCAGCGTGGAGAAAAACAGTAGTTGATCCCATTCTAGTTAACTAAGAGAGGGGTGAGTGAACAATACTACCCATCCGAATCGCAGCACACGAATCTTTACTGGTGCATGCGCGCTACTGAGCGCTGCTATCTCATTTAATGGGATAGCACAGGTTAGTCCATTAGCAGTGAACTACGTAGTCGCTAGTGAGAGACTTCATACGGCCGGTCAACCTAACAAAATGCAGCTGAGTTCTATCATGGATTTGGGGTTTGATTTAGTCATTAATCTTGCTACTCCAACTAGTCAGAATGCGGTGCCAATTGAAGGGCAACTGATCGCAGCAGCAGGAGTTAGTTATTTGAATATACCAGTAGACTGGACAGATCCCACGTATGCTGATTTCGAGTTGTTTAGCAGTGTTCTAAATCACTCAGGGGATCGACAAGTTCTCATCCACTGCGCATTAAATTTTCGAGCTTCCATGTTTACTTTTTTGTATCGAGTTGTGCACGAACAGATATTAGCCGAAGAGGCTTTCAAAGCCGTAGCCCAAGTTTGGGACCCCGAGGAACATTGGGTAGAATTTGGACAGATGGTGCTTGATAGATATGAAGTTGATTTTAAAATCCCATAGTCTGCATTTTTGTATTTAATTAATGTTTGACTGGATTCAGTTTTTATTTGAAATTGGGCGTTGGATTCTTATCGGATTTTACTTGTGGTTTCCATTTTTTCTAATGCTTATTTGGGGATGGTTTGATGACAAACTCGAGGAAAAAAGCTATAGGATTATTATCGGAACTGCCTTTGTACTAAGCCCGTCAATGGCGTGGGGAATGCTTCATTATTTCAGTTGAAACAGAGATAGTATTACTAATGAAAAAAATTTGGTTGTTATCTATAGTTGGAATATTATTATTTCTTGTCATTGTCTACTTTTATTTTTCCCCCTATCAAAATTGTCTGAATGATGTGCCTCCATGGTGGGCAACCATTGGTCCTAATGAGATAAATCTTGTGGCATTTTGTGAGGAAAATACTGACTGGTAACATACCAGTCAGTATGAGGGTTTTTACTGCATTTCAGGGCAAACAGAAGTCTGATCAAACTGAATCAGCAGTCAAATTTCTGTTTACCGTTAACGTTATTTAAAGCGCGATCCAAAGCTGCCTGCAGCCTCAGAGACGGAATCGCCCGCAAGTTCTAAGCATACTGGGGTTGGAGGGAACAAAGCGCCTGGATCTCGATTTGGTTGCTGCTCCTCCGGACGTACTTCCCAGGGCTCGATAAATGCTGGATCGTCTACCGTCATATCAAGCCTGAGCACATCTCCCTGTCTGGTATATCGCTCAGTAATTTTAGTGCCCGGACTCATCGGCCAGCCTTTGGTGGCATACCAGAGAAGGTCTGCAGGAAAATCCACTGTTTCAATTACAAGGGTATCTCCTTCCCAGTGCCCGACTGAACTACCACCCAACTGATTCAGGCCTTGGTATTCATCTTCTGTTCTCAGCGGTCTGCCATCTGTTGGCACTTGACGAATAGCCGTAAGTGGGGAGACGAACTCAGGGGCGTATAGAAGTACTACTTTATTAGGGAACTGGATAATTTCGGCAGGAAATCCTCGTTTGACAATGCCTGCTTCTCTACAGCCAAAGCCAGGATCCACGGGTCTTTCATATCCGTACTCTTCATTCCACCTTACCTGCTCCCAATATTCAGGCTTATAAAGAGGCATATTTCCGCGATCAGATTTAACAAACATTTCCTGATCAATCTCACCCCAAAAAAAGTTCCCATCCCTCACCTGGTAGACGCTTTCATTGTCACCGCTAGCAATTCTATAGAAAGATCCTCCCGGACCATTACTACTGAACCCTTGCGAGCCAGGGACGCCTCCAACCCAAATACTGCTAATATCAGGATGACCTTGCGCTGTGCGCGGCATAGGTGCGTTCAGTAGCTCTTCACGCGTAACGTCCTGAGCTATCCCATGCTGCGTCAGAACTGCGGTGATTCCAATTGCAAGAGCGGTTGCCGAAAAAATATGCATTTCCCATTCTCCTCCCTAGTTGGTGCGCTTTAATGTCAGCATAGTAAGATCATAGCCTGTCATGAATTCTAACGGGCGCCCATCATGGCCCCCGGCAGTATTGATTTCCAAACTACCGTCCGAATTGAAGCGATATATGCCTTCCCAGACGGTGCCATCGACAGGTGGTGTTAAGTTTCTACCCTGAAATGTGAGATCAATGGTTCCCGATTCAGGATTCAAACTATAAGTGCCTCGCCAGGGGGTTCGCTGTAAACGCTGAATTGTGAAGGAATTATCAGCATTAAAAACCACATTCGCTCCCAGAAACGGCTGACTAGGCTGCATTTCCTTTTCGGCAACCTCTACCACCCAGTTTCCTTCAAGGGTTTGAGCAGTGCCGCTTTTCGGCACGGATGCGCAGGCGATAAGCCCCAGTAAGCAACAGAGCATAGTCAGCGCTACTTTAGGTTTTTTACCAGACTGATTCGCACTAAATGGCATGGTCTGTCCTTCCTTTATATCTAAAAAATCAGGAGATTGATTAAGTGTCTTGGTTATTGAATTCACTGCATATTTTACTAGCCACCGTTAGGGTCGCCCGTCCATACCTGAATCAATTGGCCATCCAACAAGGTGATTTCAGCGAGGAAGCCTTCAGGCCTGCCGCTATGAGCCCTCACCCCGCTAACGGTATAGGTTTCTCCCTCTATGAGGGCGTCCCTACCGAGACCTTTAGACTGCAATCCTCGGAGTCCGGTGGTATGGACAGTCCATTCTTCGACATCGCCTTGCTCATCCTCTACTTCAAAGAAGAGATAGATGTGAGGGTTAACCCAGCGCGCTCTGGTAAAGACGGCATTGTCAAAATCAAATGGCCAATCGTAATCATATTGTGCAGTAATAGAATGGTGAGTATGCGCGGAAAATGATGCACCGGCCATGCAAGCAATGGCCAGACAGAGGCTCATGGATAGTTTTGTAAATGCTAGTTTCTTTAGTTTATTCATAATATTTTTTCTCTAGAGCTATAAACATTAATGCTCTTAATGGGATGGCTCCAACCCTCGTTCAGCGACTTGCTGAGGTTGACTGGACGTTTTCAGGAATTGGAAAAATGACATAGGGGTTAGTGCACCAACAGGTATCAATTTCTACATCTAGAATCGTATGACCGTTGAGTTTTTGCACGATACGGCCGGGGGAATAGAATCCACTCATCATTTCATCGCTCAGTAATGGATCGATTGGTTCGTAATCTTGGTACCTCGAATATTCAACGCTTAAGGTTGCCTCACCTAGTACAGGGTGATTGACCATCATTTCTACTAACTCTGGTCGACGATTACGATTCAATCGGATTTTCATGTTGTTATACGGAACACTTAGCTCATAGATCCGGTGATCACGTTCCGTCACTTGCACTTGGTCGACATTATCATGCGCCAGTCTGATTGCAGCAGTGGGAGTGACGGTAAGAAGGTTTTGCATCCAACTATGCATGTCAGGTGCTGAGGTTTGATACTCGCCCCAAGGAGGACCCTCAAGTGGAACGTTTTGCTCTTCCCAAGAGTAATCACCGGCACTAACCAATACTCTACGTTTTCCGTCAGAAGTGGTTAGATCATAGCGTAGACCCCCATCAGGGTAGGCAATTTCCGCGTAGTATCTGTCAAGCTCGATTCGAGGCCAATCTGAGGGATCTGAATCTGTTACCTGGTGCATGAAGCCGGAGCCTTCATAGCGCAAACTTAGCCATATTTCTCTTTCCCGATTGCCGCGCAACATGCCGAGCGCACGGGCAGAGGTATAAAGAAGCCTTGGCGCTGTCGGCTCAAAAGTATCGCGAACGACCCAATCACTCTGCGCATAGGCTAAGCGGCCGAATCCAGCAAGGCATGTAAAGCCTAATAGACCTAGAATGAACCTTTGTCTAAAAAAATACATTTTTCTCATGATATTCCGTTTTATCTTCGTGATGTTTTCTCAGAAGGCGATGCGTCAAGTCTGTCTTTTATTCGACACTCCTAATTATAGCTCGCTCATCCTCTTAGATCAGAAATATGACTGTAAACTATTATAAACGCAATCAAATGAGATCAACCATTAAACCATCCCTTTTTTATCCAAGAAATAGCTTGAAAAAAGATAGTAGTTTTGGCTAAACCTTCATTGCTAAGACTTTTCTCGTAAGTTTCGGAGATTCTTCAAAGGCTTAAAATAAAATCTTTCTAATGTTTTCTTTGAGTGATTATTGATTTAGTAGATCCGTAAAGATCCAGTATTCAACAGCACTGACGAATAGCCGGTCAGGCTGTTGTCTGCAAAGAGTTAGAATTGATGAGTACATATCATCATTAGATAGGTCAGCTGCTAAATCTCCTAGCCCATATTCCGCGCTTACTCTTGTTAAAAAACCGTGAATCCAGCTTATATAACTAAACCGATCGAGCTCTTGACCACCTATGTCATCTTCAATCATCTGACTGCAATCTCTTGTGCCGTATCCAAATGCAGTTTGGCTTAATGAATTTGCTGAAAGAGTTAGAAGAGCTGTTGCAAGAAGTATTTTGCGCATAGAAACAACCTGTCATTAAGAAACCCTAGTTCTACCGTTTCTTCTCCGGTATAGACGATTTTTCCGTCCACCATTGTTTTTGTGTTAATTAATATATTGAATAGGCGCTCGAATATTATTGGTAACTTATCGGTGATCCGGGTATGCAGTCGTAGCTAATAATTTCTTTATTAGTGCTTTGCAACTGCTGGCTTCCAGTAAGTCGCTCTGAGTAATAGATGGGTTCGTTGACAATCCAGGAAATCAGTAGTCGGCCAGTATCTTCCTGGATCGAGAGTCTTTCTACCATGGTCATCTGATCCGTATTTAAAGTGGATCCTCTTAATACGCCTTCTGAGAAATTGGAGGTGTCGATTATCAGCACTCCGTCTTCAAATTGACCGATTGAATGACCCATATCAGATGGTTCAATATCAGCAGGGTGAGCATCCATATTCATATGAATTATACGTGTCACATCCATTGATTCGTGATAGATGAGAACTTCACTGCCTACCTGGTGGATGGATGTTGCAAGACCTGGTGGGCCCCAACTTCGTACAGGACTTCCTGCCTTGCAGTGAACGACAGGATTATCTGCAATGGGATCAAATTCATCTTTCGCCGCCTTGCCAGCCGGTGTAATTGAGTCTTCACCAGTGCGCGCACCGCTGCCACTTGCGTCACCAAACATACCAGGTCGAATCCATGTGCCGAAAATAGAGCGGTTAGTGCCCGGCGTGAAAGGTATTTCTTGGTTTTCTGCAAACTGCGTTCGTGCTTCGTCAGTACTACGCATTGTATAGCTACTACCATTAGCAAAATACCCTGTGCCGAACTCGCAGCCGTACGGATCGCGTCTTGCCGGGAATCCTTCGACGATGATTGGTTCGCCTACTGTGAACAGGGTTTGATCGACACCGCGTCTGGCTAACTGAGTTCGCGCCTGCAGATCGCAAACGTAAACGATTGGTTTGCCAGCGTCATCCACCGAGTCTATATAGAGCAAGCCATGCGGATTGATGAAGTCGAATTGTTTTATCGTGCCCTCGATTCTAATAAGTCGACTGGGATCAAAATGGGCTGCAAAACCGTGATGGGCGCTAGCCCATGATGCGAGGGTGAGCATGGCCAGACCGGCAAAGCTAATAAGTTGGTTTTTCATACATTAAGGCTTTTAAATGTGTTGGCATCAATGAGTTTAGAATGGTGGGCCCGGGAGGACTCGAACCTCCGACCAAGGGATTATGAGTCCCCTGCTCTAACCAACTGAGCTACAGGCCCACTAAAGACAAGGATTGTTGTTATCAATTTTTCATATGCCCTTCCAAGGGAAAGGTCGGCTACGTATTCTTTTGAACTGTTTAACTACTATAAAATTTAGTCTTCTAAAAGAAAGCTTTTCAGTTGGTCAGATCGTGTCGGATGACGGAGTTTTCGCAATGCTTTTGCCTCTATTTGTCGTATCCGTTCTCTGGTTACGTCGAATTGCTTGCCAACTTCCTCGAGCGTGTGATCGGTATTCATATCAATGCCAAATCGCATCCTCAGCACTTTAGCCTCACGAGGCGTTAGCCCAGCAAGGACTGCATGCGTTGATTCTTTTAGCCCTTCCGTCATAGCTGAATCTAGAGGCGAGTGAATTGCTGTGTCTTCAATAAAGTCCCCAAGATGGGAATCTTCATCATCCCCGATGGGCGTTTCCATGGAGATTGGTTCCTTAGCGATTTTGAGAACCTTTCGCATCTTATCCTCTGGCATTTCCATGCGTTCAGCAAGTTCTTCCGGTGTCGCCTCACGACCCATTTCCTGCAAGCATTGACGGGAGATTCGATTCAATTTGTTGATTGTTTCGATCATGTGAACCGGTATGCGAATGGTCCGAGCTTGATCCGCTATCGATCGGGTGATCGCTTGGCGAATCCACCAGGTTGCATAGGTGGAGAACTTATAACCGCGCCTATACTCAAATTTGTCGACGGCTTTCATGAGTCCAATATTACCTTCTTGAATCAGATCAAGAAATTCCAAACCGCGGTTGGTGTATTTTTTTGCAATTGAAATAACCAAACGAAGATTAGCTTCAACCATCTCTTTTTTGGCCCTGCGTGCTTGGGCCTTGCCCATTGACAATTCACGATTAATTTCTTTGATTTGAGGGATGGAAAGAAAGGTCGCTAGTTCTATTCTGATTAAACGCTTTTGGCAAGAAACGATGTCTTTTTTTAGTTTAGCCAACTGAGATGAGTGTTTTCGTTTCGCGCGAATATGCTTGTCCACCCATGTCACGTTAGTTTCATTTACTGGGAAACTGCTGATGAAATCTTTACGAGGCATTTTAGCTTCAGTAATACAATACGTCATTACCTGACGTTCCTGGCTTCGAATTCCGTCTACCGTGTCTCTAAACTGGGCGAGTATCAACTCACCAAATTTTGGTGCGAGTTTCAACTCCATAAATTCTGGAGTTAGTGCCTGTATGGACTTTTGAACGGAGGCATCCCCAATCCCGTTTTGTTCAAGTCCTTTCATATAACTGTTGTAAAATTTGCGAACTTTTTTCATTCGCGAAGCCACTTCTTTGAGATCGGGTCCCGTGTCAACGGGCTTTTCTTCGTCATCATCTGCGGGTTTTGCAGCATTTGGATCTTGGATAGGAGCATTAGGGTCGATAAAGCCTACGAGAACATCTTGCAGTCGAGCCTTACCGTCCATTACGCGGTCATACGCATCGATCAATAGACCGATGGATGCCGGGAACTTTACTAGGTTTTCGCGGACTTGATTGAGCCCTTCTTCTATTCGTTTAGCGATACTTATTTCGCCTTCACGAGTTAGTAATTCGACGGTACCCATTTCCCTCATATACATGCGTACTGGGTCTGTAGTTCGCCCAAACTCACTATCTACACTCGCAAGAGCTGCCGCAGCCTCATCGGCTGCATCTTCATCGTTTGAAACAGCCGCATCGGAGAGAACTATAGATTGGGCCTCGGGTGCCTTCTCGTAGACCGTGATCCCCATATCGTTAATCATATTTACGATATCTTCGATCTGTTCAGGGTCCACTATCTCACTGGGAAGGTGGTCGTTGACTTCCCCGTAGGTGAGAAAGCCCTGCTCTTTGCCCTTGGCAATAAGCAATTTAAGCTGAGACTGTTGTTCCTTCTGCGCGAGTGGGGCTGGGGTAGAAGTAGAGGTGCTCATTTTTCACTCAGTCAACACAAACGAGCTACGTTACCTGAATATAAGACTACTTAATAGAGCCTACATGCTGCTTTCAGTCAAACTTTTAGAATTCACCAGTATTTTTTTGGTTTTTTCGAAGAAGTTTTTCGAGTTCGGCGCGCTCTTGGGACCCTAGCGATTGATTTTTTGCAAGCAGTGCTCCCAGACGTTCTTTTCGGTAGTTTTGGACGATGCGCTCGAGACTATCCTTTAGGACTTGAGGTACAGCCTCACCATTATCAAGCAATTGGGCGCTTGCTAGGCGTCCAAGATGCTGCCCTTCCGGATCATTTCGAAATCTCTCGAGGAGTCCTGCTGTGGTTACGTCTCTGTTTTCTACGACCGTTTCAAGCAACCGACGCAGCAATTCTGCCCCCGGTTGATTGACTTCAATTAAGGTTGGAATATTTTTTAGATCTAATCCTGCTTTTGGATGGTGCAGAATCAACTCTATCGCTTTGCGAATAAGGGGGTTTCGTTGTGCAAGATCTGAGCGGGCTGGGGATGTATGGTTAGTCTGGCCTGTCGAGTTTCTGTCTAAACGAGATGTTGGGCGGGGTTCTTCCACTAGCAGTGCTTCGAGACGTTCTTTAGATAACCCCACCCGTTCTGCTAGTTGAGCTAAAAGAAGTTCCCGGTAGACCCCAGTAGGTAGTCGGTTAAATAAAGGTTTTGTTAAAGTAGCTAGCCGGGATTTGCCATCGGCACTTGATAGATCAATGCGCTTCGCGAGCTCATCGAGCAAGAAGTTTGACAATGGGATCGCTTGATCCATTAGCTCAATAAAGAATGTGGTTCCGCGCGATCGTAGTAGTGAATCCGGGTCTTCTCCATCGGGAAGGAGTAGAAACTTAAGTTCAACCTTATCCCCAGCTTGGGGTAGCACAGCCTCCATGGCTTTCCAGGCAGCAGCTTTTCCCGCTCGATCGCCGTCAAAGCAGAAAATTACACTGCCCGTTAGACGAGTCAACTGACGTATATGAGCGGGAGTTGTGGCTGTGCCAAGAGTGGCTACAGCTGGACCAATTCCATGCTGTGTAAGGCTTGCTACATCTAGATATCCCTCGACAACTAGAACAGGCGCGGGAGTATGGCTCGTGCCTGAAGGGGTATTTTTCTGGCCAATCAGCCTCGCTTCATAAAGGCCGTAGAGGGCTTGGCCTTTGTGAAATACTGGTGTTTCTGGAGAGTTCAGGTACTTTGGTTCGCCGCTATTTAATAGTCGACCTCCAAAGCCGATAATTCTTCCGCGTGGATCTCGTATCGGGAACATGATGCGGTCTCGAAATCGGTCATACAGACGGCCTTGTTCATTCTTGATGACGAGGCCTGATTCAATGAGATCCTTGGTTCTTTTGTCATTGCCTCCCAATCCCTTGAGTATCGTATCCCAGGCATCCGGTGCATACCCAATGCCGAAATGCCCAGCTGTTTCCCCATCGATACCCCTATTTTTTAGATACTCTGTGGCCATCGGATGTTTCCGAAGGGCTGCTCTATAGAGCTGATCTGCCTCCGAGAGCACCTCATACAGTACGGTTGCGTGACTACTGTTACGTTCCTGTGTTGTAGCAGGCACCTCCAGGCCGTGTATGTCTGCAAGCGCTTCTACAGCATCAACAAAACCTAAATTCTCATAATTCATCAAAAAGGTGATTGCGGTGCCATGGGATCCACAGCCAAAACAGTGGTAGAAGCCCTTATGCGGACTAACTGTAAAGGAAGGGGTTTTTTCGTCATGAAACGGACAAACGGCCTTATATTCTCGGCCTGCTTTTTTCAACGAAATGCGAGAACCGATGATTTCAATGACATCGGTTCGCGCTATAAGCTCATCAATGAATGATTGGGGAATAAGTCCGTTCATGCCTATCCATAGCATAACCTGCGGACGACAAAGTGGCCTCTTTTCTGATTCAGAAAGTTAAGTATTGGATAGTCGGGTGCGCACTATTGAACTGGCTTTTCGGAGATCAACTTGGCCCTGACTGCGCTGTTTTATTTCCCCCATGACGCGTCCCATATCGCTAGGAGAGTCGGCCTTTAGTGAGGCTATAACCTCCTCAATCAAGGCTGTTGCCTCTTCTTCAGTCAGGGGGGCTGGCAGGTACGCACTTAGAAATTCGATCTCGGCTTTTTCTTTTTCAGCAAGATCTTTTCTTGATCCTTTGATGAATAGTCCTGCAGCTTCATGCCGTTGTTTGACCATCTTCTCTAGAATAGTCTGGACTTCAATGTTATCTAGATCTTTGCGGGAGTCTACTTCTCGCTGCTGAATTGCAGCCAGTGCCATTCGCAGCACGCTTAGACGAAGCTTCTCGCCGGAGCGCAGTGAATCCTTAGCATCCTCTTGGAGACTATTCTTGAGGGAGGATTTGAGGTCAACGGGCATTAAGTGAGGTCAACGGGCATTAAGTGAGGTCACGGACCGTAATGCGGCAATCGATTAAGTAATAGTTGGGCAGATCAGTAAAGACGAGAGCGCTTAGAAACTTGTCTTGTCAGTTTTTTAAGATTACGTTTGACCGCAGCCGCTTTTTTTCGCTTGCGTTCCTGGGTTGGCTTCTCGTAGTACTCGCGACGCCGTAATTCTGTTAGGACGCCGGCTTTCTCACAGGCACGCTTAAAGCGTCGCAGTGCGGCATCAAAGTGTTCACTTTCCCTAATACGTACGTCTGGCATTGAGTCCTCATTTGAAACAGTCGGCGACCATAAGCTCGCCAATTAAAAAATAGGTCGGCATTAAGCCGGCGCTGAATTCGCGGATGATATCCCTTAGGATAGCGTTGTGTAAAGAACAGTTAGAAGTTTAAACAGTGAAAATACTAGGGATAGAGACTAGTTGCGACGAGACTGGCGTCGCAGTTTATGAGACTAACGTCGGGTTGTTAGCAGAAGGGCTGTTCAGTCAGGTAGAACTTCACGCCCGTTTTGGTGGGGTAGTACCGGAGCTTGCTTCACGAGATCATATTGCAAAACTAACGCCTATGATACGTGAGGTACTGGCTAATGCAGGCCTTCAACTCTCAGAGCTTGATGCTGTGGCTTATACAGCTGGTCCAGGGCTGGTCGGTGCTCTTATGGTGGGAGGTTCGCTAGCTACGGCTCTGGCAGTGGGTCTTGGTATACCTGTTATCCCTGTACATCACATGGAAGCACATTTGCTAGTAACCATGCTTGAAGATGATCCGCCAACATTACCTTTTCTTGCTTTGCTTGTATCCGGCGGGCACACATTATTGGTTGAGGCGGAAGCCATTGGCGACTATCGAATAGTTGGGGAGACCTTAGATGATGCTGCTGGCGAGGCGTTTGATAAAGTCGCCCGTCTTTTATCGTTACCTTATCCTGGTGGACCGGCTTTAGCTGCACTCGCGGAAGAAGGCGATCCAATAGCTTTTAATTTTCCACGGCCTATGAGACATAAAGGTCTGAATTTCAGTTTTAGTGGTTTAAAAACAGCGGTAAGAATTGCGCTCGAGAGGGCTAGACTTTTGGACGGCACATTGGACGAGAACGTTCGGAAAGATATAGCAGCATCCTTTCAGGCTGCGGCAGTTGATTCTTTGGTGGAAAAGAGTATCGGTGCCCTTGAGCATACAGGGAAGACCAAATTGGTAGTGGCGGGGGGAGTAGGAGCTAATCAGGAACTTCGGAGAAAACTACGATTAGCTTGCTTGGAACGAGGGGCAACTGTGTATTATCCCCGGCCTGCTTTATGTACTGACAATGGTGCAATGATTGCTTATGCAGGATGGTGCCGCCGGAATGAGGCTCAGCTCTCAGCAAGCATAATTGCGCGCCCCCGGTGGCCGCTAGATGAACTTTCGCCAGTAAGTTGAGGAAAATTGCATGGACAAAATTTTTTTAAATCGACTGAATATAGATGCAGTCATCGGTATTTGGGAATGGGAACGGAGCTTTAAACAGACCGTCAGAATCGATTTGGAAATCGGTACGGACGCGCGAGCAGTAGCTGTGACGGACTCTATCGAAGGTGCTCTAGATTATAGAGATGTTGCAAAAAGACTGATTGCTTTTGTTGGCTCCTCAGCATTTTTTATGGTGGAAACGTTGGCAGAGTCAGTAGCCAAAATTATTATTACTGAGTTTGAAGTTCCCTGGGTAAAAGTGTCAGTGGGGAAGCCTGGAGCGGTACGGGGAAGCGAAAATGTTGGAATAATTATTGAACGCACTTCGAAGGACTACCCGGATGGTCTTGTAGAGTAGTTACCTCAATCCTAATCTCTTCTTGAAGAATGTTAGTTTAATACCCGATATCCCCTGCCACTTACACAACGCTTTGCTACTTGTTTTTTTTCTTGAATTGACCTCAAGCCAAATTTTCCACCACCGACAATAGCGCCTACTTTGGTGATATTTCTTGTGCCACGTGAGTCGTCGGTAACTGCTTTTAAAACTGCTCCTATGGCTGCTCCAGTTGCAGCGCCCTTGATAATGTTTTTCCCAGTTGATATCTCATTTGCAAAGACATTGCATTCTTCTAGGTCTGATTCGTATTGGGATATATTTATCCCTTTTGTATCTGCAATCGGTTTCGAGCTTGTTGCATCAAAAATAGAGCTTGATTTAGTAGCAACGCATCCTGATAAGCATCAAAGACAGAGTAAAGTTATGTAACTTCTCGCAGAGTTTTCTTCTTCATGTGTGCGATTTAGGGTCGTATTAGTCCTCAAGGTTCTTAATAATTTCAGTATCTTCAGTAGTACCTTTGCCGCCGGGTCTCATGCCTTCGGGTCTCATGCCTTCGGGTCTCATGCCGCCGGGTCTTATGCCTTCGGGTCTCATG